>Ga0180431_10004924_pt1 | contig 16520 bp, 17 predicted proteins | sample SS_ome_11_FD_132459 | JGI IMG/M metagenome (GOLD analysis project Ga0180431, IMG submission 132459) | Hypersaline lake sediment archaeal communities from the Salton Sea, California, USA - SS_1_MS_1 metaG | ecosystem: Environmental > Aquatic > Non-marine Saline and Alkaline > Hypersaline >... | reverse complement strand
TCAACCCCAAGATGGCACAGGGCCAGATGGAGGGGTCAATCGCCAACGGAATCGGCTACGCCCTCACTGAGGAGATGCTGTTCAGCTCTAAGGGACGCGTGCGCAACCCGACGCTGTTCGACTACAAGATCCTCGGCAGCCTCGACGTCCCGCCGATCGACGTCGTCCTCGTCGAATCCTACGAGCCGACCGGGCCGATGGGCGCAAAATCGGTCGGCGAGATCGGCATCAATGCGCCGATCCCCACCATCGCCAATGCCGTCTACGATGCGGTCGGCGTGCGCCTGACCAGGACGCCGTTTACCCCCGAGCGAGTGTTCGAGGCAATGCGTGCCGCGCGGGCGTAAACAACCGCAATCGGATTACGAAGATTTCGTTACGTAAAAAACGTAATTTTGATAATTGCCTTCTTGACTGTATCGCAAGAATTACGTATAATGCGTTATGCGAGGAGCGTAATCTGGTGAACCCATTTCGCTACGGTGGCGTGGTCGGTGAGGAAGCCTTCTGCAACCGAAAACAAGAACTGGCGGATCTTCTGCGAGCGATGGAGAACGACGAGCGCCTCTTTCTCTACTCCGAACGACGCCTCGGGAAGACCTCACTCGTGCGTCTTGCGCTGAGTCGGCTGGCACAGCGGAAGTTTATCCCTGTCTACATCGACCTCTGGCCCACCGATGGTGCAGAATCGTTTGTCGCGGTGACTGCCAAGGCGATTACAGAGTCCTTGGCGACAACGGCGGACCGGATGCTCCAGGCGACGCGAGACTTCTTTAGTCGGCTCACCGCGACGCTGACGACCGACTCCCAAGGAAACCCGCAGATCCGGTTCGAGTTGCGCGAGCCCGAGGTGAAAGCTCCGGATCTGGAGGAGGTTCTGTTGGCTCCCGCACGGGTTGCCTCTCGACGCAACCGCCGCGTGGTAGTCGCGTTCGACGAGTTCCAACGCATCCTGGAGTACCCCAACGACCTTGTTGAACGGACCTTACGCAGCCTAATTCAGGACCAGAAAGGCGTCTCCTATGTTTTCCTTGGAAGTCGGAAGCATCTGATCCAGCGGATGGTCCTAGACCGGTCGAGTCCGCTCTATCGCGCTGGGGGGCACTACCCTCTTAACTCGATTTCTACTGAGGATTGGGGCCCCTTTATCCGGGAGCGGTTCGAACGATCCGAAAAGCAGATCAGTGACGATCACGTTCGCTCGATCTGTCGGATCACAGAAGGCCATCCATTCTACACGCAACACCTGTGTCACGCAGTATGGGAGCTGTGCGAGCCGGAAGAAGCAGTCGACGAGCAAACGGTCAACGCGGCAGTCCAGCTTTTGCTCGAACGGGAGAGCTACGCATACACCACGCTGTGGGAATCATTGACGCGGATGCAGAGGCGCTTCCTGTGCGGATTGGCCACGGAGACCGATAGCGTTCAGGTGTTCTCCGCTGCCTTTCTGCAACAACACCACCTCGGTTCTGCGTCCACCGTCCAGGGGGTGGTGGATGCACTTCTGGAAAAGGACATTATCGATCGCAGTGACAGTTCGTTCCTGATCTCTGATCGGTTCTTCCGGATCTGGATTCAGAGAAATGTGGCCGTCGAGTAGTCACTCCGCCCATCTACGAGGCGGTCGGTGTGCGCCTCACCAGGACGCCGTTCACCTTCGAGCGGGTGTTCGAGGCGACAGAAGCTTCGCGGGCGTAGAGACATTGAGATAGGCGGTTTGGATCGGCCAAGCTATTTTGCGTTCGTCGATCCTGTGTCCGCGCGAGGATCACGCAGGCCGCGTTTCGCGCGGCACACGATCAATACGACCGCTGCTTCAGCAAGGAGGTTTTTAAGAGATGATCTACCGCAGATCCGATGCGACAAGCTTCGTCAAGCACGGCGTGAGAATGTGGGTCTACACCGGCAGGCAGGACTGTCCCCGCGCCGCTATCGTCTACCAGGAGACGGACAGGGGGCACGCCGAGGAGTTCTATCACGACAAGAGCGCATTCATCTTCTACATTATTGAAGGACAGGGTGTGTGGATCATCGAGAACGAGGAGTATCCCGTTGAAGCGACGGACGTGGTGATCGTTCCTCCGGGGAAGCGGTTCTACTATCGGGGAACGCTAAAGCAGGTCTGCATCACCGCGCCGGCGTGGGAGGAAGCACACGAGCATCACGTGCGTGCCGTGGAGCTGTGAAGCCCTTCCCTTGATCCTTCGGTCAGCCTGAAAGAAAGTGGGAGGACAGCGTGACATCAAGGCAGCTGCTTCAACGATGGATCGATGCGTTCAATCGTCACATTGTTGGTGCGCAGGCTCTGCGGTGCTGTAGCATCGGTGATCGATCGGGCCAAGCTGCTTGTTGGCAGTAGGAGGTACGGGGAGAGGTAAATGAGAATTGCAGTGATCTTCTCGGTGCTGCTCTTGGCGGTGTTCGAACCTGCTCTCGTAGTAGGGGGTGAGTCAACGCCGCTACCCTATCCCTGGGACGATCGGAACATGTTCTTCGGCTGGAGCATTATCGGTAAGGAAAAGATCCCCAATGTCAAGGATCTCGACATGAAGTGGGCGTCGCTGCAGCCGCACGTGATGTGGTTTGAAATCGAGCACGAACCCGGCGTGTACGACTGGAGCACACTCGACGCAGAGATCGCCTGGCTGCAGCAGCTCGACGTGGATATCACCCTGGTCTATTCCACCTTCTGCAACACCTACGACGACAGCATCAGGCAACAGATCCGGGAAGAGCTTCTCGCACTCGTATCGGAGCCGGGGATCAGTACGCTGGCCGATGCGTGGATTACGTGGAACCGACAGCTGATGGGTCCGGAAAAATATGATCTGGAGCCCGATCCGTTTGACGAAAATGACGAGATGATGGACCGTTTCGTCGCATTCGCCCGAGCGCTCACCGAGCGCTACGATGGCGACGGGATCGACGATTGGGAAGGCCTAAAATATCCGCTGCGGGTCCATCATATCGTGGAGGAATGGCCCAGCCCCGGGCTGAGCGCCAAGACCTATCTCGGGTATCTGGCGCGGCTCTCTCCCGTGATCAAACAGGCCGATCCAAGCGCCAAGGTCATGATCCCCGGCCTGTACATGCCAAACTGGGGAAGGGTCTACGCGTATCTCGACGGCTACATCGACGACCCCGACGCGGGAATCGTCAATGACGTCAGGTACACCCAAGCCGAGCTCAGTGAGATGCAGCACATCACCTTTGGCAAGAGGACCTACGAGGCAATCCTCGATCACGGACGGGACTACTTCGATCTCGTCGATGTCCACCTGTACACCGAGAAGGAGACCTTCTACGAAGGAGAGATCGCATACGTAAAGGGAACAATGGCCAAACTTGGCTACCAAAAGCCGATCTGGTGCGTCGAAGGCGGCGGACCATTCCGCAATTCCGAGACCGCGCCCGACGACCCGCAGGGCGACCCCCTGTTCGGAACAACGAATGAGAAGGAAGTTGCGGAGTATGTGGTGAAGTTCCACGCCATGTCCGCTGCAGCGGGATTGAAGCGGCAGCACTGGGGCATCGGCGGGCAGCCCCAGCAGGGCTACTGGACCGGCCCGTGGAACATCATGGGCCTGATCGAGAAGGGCACGCAGAGGAAGCGACCGGCCTACTATACCTACAGGTTGATGCGAGAGAAACTGCGCGATTTTGAGATCAGACACGTAGCCGATTTGAGCATCGATTCCATCCGAGTCTTTGAGTTCGTCACCCCGAACGGCACCGTCTACGTTGCCTGGGACGTAGACGGCACGGACGTTCCGTGCCCAACGGATCTCAGCGCCGCGCTCGGCGAAAGAGAAGTCATCCTCACCCCGATCATCACCGAGCTTGACCCCAGTGACACCCCCATCGTGCCGGAAGCAGAGGAATGCGATTCAAAGGCAATCCCACTTTGCATCACCCCTGTGTTCATCGAGTGAACGGCGACCCCTGCGGAACGTTTGACAAGATCTCCAGGGAACAACGTTTTGCCTCAGCATTCTTACGAGAGCAAGCAAAGATGTCATGAAACAGGAGATCAAGATCATCAGTTTGGCGCTGCCGTATCGCTTGGGCCGCGTGAATTGTTATCTCTTGGAGATCGACGCTGGCCATGTCCTGATCGACACGGGTGGGTCGAACCGGCGTGCCGAGCTTGAAAAGGAATTGGAGAGTGCAGGCTGCACACCGGGCAGTCTCAACCTGATCGTTCTCACGCATGGCGATTTTGACCACACCGGCAATGCCGTCTATCTTCGCAAGACGTTCGGTGCCAAGGTGGCGATGCACCCCGGCGATGCCGGAATGGTCGAACGCGGGGACATGTTCAGCAATAGAAGAAAACCTAACGTCCTCATCCGAGTAATGACGCCGATCCTCTTTCGGTTCGGCACGTCGAAACGGTTTGTGCCCGATCTGTACATCGAGGAAGGCCACGATCTCTCGGGATACGGATTCGACGCCCGGGTTCTCAGCATCCCGGGACACTCAAAGGGTTCCATCGGTATCCTGACCACCGCCGGCGACCTGTTTTGCGGCGATCTGCTTGGAAACACAGGCAAACCGGGCCTCAATACCATCATGGATGACGTCGCAGCAGCGAAAAGAAGCGTCGAGAAACTGAGAAACCTTGGAATCAAAACCGTGTATCCCGGACACGGCGGGCCGTTCTTGCTGGAGGAGATTCCAATGGACGGCGGCAGTCCAATGTGCTAGTGTAGTGGTCACAAGACCCATTTGGAGGTGCGAGATGAACATCGGCATCATCGTCTATTCTCAGACCGGGAACACGCTTTCCGTTGCCGAGAAGGTGAAGGAGAGACTCGCAGCGGCAGAGCACGCGGTGAACCTGGAGAAGGTCACCGTGGCTGGCGGACGAAAGCCCGGAGACAAGAGCTTCCAGCTCGAAACGCAACCCGATCCCGGACCGTACGATGTGATCGTGTTCGGCTCAGCAGTGGAGGCCTTCTCCCTGTCCCCAGTGCTGACCGCCTATCTGAAGCAGATCGGGTCCTTGCAAGGCAAGAAGGTGGCCTGCCTCGTCACCCAGTTCTTCCCCTACCCGTGGATGGGAGGGAACCGCGCCATCCGCCAGATGCGCAAACTCTGCCAATCCAAGGGGGCAAGCGTCGTCGGGTCGGGCGTCGTCAACTGGGCCAAGTTCCGCCGCGACAAGACCACCACCAGGGCCGTCGATCGATTGAGCGGGCTGTTCTAGGTCCGGGATTCGGGAGTAGGAATTCGGGTATGCTGGCTGCGCAAGAGCAGCTTGGGAGTTGGTGCCTTCAGCCGGAAATCTAGGATCTGACAGTCATCTTCCCTGGCCGCGAGGATGAACCGATCGCCTTCACTTCTCCGTCCGACATCCACTAGCCGATTGTCAGTGTGCGTGTCAGCTTCTCCAGCGCTTCGCGGTGCTTGTCTGGCGACATCTTGCGAATGTTCAGGAGCTTCCATTGTAGGGCGGGAAGCTGCTTGAGGTGCTCGATTCCCAAGCGATTCCACTCCGGCGTACCGTGCTTCATCGAGAGCAGGAATGCTTTCTCATCGTCGTCCAGGGCCCGCACGAGAACACCGGCGAGGCCACGCTGGATCTCACAAAGCTTGTCCAACGTTACGTCGATCTGCGACAACCCCACGAACTGCTCCTCATAGACGTCTTTGATGTCCTTGATCCGAGGCGAGAGCAGTTCGTTCATCGGGCGGTTACATCCAGCGAGGTAGATGACAAAGGCCCTTCGAATCTCCTGTGTGATTCCTTCGTTGTCAAGCAGTAGCTTCACATCGAACAGATCACGAGGGTGTTGCCGATCGAGCGCGGCGCAGAGCTTGCTACCGTAGAGGTCGGCTGCGGAGAGGGATTGAACGCGCACAAACGCCTCGAAACAGCGCTGTACCGCCGGAGATAGGTCCCGTTCCTCCGGAGGGTAGACTCTCCCCCGAAACACTCGATTGGGCTCGATCTTGACCACGGCATCTGACGTGGAAACGACAAGCCGGATCAGTTGTCCGTTGCTGCTCGTTTCTCGCACGGTGGCGCCTACTACTCGCTCCCCAATCTCGTGAGCAAGGGAACGAAGCTCCGTATCGATTTCGTCGAGCGCCTCGTCGCGAGGCGTGAGAGGAAGGAAGGCGAGGTCGATGTCGACCGAGATGCGAGGCAGATCCCGAAAGAAGAGGTTGATCGCCGTGCCACCCTTCAAGGCGAAGCACGTGTGCCGGCTGATTTCGGGAAGGCAACGAAGAAGCAGCCGAACCTGCGATTCGAATCGCGGGTCAAACACCGGGCAAGTCCTCCCGTTTCGGTACTGTGATGCGATACTTTGGGTCAAAGCGGCCGCCCTTGTATAGCTGGCGCTTTCCTGTGCCAAGATCCACTCTGGCGAGATCGAGGCGTTCGACCCACCCGTGCCCGACGGTCTCGGCGCTCCACAGGAAGAACCGCTTGACCTTGACCGACGTACAGCTCTCCAGGAGTGACTGGACAACACTCGGCCGCAACGTTGTGAGCCCCTCCAAGAGTTGCAGTACGTGCTCGATATCGGAGTTGCTCCGCATCAAGCGCATCTGTTCCATCACCGCCCGCTCGGCGTTCGACAACGTGATCTCGAAGCCGCCACAATCGAGCTGCGTGGTGGCCTGATCCGGGATGCGGGAGAACAGTGACAGGGAATGATGATCAACGTCGATGCCCCACTTGTGCTTCTTAAACCATGTCGGAAGCTGCTCGGGGCGATCGCTGATCAGGATGACCTTTCTTCGGCGTCCGAGAGGGAGAAAGTGAGCAAGCCCCAGCATCTCGAGTGCGGTTCGCCCACCTACATGCACCGTCATCGCGAGCTGAGTCTGAAGCGCGTAGAGCCCTCCGCGCCAGTCAACGGTGTCGCCACATCGGAAGTAGGCTCCCTTTCCGATCCGCTCGATCCATCCATTGCGAAGGTACTTTGCGACGAGCTGACGATAGACCCCTTTCTCATGAAGGAAGGGACCGGTAACAACTGTGCCTCTGGGCCAGGCTTGGAGAAGCCGGTTGAGTTTGTTCCGTGATTGTCTACTCATGGTTTACCTTCCGCCATCAATATGAACCAACATCGCTCCTTGGTTTACCTTTCAGAGTTATTGTCAACCTTCGGTTTACTTATGTCAAGAAAGAGAAACTAACGAGATTCTGGCGCTCTCGAGTGTCACCGAGAATGAAGATCCAATCTCGCTCTTTTCCCTCTCCCCTACACGAGCAACCCAGCGTCATAACGCATCACCGATGAGCAAGACATTAAGAGAATACGCGCAAAGGGTATAGCTAAAGAATGCGAAGAGCAAACATACAGCCCCTCGGTGTTCCCAAGGCAAGAAGGTGGCGTGTCTCGTCACCCAGGCCTTCCCCTACCCGTGGATGGGCGGAAACCGCGCCATCCGCCAGATGCGCAAGCTCTGTCAATCCAAGGGGGCGACGATCTGCGGATCAGGGGTCGTCAACTGGGTGAAGTTCCGCCGCGACAAGACAACCGCCAGGGCGGTCGATCGATTGAGTGGGCTGTTCTAATCCTGGGATTCCAGAGTAAAGAATCGAGAGACGAAGAACGGGATCTTGGCTTGGATTTCGATCGTGGCAGTTGAAGTCCAAGGCAAGCCGTGCTGTTCAAGAATAAAGGTCTGACGCCGATCTGACCTGAAATAGGTATTACGTCCCTGGAATTGTCCAAGCCTGTGAAGAGCCAAGTCTCACTTCCCGAGAGCTTCTGCGTCCCTGAGCTCTCTGGGCGAAAGGCACCAGAGATTGGGTATGTGTCACTCGGACTCCGCCAAAATGACCCCGAGACCCGCCTACACCGCTGTGGTCGGTTGGTGAGCGATATGAAACCTGCGCAGTCGGCGGACCTCGTGGGCAAGCATCGGTAGCACAACGAGCGCCGACAGCAGGTCCGATATGCTGGCTGCAGCCCACACACCAGTGGTCCCGAAGAAGTGCGACAGGAGAAGGGCACACGGGATGATCAGCGCTACGTCGCGTAACAGCGAGATGACGAGGGCGTGCGTCGCCCGACCGAGCGCCTGATACAGCCCACCGACGATCGCTTGGACCGCGAACAGGGGAATGACGAGGACGATCCAGCGCAACGCGGGGATTCCTTGTGCGATCAGCTCGGGATCCGAACTGAACATCGCGAGGAACGCCGCCGGGAAGAGCAGGAAGAGCGCCCAGAACCCCGCGCAGGCAAGCCCTCCGAACGCGAGCGCGTGCCAGATCGCCGACTCCACCCGATCGTATTGCTGTGCACCGAAGTTGAACCCGAAGATCGGCTGCGAGCCGTCGACGACACCGAATACCGGCATGCGTGCGAACGACAACAGTCGATTGACCACGCCGTAGATCGCGATCGATAGGTCGCCCCCGTGGATCCCGAGCAATCGGTTGATGACAACGATCGACAGGCTGGCAGCGACCGTGCGGATGAACGAGGAAGCACCTATCGCCACGGTCTCGCGGGCCAGAGCGGCGCGGAGCCGCAGGTTCCTCAGACGGAGGCGCACGGCGCTCCGCCCGCCGAGGATGTGCCAAAGAAGGTAGACCAGGCCGACGCCCTGTGCGATCACCGTCGCCCACGCTGCGCCGGCCGTCCCCATGCGGAACCCGAAGATGAACAGCGGATCGAGCGCGATGTTGAGCGCTGCCGAGCAGACGATCGGCACGGTCGCTCGAACCGCGTCTCCCTCCGCGCGGACGATGGCCGACAGGGTGAAGGAGAGAATGAACGTGAATCCTCCGGCGAGAATGATCGAGATGTAGGCGAGAGCGTACGGGAGTACATCATCGGTCGCACCGCAGAATCGCATCAGCGGTGCGCTGAAGAGGGTGCCGACGAGCAGGAGGGAAACACCGAACACCGCGACGAGGGAGAACGCGTTGCCCAGCGTCCGCTCCGCTGTCTCGATGTCCCTACGCCCGAGGGCGCGTGAAATGGTCGAGGCGCTTCCGATGGCGATCAGCTGTCCCAGTCCGATGACGACGAGAAAGACCGGAAACGCCACGCTGATCCCGGCGATGGCGAGCGTTCCCACCGCGTGCCCGACGAAGATTGCGTCAACGACGTTGTACAGTGCTTGGACCAATAAGGCGACGACCGCGGGCGTCGTCATGCGCAGCATCAGTCGGCGGATTGGTTCGTGTCCGAGAGCTTCGGCCGTGCTCTTCATTCGTTCTCCTTTGCCATCTTCCCTTCCTTTCGACCGCTCGCGAACCCCCGTCTACGGTAGGACGCCATGAGCCCCCTGCTCAGCCCCGGGAACGAGGCCTCGCTGCGAACGGGGAGAGGGCGAAGCCACGGCATACAGACAGGAAGAGATCCTTCGATGCCGCATCGAAGATGGATGCCTTCGCTCATCCGGCGAAGGTATCGGTTCACACACCAACGGCTCTCGGAGTGCACGTTGTGCTTGATCCCTCTTTAAGGCAAGAAGTGTAGCTGGGCCCAACCGCCCGCGCAAACAACAGAATCAGGGGCTACATACCGCTTTTCGTGCTTGCATACCTAGCTTCCGAGGGCCGGGCGATCGGCCAGTGAGCCTCTCGACACGCTCTAGGACGTCTCGTCTTCAGCACATCGACAGGGCTTGGGGGAAAGGGATCCTAGGTCTTGCCAATCGGAGAGGGCTCTGGTTCTTCCGGGTCGCGGCGGATGGGTTGCGGCAGTGACGCGCGAACGCCTTGGCTGATTGAGTTGGGGTACGTGTCCCCCGATTCCCAATGCCCCGTTGCTCCCGGCCGAAGGAAATCGCAATTTTCAATTGGTCTTTTGTGAGCAAGTTGTGCCTCCTCGCATTCAGCGATGGTTCACGTGATCTCACCGGTGCTCATCCGCAGAACCCCCCTAAGGATACTACCATTGAGGGGAAGGACTGAACAAGGGGCCTCCATAGGATGACCGGCGCGAACGCAACCGGGCGTGGATCGAGGAGAACGGTGTGCTACCGGAACACCGTGGTCAAGGCTGGGCGACGTTCATGCTCCGCCACGTGCTGCAGCACCTGCGCCAAGAAAGGATTCGCTTCGTTTCAGTGGAGGTCGACCTGGGCGATGTCCATCGCCCGGCATGGCTTGCCTACGAGGCCGTCGGCTTCGATCGGCACCACCACATCGCCATCTATCATCAGGATCTTGAGCAGCACAATCCAGGCTCGACATTGAAGCCGGGAGACAAAGACACGGTCGAGCCGATGGATTCAGACGACGCGTAACGGCACGTCGGGTTCCTCAATCGTCGAGCAGTGAGATTCGAAGAAAAGAATCGATGAGAGTTAAGTCTTGAAAATCAGCATTTCCAACTTCTCGCGGGTAGCGTTCTGAGCTTGTGGTCACGCCCGCTTTGCCGCTGGCGCGAGGCGGCGCCGGCCTGCGTAGGAACGGCGCGAGCGGAACGATCGCGGCAGGCTCGACGAGGTCGAACGGGCCTGCGGAAATTGGTTTTCGGGCGTGAAGGCGCCGTAGTCGAAATCGGGCAACCGCCGCCGTTCGATCGGTGCGCCCAAAACTCTCTCGATGCCTCGTACCATCAGCCCATCTCCCCCCGTTGCCAATGTGAACGCTTCGCCCGTCCTGTGGGCGCGGCCGGTGCGGCCGATGCGATGGGTGTAGGCGTCGACTGTGTTCGGCATGTCGTAGTTGATTACGTGCGAGATCTCCGATACGTCGATGCCACGCGCGGCAACGTCGGTGGCAACAAGAACATCAAACGTGCCGTTGCGGAAGCCGTTGATCGCTTTCTGCCGCTGATTCTGCGACATGTTTCCTTGGAGCGGCGAAACACGATGTCCCTGTCTCTTGAGGCGGAGGGCAAGGCTGTGGGCGCGATGCTTGGTCCTGGTAAAGACGAGCACACGGCCGGTCGCCGTGCGTTTAAACATTGCAAACAGAAGATTGGCTTTGAGAGCCTCCGGTACCGGATAGAGCGCGTGCGAAACGGTCTCTGCCGGTGCAATTGTGCCAATCTGCACGGTGGCCGGATTGTTGAGGAATCTGTCCGCCAGCGTGCGGATCTCCCTTGGCATGGTGGCAGCGAAGAAGAGCGTCTGGCGTTTCGTCGGTAGATGTCTTAGGATGCGGCGAATGTCAGGCAAAAACCCCATATCGCACATGCGGTCGGCTTCGTCCAACACCAACACCTCAACGCGTGACAGATCGATGCTGCCCGCGTCGATGTGGTCGAGCAGCCGACCGGGACATCCGACGACGATCTCCACGCCGCGTTGCAATGCCGCGAGCTGTGGCCCCTTGCTCACGCCGCCGTAGATGGCGACGCTGCGTACCTTCGTATTCTTGCCCAGATCGACGGCCGCCTGGTGGATCTGCTCGGCGAGTTCGCGCGTCGGCGCGACGATGAGGGCACGCACCCGACGCGAGGGGCCTTGTATCAACCGCTGCAGGATTGGCAACATGAATGCCGCGGTTTTGCCGGTGCCGGTCTGCGCCAGCCCTAATACATCGCGGCCTTCGAGCACGACAGGAATCGCTTGCTGCTGAATCGGGGTGGGTGTGATGTAGCCTGCTTGTTTGACGCCGGTGATAATGCACTGATCGAGAGAAAACTGTTCAAATCTCACTAAAAACACTCCTTGGCTCCGTTGAGCCAAGTCGCACTCTCAGCTCGATATTGTCTGCAATTTGCTTTTGGACTACGTGGCGAACCAATTGCTATCGGATACAAGTACCAAGTATACCCGATACGGGGCAGTACCGCAAATTTCATGTATTCTGTGGTGTCCAATAGGGCGTAATTGGGAGCAATGGGACTTCGGAGATATCTCTGAAAGTGCTTACCATAGAAAGTCTTCCTGCTTTAGTTCACCCCCGAAGTGACCTCGTTCAGTTGGAGGCATCTCTTCGCTCTCTACGCAGTATGAGGTTGCCCTGGAGAGGTGCCGCAATCATCGCGTGAATTCCTCTGACACTACTTGTCACCGTATGATATTGCGGGATTGTAGATCGCCCATCGTTGGGTAGCACCCAAAGCATGTTGTGCAGGAAATAAGGACAGACTCAAATGCAAACGGGGTCTGCCATCGAATTTTGATTTGCTCTCGTCTCGCCGACGTGTTTGAGTAATTCGGAGACGTGAGCCCCATTTTCGGTGTCCGTCTCTGAAATCTGTCGAACATGTTCTCCAAGGCCGCGCATCTCACTATCTGAACCTGTAAGGGCACTTAAGGCTGATGGGAGTGGAGTTGTCAGTAGGGGAAGGTCGCCGTACCATGCTGCACAGAAGTCTCTCTGTGTCGGGAAGGCCGAATGTTGAACGAAAACAGGTCACTGATCATTGCGGAGCGGAACGGCGTCATCCTACGTCGGGCGCAAGACTGCGATTTGCCGAGTCTCGATAAGATCGTTGTCATCTGCTACACACCGATTTACGATTCTTACGTGCAGGTCGTCGGAAAGGAATGCGCACACGGCCTCCGCCGCAATCCGGAAGTCGACTGGAGGGTGGAGAAGACGAACAGGGTTCGGAAGGCCTACGAGGAGCAACCTGATGGTGTGTGGGTTTTGGAGAGGGACGGCGTGGTCTTCGGTTTCGTGACGTTCGCAGTCCAGCGGGAACGCAACCGGGCGTGGATCGAAGAGAACGGCGTCCTACCGGAACACCGCGGTCAGGGCTGGGCGACGTTCATGCTCCGCCACGTGCTGCAGCATCTGCGGAAAGAAGGGATTCGTTTTGTTTCGGTGGAGGTTGACTTGGACGACGTGCACCGCCCGGCGCGTCGTGTCTACAGGGCCGTCGGCTTTGATCGGCACCACCACATCGCCATCTATCATCAGGATCTTGAGCGGCACAATCCGGGCTCCACGCTGAAGCCGGGAGACAAGGACACAGTTGAGCCGACGGGTTCGAGTGACGCCTGACGGCACGGCGGGTCCTGCAATCGTCGTGTAGGTGGATTCGAGGAAATGGAGGCAGGAGAAGTGACCGAAAAGGGTCTGGTGTTCGAAGAAGCCGGCGAGGCAGACATTCCTGAGCTGACGTGCGTGATGACACGGGCGTTCGACGACGATTCACGCAAACACCTCGGTGTGGAGAAGGGTGGCCCTGAGGGCTACGACGACGGTGAGTTCTTCCGCCGCTGGCTGCTGCCGGTTGAACAGAGCATCGGCTACAAGATTTTGCTGGATGGTCGGGTCATCGGTGGTGTGATCGTCTGGATATTCGAGCACGAGAAGAACACGCTGGGGACAATCTTCATCGACCCTGACTATCAGGACCAAGGGATAGGTTCTCGGGCCTGGCGGTTCATCGAACAGATGTACCCCGATACAAAGAGCTGGACCCTCGGAACCCCCAGCTGGGCCACCAAGAACCACCACTTCTACGAGCAGAAGTGCGGGTTCAACAAGATCGGGGAGGAGGAGACCCCAGACCACCCTGGCACCACGTTCATCTATCAGAAGGTCATGGCCGGCGCCGCAGGGGTGTAACTGTGGGAACGGCGTCGTAGATCGCCCACACGGATCGGCGTATCATCCGGCAGCGTTGCGGCAAGGGCAGCGTTACGAACTCGAGGGGAAAACTGCCGTGCCAGATATTATCTTCCGTTTGGCTCAACGAAGCGATGTTCCGCAGCTGGCCCAGTGGCTTGTGCGGATCTGTGAGAACCCTAAGCACCATTGCATGCACAGCTGGTCGGGTGAAGACGCCGTTGATCTCGGCGGGCTCCTGTTGAAGTACTTGGCCGATGGAGAACTCGTTTACGTGCTTGCATTTCAAGGTGAGAATCTCGTTGGGGCAATGGGGTGCGAATACGACGAGGAGCTGCATCGCGGCTGGCTCCACGGGCCGCACGCCGAAATCGACGACTGGGAATCGCCGTCGGAGGAGCTCTTCGCAAGGGTCCTCGAGGTTTTGCCGTCTTTCATCGCCACTCTCGATGCCTACCCCAACACTGCCAATGTTCGCGCCGTTGGCTTCTATGGCCGGCGCGGATTTGCGAAGGTGGGAGACGTCTCGCACGTGTACGGCCTTACACCCGGAGACCGGGTTGCGAGTAGGGAGGCTCCCTGCCGCACGTTTCAGAAATGCCACGAACCATCGTTCCTGGAGTTGTTTGGTGCCCTGTTTCCGAATGCCTACTACAGCGGCCGGCGGATCCTGAATATGGTGGGTTCGAGCTGCCGGGTGTTTGTCATTGCAGAAGGAGTCGAGGTTCTTGGATTCGCTGCGGGGTGCACCGACGAGGGTTCGAAGACCGGAGAGGTGCAATTTGTCGGCGTTCGAGAAGACCGCAGAGGAAAGGGCTTGGGAAGAAGGCTGCTGCGAACGGCCGTCGACTGGCTGTTTGACGATGCCGCCGTGTCCGAGGTTCTGTTGAATGTCCGCCAGGACGTGCCCCACGCCCGAAATCTCTACGAGAGCGTGGGATTCAGGCGCAGACACACAGGCATTGGCCTGCGGAAGACCGTATCGGTTCCAAGGCAAGACTGCTGAGGATGTGCCGAAGCGGGGGAACGGAGACGGAGACGCTGCCAAAGGAGGGAGCATGAGGATCCTCTACATCTTTCCGCATCCCGATGACGAGTCGTTCGGGCCGGCGCGTGCCATCTCGGCGCAGGTCCGTGCGGGCCACGGGGTCGCCCTTCTCACGTTGACCAAAGGCGGTGCGACCAAGCAGCGGCTCAGGCTCGGGTACTCGGTCGAGCAGATGGGCGAGGTGAGATACCGGGAGATGCTGGAAGTGGCAAAGGTGCTCGGCCTTTCCGATCTCACCGTCCTCGATCTTCCCGACAGCGGACTCAAGGAGCTTGACCCGAGACGAATCGAGACGGTGGTTGCCGACCACATCGTGCGGGTCAGGCCGGACATCGTCGTGTCCTATCCGGTTCACGGCATCAGCGGCTTTCACGATCACCTCGTCGCCCACGCGGTGGTCAAGCGTGTCTACTTGGAGTTGCGGGATCGTGGCGCCGACTATCTCAAACGGCTTGCCTTTTTCACCCTCACCGAGGACCAAGCGGAACGGGCGTCCGGTGCACACCGGCTGTCAAGCTCGACGCCGGGGGAGATCGACTGCATCGTCTCGGTGGATGAAGGGGACATGGAGACGTTCCGACGCGCGCTTGACTGCTACCGGACGTACAAAGCGATGATCGAGCGGACTGGGGTGCGGGAGACGCTGGATCGACGCGTCGCGTTCGAGTTGTTTCAACAGGACTTCGATCCTCCGATCACGGACCTCTGCGAGGAGCTGTAGGCGAGGCCGGATCGTATTGCCCGGGCTGGGCCTATTTGCTTGTGCGGTTGATTCATCAGAAACGCGGTGGCGGATGGATGATCTGTTTGCCGCTGTTCGTATAGAAAGGAAGAATTCGCGAGAAGCCATGCGACTTTGGACCCTCCATCCGAAATACCTCGACCGACAGGGGCTTCTTGCGCTGTGGCGCGAGGGGCTGCTCGCTCAGGCGGTCCTTCTCGGTGAGACCAAAGGGTACAGGAACCATCCGCAGCTTGAACGATTCAAAAGCCACAGTGATCCTGTGGCGGCCATTGTGACCTACTTGGTGGAGGTTCATCGTGAGGCAGTGCGGCGAGGCTATCGCTTTGACGTGGCCAAGATTGTCCCGAGTAAGACGTACGAAAAAATCTCCGAGACGAGGGGGCAACTGCTGTACGAGTGGGAACACCTGAAACGCAAGATCGTGCAGCGTCAAGGCGACCTCAGCGCTCTCTACCGTGGGGTCGGATTGCCTGTTGTCCATCCACTTTTCAGGATTGTCCCAGGGAGCGTGCGATCTTGGGAGAAGCGTCCTTAAGGAGCAGGCGGAATACCGGACAATTATATACGTTCCAAGGGTTGGCACAGGAGGTGAGACTTCGCTTTTTAAGCCGGATTTACGTCTCTGGAATCCCTTGGCGGGAAAGGCTAGATAGGGCGCGTGCCGTACGGGGAGTCTGTCTGCGTGCTACGCAAGGCAGAATCACTACGTGATACGATGGTGCTACAGGTTTTTCGATGAGGCAGCTTCGGTCCAGAGAGGAGGTACCCATCATGGTGGGATGGAAGAGGAGTCCGTATTTCTTACGAGGCGGAAGCCTTGTTGTGCTTCTTGTCATCTTTGTTTTGTTGAGCAATGCAGGGGAGGCGCTGGCCAAAACCACGCTCAAGCTCTCGCGCTACAACGGCGGTTTCTTCACAATTGAGTCTCCCCGCGGCTGGGAGGTGACAACCGCTGGCGCGTGTGCGGAGTTCTCGTTTCTGCTGAGAGATCGCAAGAGCCTCTTGCGGCAGGTTTTCTTCTTCGGCGAGGCGGGGCCGGTGTACATGAATCCGTTTCAACAGGCGATCGATCAGGGCTACATGGCTATGGGGGGCTATCCCACCCCTTGGGTCGATATGCCTTTGGTGTATCCCCTCACACCGTCTAACTTCCTCACCCAATTTCACCTCGTGATCAAGAGCAGCATCGGACAGTCGTTCATGCCGAACGGTCCGCAGATGGAACAGGTTCGGGTCATCGCGGCAGTCCCGCAGGCTTCCCCGATCAACGG
>Ga0180431_10004923_pt1 | contig 16522 bp, 3 predicted proteins | sample SS_ome_11_FD_132459 | JGI IMG/M metagenome (GOLD analysis project Ga0180431, IMG submission 132459) | Hypersaline lake sediment archaeal communities from the Salton Sea, California, USA - SS_1_MS_1 metaG | ecosystem: Environmental > Aquatic > Non-marine Saline and Alkaline > Hypersaline >... | reverse complement strand
CTCCGGCGGCATCCAGCAGTTTGCCACTATCGGCATGGAGCCCGACGGTGACCAGATCGTCGTCTGGAACGGCCAGGGCGTGGGTGATCGCCACGGGATCTACTTCCGGCGGTACGACGAGCCGACCGATACGGCGGGTCCCAGGGTGAGCGATATCACGACGATCTCCGGCGAGCGAATCCGAGGCGGCGGCCAGATTACCGAGGCGCCCAACTACATCGTGGTCGTCTTCGATGAGCAGATGATGGCCGGCGATCCGGCGCTGGTGGCCGACAGCGTTCTCAACACGGCCAATTACAGTCTGCTGAAGGACGGGGCCGTGTTGGCCGGAGGGATCCGCTCGGTCGCGTTCGGCCTGAACAAGGCTTCCGAAATGTTCGCCGGCGTCGACCGGACCAACAAGTGGGAAGCCGTGATCGAGCTGGACGGCAACGGCACCGCGTCCGGCGTGACGGCCCTGCCCGCCGGCCAGTACGAAATCATCATCTCAGGCACGCTTCGCGACGTGGTGGGAAATCCGCTCTATTCGTCGGGGCTGAATCCGTACGGGCAGGACACCAGCGAGCAGTTCAACGTCGCCGGGTTCACGTCCACGACGGAGGAGCCGGTCAACGACACGACGGGCGGCGATCAAGTGTTCGTGGGCGACACGGGCGCGGAGTACGCCCCGCGGGCGGTGGCCTCCGACGGCGACGGCGAATTCGTCATCGTCTGGACCGACACGACGTCGGGAGGCGTCTACGCGAAGGTGTACAACGACCTCCGCTGGTCGGGCAGTCAGATCCAGCGGATCTCGACCGGTCCCGTTCCCGACTCCGCCTTCCAGGTCACCGACAACGCGAGCGCTATGTTCGCCTCCGTGGCCCGCGACGCGGATGGCGATTTCGTGGTCACCTGGGAGCAGAACGACGGCACCGCGGCCGAGCCCGACTGGAACGTCTGGGCCCGACGCTACGATGCCGAAGGCCGCCCGTTCGACGAGGCGCTCCGGGTGAATTCCGTCACGGAGGGCAATCAGCGGTACGCCGCCGTGGCGATGGACGTGGACGGCGACTTCGTGGTGACCTGGCAGAGCGCCGACACGACCTCCAACCTGGAGGGGCGCGCGCGAGACGAGGACGGATACGGGATCTACGCGCAGCGGTTCAGTCCGGCCGGCGAACGGCTGGGGGGAGCGAACGAGGTCCAGGTGCTCACGTTCGACGGGAGTCCGGACGGCACGTTCACGCTCTTCTGGGACGGCGACGACGACCCGAGCACCTCGAACGTCACCGCGCCGATCTCGATTGACGGGAATCCGGCCGCCAGCGTCGACCAGATCGAGGCCCAGCTCAACGTGCTGGCCGGCGACGTCAACCGGGTGGAGGTGCAGGCGACGAGCCTCACGGAGATCATCGTCTACTTCGTGGACCAAGGCGCCGCGAAGAACCAGACGCAGATTGTGGTGGCCAACACGAGCTTCGTGGATCCCACGTCGAGCGTTACCGTCAGCACCCTCGTCGAAGGTTACGGCGGCGAGTTCCTGGTGAACGATACCACGGCGAACAACCAGATCCATCCGTCGGTCGCGATGGCCGCGGAGGGAGATTTCGTGATCTCGTGGACCTCGTTCGGCCAGGACGGCGACGCGGCGAACGAGTCGAACATCTACGCGAAGAAGTTCGCCTCGAACGACGCCTTCCGCTACGCGGTCAACGCCCCCGGCGCCACAGACTACGATTACAATGCTCGCGTGCAGTATCCTGATATCTATTTCGGGGTGTCGACCGACAATCCGAACAACCACATCGTCAATCCCGGGTCGGGCTACGACGGCGTCGTCCAGTTGATCGACCCCTTGACGGGCGGATACGGGACCGGCACGCTTTTGCGAACCGGGCGGCACATTCTCACGGCGGCCCACGTGGTCGACTTCGGTGGCGGCATTCCCGCCCCCATCATGGAGGTAAAGTTCGACACGCCCAGCGGGCCGACGTCGCTGTATGCCACCGAGATCTACATCCACCCGGGCTGGAACGGCGACATCTTCAACGCCAACGATCTGGCCATCATCGTGTTGCCCGAGGCGGCGCCGGCCGAGGCGGAGCGATATGACGTCTACCGGGCCAGCGATGAGCTCAACCAGCGAGTCGATATGGTCGGCTACGGGCAAGAGGGCCAAGGGGCGGAGTACGCGGTTTCCGATCAACAGAAGCGAATCCAATGGAACGAGTACGAGGCGCTCGGCGACGATCTGAACGGTCTGTCGATGGCTGACTTCGCCGCGGGCTTTGGCTCGTTCGACGTCCCCACCGGTACGCTGCTCGTATACGACTTCGACAGTGGGCTCGAGGAAAACGACGCCCTCGGAATGGTGCTCGGAATCGGCGACCTCGGCCTGGGTGAGGAGGAAGGCAGCTCGTCGCACGGCGACTCGGGTGGGCCCGCGTTTATCAACGGGATGCTCGCAGGCGTCGTCAGCGGCGGCGTCGAGTATGCTCCGGCGGACTCCGACGGGACCACCTTCAACGTGAGCTTCGGGACGGTCGGTTTCCACACGCGAGTGTCCGCCTACGCCGACTGGATCGACATGATCACCCAGTCGACCACCGGCGAGTTCCTGGTCAACGACGTGCCCACGGCTCCGGACCCGGTGACGGGGCTGCCGGTGGCTCAGCCGACCGGCGACCAGAAGTGGTCGTCGGTGGCCATGGACGCCGACGGCGATTTCGTCATCACGTGGACCGACGAGTTGAAGGGACCCGATCCCAACGAGCACCTGAACGTGATGGCCAAGCGGTTCAACGCCGACGCCACCGAGCTGACCATTCCGGAGATTGACCCGGCCACGGGATTGCCGGTGATTGATCCGACGACGGGATTGCCCTCTCAAGTGCCGCTGGGTGAGTTTCAGGTCAACACGGCGGGCGACGCCTCCCGTTCCCAGGCGGCGATGGACGTCGACGGCGACTTCATCATCGTCTGGCAGAACAAGGCCCAGCGATACGCCAAGAACGACCGGGTGGGCGACCCGTCGCTGGGCGCCGCCGGGGAGTTGGGCGGCAACCTGACCGTGTTCACCGGCGGGCCGGGAATCTACGCCAGCGTCGCCGTGGACCACACGGGCGATACGGTTTTCGTCCGGGAGGGCTACGACTCGCTCAACCCGACCTCGCTCGGGATCTTCTTCAAGCGGTCGGAGGCCTCCGAGGATGACGCCGGCCCGATGGTGGCTGACGTGATCAACGTCATCTCGACGGGCACCGACGTCGCCCTTCAGCAGTTGACCGACGGGGTCGTGGTCGACGAGGGGCCCTCCACCTTGATCGTCAGCTTCAGCGAGGACCTCCTCGACAGCTCGGCGTCCTTGATCGACAGCATCACCAACCGGAGCAATTGGATTCTCACCCGCAACGGGCAGATTCTCTCCGGCGGCGTGGCTTCGGTGGAGTTCGGGCTGAACCAAACGTCGGCCAGCCCCTACCCGATCCTGCCGGAGGACACCAACAAGTACGAAGCCGTGCTCACGCTCGACGGCGATCCGGACGAGGCGGGCAAGCAACCGTTGGGGCCGGGAACGTACATGCTGCGGGTCCGCAGCTACGTCGAAGACCAGTACGGCAACCGACTGGACGGCGAGTACGACGGCTCGCCCGACGGCGATTTCCGGCGGACGTTCATCGTCTCCGACGAGGCCGGCGGGCCGACCCTGGACGACGATCAAAGCTACGTGGGCGACCCCGATGCGGACGTCGAGGACGAGCTGGTCAACTACGAGGACGCGGGCGACCAGGAGGGCGCGGCCGCGGCGTCCGACGCGGAGGGCAATTACGTCGTCGTCTGGGTCGAGACGGCCGACGTGCTCGACGTCGACGGCACGACGGTGATCGGCACCGACCGCAACATCAAGGCCCGGCGGTACGACCGCTTCGGAAACGCGACCGGCGGCGAGTTCATCGTCAACAGCTACCGGACGGGCGATCAAATCGAGCCGGCCGTCGCCATGAACGCTTATGGCAGCTTCGTGGTCACGTGGTCCGGCCAAGGGGAAGTGGACGACCGGGGGACGATCGAGCTGCAGGGCATCTTCGCCCGCGTGTTCGACGCGTTCGGTCAGCCGGTGGACGAGCAGTTCATGATCAACCAGTCGGGCGACGCCCGCAAGTACGACCAGACGGCGCCCAGCGTGGCCATGGACGACCGGGGCGACTTCACCGTCACGTGGACCAGCTACGGCCAGGACGGGGACCAGGACGGCGTGTACGCCCGCCGGTACGACTACCTGGGCGAGGCCAAGGGCGGCGAGTTCCAGGTGAACACGACGACGGCCAATCGCCAGGCCGATTCCGACATCGCCATGGACGAGGACGGCAACTCCGTGATCGTCTGGTCGGCCTTCGAGCAGACCGGCGACGGCAGCGAATGGGCGGTCGTCGGCAAGCGCTACAACGCGGCCGGCACGGCGCTGGGCGGCGAGTTCCTCGTCAACGCCTATACGCTCGACGACCAGACCGACGCGCACGTGGGCATGGACGCCGACGGCAACTTCGTCGTGGCGTGGGCCAGCGACGTCCAGGACGGCAGCGGCTGGGGCGTCTATGCCCGACGCTTCGCCGCCGCCGGCACGGCGCAGGGCAGCCCGATCCGCGTCAACCAGACCACGCTCTACTGGCAGTACCAGCCGGACGTGGACATGGCCGACGACGGCAGCTTCGTGGTCACCTGGACGACCGTCGGCCAGGACAACCCCGACGCCGACGACCGCGGCATCTACGCCCGCGCCTACGACGCCAACGGAAACGACTACGTCGATCCCGACACCGGGCGGGTCGTGGGTGAGTTCCGGGTCAACGCCAACGTGATCGGCAACCAGCAGGACTCGGCCGTGGCCCTGGACGCCGACGGCGACTTCGTCGTCGTCTGGTCCGGTCCGGACGAAGACCAGGACGGCGTCTACCACCGCCACTTCCAGGTCAACGACGTCACCAGCACCGACACCGGAGGAAGCACGACCGCCGGGACCATCGGAGGCGTCTACTACGCCGACGGCGAGAACGGCTCGACGTCGACCGTGCTCGCCTTGCAGGGCACCTCGGGCGACGACCGGTTCGAGTTCTACGCGGGCCCCACGGCCGCCACCTCGGCCGTGTACGTCAACGGCGTGCGGTACACGATCCGTCCGCAGGTGCTGTCGATCCGGTTCGACGGGCAAGGCGGCACCGACGAGGTGGTCGTCAAGGGGAGCGCGCTGAACGAGACGATCGACCTCTATCCGGACCACGCGGCGTTCGCCGCCAGCCGGTACAACGTCTCCGTGACCGACGTGGAGTGGATCTTCACTCTGGGCGGCGGCGGCACGGACTACGCCATCCTGCACGACGCTCCCGACAGCGCCGACGTCCTCAAGGCCTGGCCCAGCATCGCCAAGCTCTACGGGGAGGGCTTCTACACGATCGCCAAGTCGTTCAGCCACGTCCACGTGTACGGCACCGAGGGCAGCGGCGACATGGCCATCCTCTACGACGACCCCTACTCGGCGGACACGTTGAAGGCATGGCCCAACGAGGCGAAGATCTACGGGGAGGACTACTACAACAAGGTCGCCTCGTTCGACTCGGTGTACGTCTACGCCACCCCGGGCGGCGGCGACACGGCCGTCCTCTACGACGATCCGAAGGGGGCCGACACGCTCAAGGCATGGCCCACCGAGACCAAGATCTACGGGGACGGGTACTTCAACCGGGTCAACTCGTTCAGCTACGTGTATGGCTATGCCACCGAGGGGAACGGCGACCTGGCCGTGCTCTACGACAGGTCCGACGCCGTCGACACGTTGAAGGCGTGGCCCGACGAAGCGAAGATGTACGACGCCGAGAGCTACTACAACAAGGTCGGCTCGTTCGACTCCGTGTTCGCCTATGCCAGCGGAGGCGGCGCGGACGTGGCCGTGCTGTACGATTCGGCCGGTGCTCGCGACACGTTGAAGGCCTGGCCCTACGAAGCCAAGCTCTACGGGGAGGGCTTCTACAACAAGGCCAACGGGTTCAGCGCCGTGCACGCCTACGCCACCGAAGGCGACGGGGACGTGGCCGTCCTGTACGACGATGCCGCCGGGCAGGACACGCTGAAGGCCTGGCCCAACGAGGCCAAGCTCTACGGCGCCAGCTACTTCAACCGGGTCAAGGGGTTCTACTCCGTGTACGCCTACGCCACCGAAGGCGGCGGCGACGTGGCCAAGTTCTACGACTCCGCGTCGAAGGACACCTTCGTGGCCACGCCGGATTCGGCCAAGCTGTACAACGGGACCTACTACAACCGGGCGTCCTCCTTCGCCAACGTCTACGCCTATTCGACCGACGAAGGATACGATACGGCCTACCTGACCGACTCGGCCCTCGACGCGTACCCCGATCACTTCGAAGCCGACGCGAACTGGGCTCGCCTGACCAACGACCTGCTCGGCTACGCGTTCTACGTCTCGGACTTCGAAGAGGTCGCCGCCACGCAGAGCAACGCCAGCGATACCGAGGACGTCGACGTGGCCGCCCTCGACTTCCTCCTCAGCACCGAGCAGAACTGGTAGAATCCGAGATTGCCGCACACGGGTACCTTGGGGGGGACGCGAAACGAGCGTGGATCGAAGGCTCCCGGGATGGGGTCGAATCGCCCCCATTCTCGACGTCGAACGAAACGGGTGTCCGGCCGTATCGAGAACGATCGCCACGCGCAGATGCCGGAAGAAGTCGACACCCCGGATCGGTCCGCCGGCTTCGACGGCGTTCGCCCCGCCCGGCTCGCTCCCCGCGTCGAGACGCCGCTTGCCGACCTTCCGGCAGCCTGCCCTGTGCTCGGTCGATCTTCGATTGACGGCCTTGCAGTGACCGCATGCATGCGGTCCAAATTGAAAGCGGACCCGATGAATCGGGTCACTACGAACCATCCGACCTGCCATTCGAAGATTGACGAAGCACTATTGATCCTTGCATTGCCAATGAACGGAGGGCTTCCAACGGAAGCCCGGCGCACAAGGGCCCGGTCCACGTGGGCCGATCACTGGCGATGCAAAGATCAATAGTAGCTTTCGCCGTTGCCGAGCACCGCAACGGCGGCGATGGGCGCGGGGAATCGCGATCGCCGGAGGTAGCCGCGAACGTCCCCGATCCGGTCGACTGCTTCGTCGGCCGTTGGGTGTGCCTCGGCCGTCGGGTCGTGTTGACGCCCCGGAGGCCGGCCGGCCGTTGCAGAGGCCCGATCCCGTCTTCCCCATTCCATCCACCGACCTCCTTGGCTAGGGAAATCCGATGAGGCGAAGGCTCTCCTCGGCAATAGGACCATTGCGAACCATCGCGCGTGGTTGCCTGCGGCGCAAGCTCGCCCGCGGCGCGCGGGCCTCCGCCGCCCGCTCGCGGCGCTGCCGGTTGGAGGCACTGGAGCAGCGGGCCCTGCTGAGCGTCGGCCCGGCGGCCGACCGGACGGCGTCGGATGCCTGGACGCCCACCGTCGACGCCGCCTGGTTCGAGCAGATCGCGTCCGCCTCCGAAGCCGCTCCCCAGATGGGCCCGCTCGCACTCGAAACCGAGACGTCGGCGCAGAAGTCGGGGGCGGCCGACGATTCCGTCACCGCGTCGTCCCGTCAGTGGGTGGTCCAGCTCACCGAGGAAGCGACCGGCCTGGCGGGCGACGTCGCCGGCGCAGCCGACCTGCTGGTGAGCTCCTCGTTCCAGACGCAAATCCTCGGCGGCTTGGGCTTAGAGGGAATGGTCCTCCTCGAAGCCGACGCGGACGTGGATGCCGGCACCGTGGAAGCCTGGCTGGCCGGCCATCCGCAGGTCGCCTACGCCGAGCCGAACGCCCCGATCGGCACCGAAGCGATCCCCAACGACGACGACTTCTCGGAGCTTTGGGGCCTGAACAACACGGGCCAGACGGGCGGCACCGCGGACGCCGACATCGACGCCCCCGAGGCATGGGACCTGGCCACGGGCAGCTCGAGCATCGTCGTGGGGGTGATCGATACGGGCATCGACTACACCCACCCCGATCTCGCCGCGAACGTCTGGACCAACCCCGGCGAGATCGCCGGCAACGGCACCGACGACGACGGAAACGGGTTCGTCGACGACGTCCACGGCTACGACTTCGCCAACGGCGACGGCGACCCGATGGACGATAACGGCCACGGCACGCACGTGTCGGGCACGATCGCCGCGGTCGGCGACAACGGCCAGGGGATCACCGGCGTCAACTGGACCGGCTCCCTCATGGCGTTGAAGTTCCTCGACGGCGAGGGCAACGGCTTCACCAGCGCCGCCGTGCAGGCGCTAAACTACGCCACGATGATGCGGACCCAGTACGGCGTCGAAGTCCGCGTCACCAACAATAGCTGGGGGGGCGCCCAGTACAGCCAGGCGCTTCGCAACGCCATTCAGGCCAGCGGAGACGCGGGCATGCTGTTCGTGGCGGCGGCCGGCAACGACGCGGCCGACACGGACGCGGAGGCCCACTACCCCTCGGGCTACGGCCTGTCGAACATCGTGGCGGTGACGGCCAGCGACGACGGCGACGCCCTCGCCTCGTTCAGCAACTACGGCGCCACGTCGATCGATCTGGCCGCCCCCGGCGTCGACGTCTACAGTACGCTGCCGGGCGGGGAGTACGGGACGTACAGCGGCACCAGCATGTCCGTTCCGCACGTGTCGGGGGTGGCGGCCCTGGCCTGGTCGGTGGTTCCGAACGGCACCGTCGCACAGGTCCGCACGGCGATCCTCGAAGGCATCGACTCGCTGGACTCGCTGAGCGGCCGGGTTGCGTCGGGGGGGCGGCTCAATGCGCTCGGCACGCTGGAGCGACTGTCGTTGAGCGTTGCGGCCAGCACTCCGGAGGCCGGATCGGTCGTCGCCGAGGCACCGGTCGAATTCACCGTCCAGTTGTCGCACGCCTACGATCCACTCTCGCTCGACGCCGCGGACCTGGCAGTCAACGGGACTCCCGCCAATCACGCCACGGCGGTCGACGCGTTCACCGTCCTCTTCCAGTTCGACACGACGCCCGCCGCCACCGAGGGCCCCCAAGGGATGGAGATCGAGGAGGGGGCCATCCTCCGCGAGGGCGACGCCGACCCGATCGAAGCCTGGCAGGCCACCTTCTATTTCGACGCGCTGCCGCTGGCCGTCGTCTCCACGAGCCCTTCCCAAGGGGCCGTCCAGTCCGCCGCGCCCACGACGATCGTTCTCGATTTCAACGAGCCGGTCGATCCCGAGTCGGTGGACGTCGACGACCTGGCGCTCCGCGTCGGCTCGGTGACCGCGGCCGCGATGCTCGACGACGACTCGATCGCCTACACCACGACCGGCCTGCCGCGCGACGGCGAGGTGACCTACACGCTTTCGGAGGGGGCGATCCGAGACGCCTACGGCACGCCCGGGCCCGCCTACGTCGGCTCCTTCACGATCGACGATCCGACGATCGAGCGCTACGAGGCGGCGGACGTGCCGCAAACCATCACGGATCACGGCACGGTCGTTTCCAAGCTGACGATCGACGAGTCGTTCGCCATCGCCGACCTCGACGTCGAGATCGAGATCGCGCACACCTACGACGCCGACCTGGAGGTCTATCTCGTCGCCCCCGACGGGACCCGAATCACGCTTCTCGACGGGGTGGGCGGCGCCGACGACGATTTCACCGGGACCATTCTCGACGACGAGGCGGATACCGCGATTGGCGATGGCGAAGCCCCGTTCACCGGACGGTATCGGCCCGCGCAATCGCTGTCGACCCTGGACGGCCTGGACGTGCTGGGGACCTGGACCCTGGAGGTGACCGACCGCGGGTCGCGCGACGTGGGGGTCCTTTACCGCTGGAGCCTGGTCGCCGAACGGGGCGCCGCGCTGCCACCGCGGATCGTGTCGATCGATCCGCTTCCGGGCGACGGCGGCGACGCCTGGGGAACGGTGGATACGCTCGACGTCCGCTTCTCCCGGGAGATGAACGCGGACCGCGTCAACGAGGCGGGCTTCTGGGAACTCGTGGCCGCGGGGGCCGACGAGTTGTTCGACACGGCCGACGACGTCGCCTACACGCTCACCGTCTCGCCGGCCTACGTCAGCGGGACGACGGCCACCGTGGAAATCGGCGGGGGGGCACTCCCCGTCGGCCGCTATCGCCTCACCGTCACCAGCGGCGGTCTGATCAGCCAATCCGGGACGCCGCTGGACGGAGACGGGGACGGGACGGGCGGCGACGACTACGTGACGCACTTCCAGGTGCTCCCGGCCGACTGGTATCCGTCGGACGACGTGCCCCAGCCGATCACCGACCGGTCCACGGTCACCTCGACGCTGATCGTCACGGAGTCGTTCCCCATCGCCGATCTCGACGTGAAGATCGACGTCACGCACTCCTACGACGCCGACCTGGACGTCTATCTGATTGCCCCCGACGGCACCCGGATCGAGCTGTTCACCGACGTGGGGGGTAGCGGCGACGACTTCACCACCACCGTGCTCGACGACGAGGCGGACACGGCGATCACCGACGGCGAGTCGCCGTTTGCCGGCCGTTTCCGGCCGGAAGAGGCGCTCTCCCTCCTCGACGGGTTGGATGCCCAGGGCACCTGGACCCTGGAGGTGACCGACGACAATACGCTCGACCCGGGCACGTTGAACGCGTGGGGAATCATCGTCGAGCGGGAGGGGCTGGCCCCGCCGCAGATCGTCTCGGTCGACCCGCTTCCGAGCGACGGCGGGCAGATCCTCGGGCCGGTCGATCATCTCGAGGTGGTCTTCTCGAAGAGGATGGACGCCGCCACGGTGAACGATGCCGATCACTGGGAGCTGACCGGGGCCGGGGCCGACGGGACCTTCGACACGGACGACGACGTCCTGTACCCGCTCACCGTCACGCCGGCCTACACGCCCGGACTCGCCGCAACGCTCGAACTGAGCGTGGAACGGCTGCCATCGGGCAACTACCGCTTCACCGCGCTCGGCGGCGGGCTGAAGGACCGGTTCGGCATGCCCCTCGACGGAGACGCCGACGGCGTCGGCGGCGACGACTACGTGACGCACTTCACCGTGCTGCCTGGCACGCAGTATCCTTCCGGCGACGTCCCCCGGGACCTTGCCGACTTGGGCACGATCACCTCGACCGTGACCATCGACGAGTCGTTCCTCATCGCCGACCTGAACGTTCAGATCACCATCACGCACCCGTACGACAACGACATGGACGTCTATCTCTTCGCCCCCGACGGCAGACGGATCGAGCTGTTCACCGACGTCGGAGGCAGCGGCAACGACTTCCGCGGCGTGGTGCTCGACGACGAAGCCGCGATCCCGATCGCCGAGGGCGCCGCCCCGTTCGCCGGACAGTATCAGCCCGAGGGGCGCCTCGCCGTGGTCGACGGCTCCAACGCGCGGGGAACCTGGACGCTGGAAGTGACGGACGACGCGGCGATGGACCAGGGGGTCCTCGAAAGCTGGACGCTGATTCTCGAGCCGGCCGCCTCGACCGACCCGCCGCACGTCGTCGGTCACGCGCCGGACGGCATCGCCGCGGGGCCGGTCGAGATCGTGCAGGTTGAGTTCGACCAGCCGATGGACGAGACCAGCTTCTCGCCCGCGGACGACCTGGTCAGCTTCGTCGGCCCGGAGGGCTCCATCTCTTTGACGGGCTACGACTGGCTCGATTCCCGGACCCTCGAAATCCAGTTTGCCCCACAGCAGGCCGGAGGGACGTACACGCTCGTCCTCGGGCCGCAGATCCTCGACGCCTCGGGGACGCCGCTCGACCAGGACGGCGACCTGTCGTCGGGGGAAACGCCCGACGACCAATACACGGTCACCTTCACGCTGGCACAAGCGCTGGGAGCGGTCGCCTTCCTCGAGATTGACGGTCTGGACCCCGCCGCCGGCGAGATCTGGTATCAGTTGCAGACCACGCGCGCGGGCGGGCTCACCGTGGAGGCGAATTTCCAGGTCGGGCTGGGGAACGTCGAGTTGGCGCTGTACGCCGATGGCGCGAGCGGCTCGCCCGTGGTCGTTGCGATCCCCACCTACGGGAACCGGCGGATCGATCGCGACGTGGACGCGGCGGGGGAGGTCTACTTCCTGAGGGTGAGCGGCGACCACTCCGAGGTCGATCTCCGGTTGGCCAACGTGCTCGGCCGCGACGGCACGGGGGTGACCGTCTTCGGGACCGATGGCGACGACCGCTTCGAGTTCGACACGTCGACGGCCCACCAGGTGACCATCAACGGCCTCCGGTATGAGTTCGAGACCGACGAAGTCTCGACGGTCGCTTTCTACGGCGGCCCCGGCGACGAAGCGATCATCAGCGGGAGCGACTCGGAAGCCGTGTTGGAGATGTGGCCCAATCGGAGCACGCTCGTCGGCCCCGGCTACACCGTCGTCGTCGAGGGTGCAGAACGGATCACCGGTCACGGCGGCGCCGCGGCCTACCTGCACGACTCCGCCCAGAGCGACACGTTCATCGCCACGCCCCAGTCGGCCAAGCTGAAATTCGGGGGGCTCGAAGACGACTTCGTCGAGGCGGTCGGGTTTGGCGAGGTCCACGCCTTCGCCTCCGACGACGGGCAGACCGACACGGCCATCCTCGAAGACCAGCCCGGACAACAGAATCGCTTCCGCGCCTGGTCGACCGAGGCGAAGATGTACGGGCTCGGATTCTACAATCGGGTCAAGGGCTTCGACGACGTGCAGGCCCGCGGGTCGGACGACAGCGACGTGGCCGAACTCTACGATTCTTCCGGCCCCGACGTCTTGGACGCCTACGCGGACCGTACGACGTTGACGCGCAGCGACGGGACCGTCGTCCAAGCCGAGGATTTCCGATGGCTGTTTGCCTTCGCCTCGAACGACGGCGAGACCGACACGGCCCGACTCTACGACACGACGGCCGACCGGGGGACCTCCTACCCGACCTGGTTCAAAGGCTACCACCACCTGAGCAAGATGTACGGGGCGACGTTCTACAACCGGGTGGACGATTTCGACGAGGTGATCGCGTGCGCCGCGGGGAGCGACGACACGACCAAGCTGTTCGATTCCTCCGGGCCCGACGTCTTCGCGGCCTACGCCGACCAGGCGACGATGCGCTACCCGGACGGCACGACCGTCGAGGCGGACGACTTCCGTTGGATGCTGGCCTACGGCTCCTCCGACGGGCAAGTCGACACGGCCCGGTTCTACGACACGACCGCCGACCTGGGGGCCTCCTACGCGACCTGGTTCAAAGCCGAGAACGACATCTCCAGGATGTACCGGGAGCCCGTGTTCTACGTTCAGGCGCGGCAGTTCGACCAGGTCAGCGCGACCGCCGTGGGGGGCGACGACACGGCCAAGCTCTTTGATTCCGCGCTGGACGACGTCTACTGGTCGCGCCCGAACCAAAGCCGGATGGAGTACGCCGACGGCGCGTACGCCGAGGCCGTCGACTTCCGCTACGTGCTCAGCTACTCCCGCGACGGCACCGACACGGCCACGTTCTACGACCAGACGCTCAGCGGCACGAGCTACGCGGCCCGCCTCGTGGCCAGCGCCGATTGGGCCAAGCTGTTTCACGGCGCGTTCTACAGCCGCACGGAAGGCTTCACCACGGTGCGTGCCGCGCTGGGCGGTGACGACGATCTGGCCTGGCTTCACGACGACCCCACGCGCGTCGACCATCTCCTCGCCCCCTTCCCCGGCGACGCAGGCCATGCCGCCGCTAAGGCCAAGTTGTGGACCGACCGCCGGGCGATCTACCTCGACGACTTCCACACGCTGACCGCGACCACCTCCGAGAACTCCGTGGACGAGAAAGACGTCGATTCCGCGTACGTCGACGACGTGATCCTGGAAGGCAACTGGGCCGACTCCCCTTGAACGGCACGCGTGGCGCGGCCTGCGCCAGCTCGTCAGCGATCGGCCGACCGGCCGCGGCCGAGAGGGCGGCTGAAATGCGGCGGAGAAGGAGACGGGAACGCCAGCCGGGATTGTTCACGAACGCCGTAGCACAGGATTCCAGCCTGTGGAATTGGCAAGATGCCTGTGCGACGAGGCCATCGCACGAATGATCCCGGCTATCAGCTACCCGGCGGACTGCCGAAGGTCCACTCTCCCGCATCGGCCCCGAAGACCGAGTCGCTACTCTCCTCCGCGCTGACTCCCTGGACTATCCAGATTTTCCATCTTCGCGCAATACGGGGCCGATCAATGCAAAACGCCGCTGTTTTCCTCAGGGTTTATCTTTCTTACTCAACTGCCACGACTGGCGCGTCCGATACTATCGTCACCACCGGCATGCATGGACTCTCCGCACGGAGGAGTCGGTGTGATGACGACCACTCAGCTCTCACTGAGGTACATTGGAGCCATGTCGCTATCCCGGACAAAGACGTTACTGGCAGCGTGGACATTGGTACTTCTGGCCGCGGCACCCGTCTTCGGTGCCCACCCAGTGGGGATGGACGATCTGCAACTGTTCGCCCCGGCCGACATGAGCACCTACGGGGGTGGGGCTCGGGCCAACGAAGGGTTCTTCTTCACCTTCGACATGATGCTCATGTGGCCCAGCAAGCCCGATCCGGGATTGATCGGCGACGCCACCACGCGTGACGTCGTGATCACTCCGCAGAACCCTGACCTCGACGGCGACGGCTTCTTCGATGCCGGCTTCGAGCCGGTGAAGGTCAAAGAGTCGAGCACGCTGAGCACGGGAGTACTCAATGCGGAAGAGGTGTCGGGCCAGCGCTACGAGTTTGGGTACGTCGAGGGTCATTACGGCTGGTTCGCCAGCATCCTCAACGTCCGCCCGCAAACCCAGACGATCATCGCTTCCGACGCGCACGTGGTCTTCGTCGATTCTCCTTTCGGCTCGGATCCGCAGCGCCACCTCCAGGGCCCCATCTGGGTGGCGATCGACCCGCCCGCTGCCGGCATAGGCGATGGCCCTCTCTACATCGATGATTTACAGGTCAAGTTCGACGACCTGGAAGCCCGGGCCGAGTTCGACACGTGGAGCACGGAACTGAGCTACATGTACCGGACGCATCCGTTTCACAACGGGGGGATCCTGGAGCTGTTCCTCGGGGCGCGATACATGGAGATCGAGGACCGGTTCTCCGTCATCGCCTCAGAACGTATCGACGACGAGGAGGACGCCGAACCGCCCGAGGACATCCCCCACGGCCTGGGCGATAGCTGGTGGGACAACCGGGTGGAGAATCACCTCGTCGGCCCGCAGATCGGAGCGCGGTGGTTCCGCAAGACCAACCGCTGGACCTGGTCCACCGAGGCTCGCTTCTTCTCCGGTTTCAACCGGCAGAGCATCAAGCAGCGGGGTCTGTTGGGCGAGGGGTTGAATCCTCAGGACGTGATCGCGTTCGCCTTGGACGGGGAAGAGGAGGCCATTCTGAAGATCTCCAACATGTCGCCCAGCACCTTTACCCACGACCGGCGGTTCCATGAGTGGAGCCCCGCGGCCGAGCTCCGCGTCGATCTCGACTACCAGCTCACCCGATCGATCTCCACCGGCGTCGGCTGGACCGGAATCTGGATCGACGGAATCGCCCGGGCCTCGAACACCATCGAGTACATCATCGACCAGGACACGGTGATGGGAATCGGCGACCACAACCACGAGGACCTCTTCCTCCACGGCCTCAGCTTCCGTATCGAGTTGAACCGTTAGGGCGCGGTCGCCTGAGGGGGCTGGGCTCATCACGCCAGGCCTCGCGGCACCCCGACGCCTCGTCGCAACCCGATCGATCGAACCTTCGACGAAGCCCCGCATCGAAGTCCGGGGCTTTGCTGCATTTGGCGGCGCGTCGCCGCTCCCCACTCTGGCGGTCCGCGTGCCGGAGTCTCGCGTGCCCTTCGCGCGAGGGCAGCTTGCCCCAGCCGAGAAGCACGCGCCCGGCCCCGTGTTCGGCGAGGGTCTCCCGACCCCGCCGACGCCCGGACCGAAGGTCTCCCGGCACAAGGGATGACGCCGAGAGGGGCACGGTCGGGAGATCGTGCCCCAACAGGGGTGGGCCGCGTCGCCGATTCGCCGCCGGCCGATCAGGTCGACCGGATGGACTCCCGCGAGGCCCTCTGCGCCGACTTCGCCCGGCCCAGATACGCCGGATCGATCTTCTCCAACTCCTCCACCACCACGTCGACCGCGTAGCGGATCTGCGCTTCGGTGTGCATCGACGTGAGGAAGAACCGCAGCCGGGCGGCGCTTTCTTCCACGGCCGGATAGAGGATCGGCTGGACGTTCACGCCGCGCGCGAACAGCGCTTGAGACAACCGGAGAGAATGGATCGAGTTGCCCAGGATGACCGGCACCACGGGCGAGTCCTTGCTCATCCCGGTGTTCAACCCGCGCTCTTTGGCCCGCTCGAGGAACAAGCGCGCCCGTTCCTGGAGCCGGGTAACGCGCTCGGGCTCGGCCTCCAGCACTTGGAAGGCGGCCAGCGCCGCCCCGGCGTTCGGCGGCGACATGCCCACGCTGAAGACGAAGCCGGGGGCCGTGTACTTCAAGTACTCGACCAGCG
>Ga0180431_10004917_pt1 | contig 16535 bp, 27 predicted proteins | sample SS_ome_11_FD_132459 | JGI IMG/M metagenome (GOLD analysis project Ga0180431, IMG submission 132459) | Hypersaline lake sediment archaeal communities from the Salton Sea, California, USA - SS_1_MS_1 metaG | ecosystem: Environmental > Aquatic > Non-marine Saline and Alkaline > Hypersaline >... | reverse complement strand
TTCTCAGTGCTTAATAGATGATTCTCTAAGAACGCCTTAGGAATCGAGAAGCAGTAACCTCGATTTTGTTTTGTTAATGACCGATTCACCAACTGCACACGTATCACCTCTCATGACTGTATCAGATACCCAGATTTGCCTAGTATAAATAATTATCGGTATTTATGCATTATTCTAGGCAATACTACGCATCAGTACTCACCGGTACAGATTTCGTCATACGCGCTTACGTGCACGTCCGCGCCATTCCAATAAATAGCTTCAATTTGGTCTGTTGCAAGGTTTCTCTTGCAGTCATCAGGCATAGGTAGCGATGCATGCAGAGGAGGCAGTGACTTACGCTGTAAGCGAATATACTCTCCCGCAACACCTTCTATATAGCGTGCTATCGCGTCACCCCCTTGCGCGTAGTAGAATTCTTTGTTAATGTAGATTATTGTGTTTTGCCCGACGTATTCTGCCCAGACATCATCCCCAAAGCTAGTATTCAGTGATTCCATGTGTAAAGGGTGGAATCTCACATTGTCCACCTCAATCTTTACCGTTTCGTTATCCTGATACACGTACACCAGGCCCTCAGTCTTTTGGCTGATTACGAAGACAAACAGTGCGAAAACAGCGCACACCACAAGCAATCCAGCACCTTTACTAAACATTTTTTTTGTGTTCATACTATCCACCATCCCAGCACTCGATAAGCAGAGTGCCAATCGCATTATCTGTCGTCCACCTACCCCCCAGCCCGTAACTATCACTACACGTATAAATATCCCCCTCAGAGAACGTGTAAAAACCGGGATTCCATGTCTGATTCATGTGATAGAACCCATTACCAGTTACAGCCGTAGAGATAGAGCCAAGAGTAGACACACCACCAGTAGTCTCTATAGAGCACGCATAATAAAACAAACCACTGCCAATATAGCCAGAAACCGACGCATGAAACGCAGTGCTCACGACAGAACCAGTGCAAGGCATCTGACCACCAACACCAAGAGAGCCAAGGCCTGCCTGAGTGAAGCGTCCAACACCAATATAGAACAAGGTACCGCTACTATGCCTGCCCGCCCCATTATGCAGCATATACGTCGTGTTCCTCAAAATACTACCCCCACCAGATGATGAGGATGAGCCGGACAGATTAGCAGAAGAAATCACCGTTACCGGATAATAATCAGAGCAAGACACGAGGACAAGAGCACACGACAGCAACAAGACAAGAAAAATCCTCACCGGAACACCCTCCGCACCACATACAAGCCAAGATACAACGCACCCACCACGATACCAGCGACGAACTCAGAATAGTACGCTGAATAAACAAACAACAAAGGCAAGACAATAACAAAAGTATACTCGACAGGGATACGAAACATGAGAGCGGCCACGAAGATAAAAGAAAAAAGTATAGCGAGAGACAAGACCATGCTACCAGTAGTAGTCTGAGTAGCCTGCAAGAGCATCACACCCAAAATTTGAGATTCGTTAAAAAACACCATCCTCGTCACCCCTTCCAAAAAAATGATATGAAAATGTACAGCACTACCGAATACCACAAGGAGCCAAGCACGAAAACAATCAGTTCAGGCAACCCCATAAGCTTCAAAATATTATACGGAGCCATGACGGCCGCATAAATATAATTAATCCCAGGCAAGGAAGTAAACCAGGACTTGATACTCCCAAAAATATCAGTCACCCAAAAACCCTCCTCGACACGCACAGACGCATCACCAGCAGGCAAGCTGCCAGCAATCTCCTGAGGATCAATCACGTTAGAACCCTGACCAACAGAATTAATCAAAGAACCATTACCGGCATAAAAACCAGTCCCATCCACCAACTCCGCAACACTAGCAGAAGACAGCATAAGCACAGCCTGCACAACCAGTACAAAAGTAAGCGCTACAGCTGTAGAATCAGCCACGATCCCACCCCATGATAAGCAAGCCAGCACCCAAGACAAGAGGCACAACAACAGCCCACAAAGACACGACACCAACATAAGCACACGCCACAAACCACAACAAGCCAATAACGAAGCCAGCCTCACGCTGTCCAATCCACGCCCCCACACCAGCAGCAATCAAGGCAGGAATGACCGCTATAAGGATGCGCTCCAAAAGCCCCAAACCATAACGATCAGCGCCAGCACCAGAAATGAACCCGGAAGACGAATTAGTGATTATAGCATAAGAGCGAGAAAACTCCCGATACCCAGCAAGGTCAGAAACGTAATAGAAACGCAAGAACACACGGTCATCAAACTCAGCGCCAGAAATAGTGAAAGACGCATTAAGCAAGCTACCAGCACCCTCAGAACCAGCAGCAGAAGCGACACCACCAGGAAAGGAAAGATTGAAACCGTACGCTGAAAGATCACTATACGGAGAAACGACAAGAAAAGAAAAATTGTGCTCCCTACCATCATAAAACACTTTAGGCTCCCAGAACACGCTCAAATCATCAAAATCAAGAGATTCATTAATGAAAACAGTAGGCTCCATGACAAGATCATACTCAGAATACAGAATAGGAGACAGAGAGAAATACAAGTCAGAAAAACCATCCTTACTAAACAAGAAAGAATACGAGACATCAGACTCGTACGAGAAAGACACACGACCAGTCACATCAGTAGAAGAAGAAGCTACAGGCACCAAAGAACCACCAACAGAACGAAACATAGTCGCAGAAGCCCCAGCAACAACAGAACTATCAAAAGAGTTCTCAACAGCAAAAGTGACAGAAGAAGAAGAATTAGCCAAGTACAGAGAAAAGTCCTGAGTGGGAAAAACAGGATCCACAGAAACAGAACGATAACGAGAAGGAAAATCAGGCAAAGAAGAATACTGCACGTCATAATCACCAGCAACAAGCCCGTCAATAAACACCCAACCACTAGAAGTAGAAAAATCCAGAGAAAAATTACCAGCAGATAAAACCCCCTCCACATCAGACACGACAGAACCAGAATCCTCATCAAAAAAAGACAAGTTCACAGACGCAAAATCCAAAACGGAAACGTTAGAATACCCAGAAACAGAAAAAGAATCCCAAACAGACACATTAACCGAATACGAACCGTTAGACAAGCTATCAAGCAAAAACAAAGAATCATTCAACAACTGAGACCGGTAAAGGATACCAACCTGCTCCGCAGACAACGAAGTATTGAATACCATCACGTCATCAATGCTGCCGTTCCAGGCACCACCACCATCCTGCACACTCCCTATACTCGCAAACCGTCTCTCCGACGACCCATGACACGCCTTCTGCTGGATGAATTCTCCATTGACATAAGCAGTGCATACGCTCCCATTAAAAGTTATGATGGTATGAATCCAGTCACGCTTGATGGCATCATCCACCACATAATCAAGGTACGGAGCAGCAGAACCATCCCAATTTTCTGAATAATGAAGGTACCGTCGCACACCAGCAGATTGATACCGCTTAAGGTAACCAGTGCCATTAAAACCCCAAAGATGGTCAGGCGACGTATCAGCATCAGGAACAACAATCTTACTCCATACACTTACCGAATGAGACTGATTCGCAGGAATAATAATATCCGCACCACTCACATTAATAAAGTGGTCGTCAGTACCATCAAAGTCATAGCAGTAGCCCCGATGACAACCCACCTCATAAAGGCGTTCAATCTCTGATTGTGAAATACTACGATTAAAAACGTAGACTTCATCAATAGTACCGTTAAATTCATTAGCATATGAGAAATCACCACCAGTATTCGCACCTATTGTGAACGCGCCGGTTGCTTCATGTGTGGATGAGAGGTAAACACTGCTTTGCAAGACACCGTTCTTATAAAGTATCGCGTGTGTTCCGTTCCATATTCCTACGAGATGTGTCCATTCCCCAAAATCTGTTGTACCCGTTTCATATACTTCTTTAAATTCAGGTGAGGTATAAGACCAGTTCTTTATGCCCAAAACCCATTGGTTGCTAGTATAATAGGCTAATTGCCATTGGTCATAAGATGGTGTTCCATCACCCTTTGAGGAGAGTGCTTTCTGATTGCCGTCATGGATGTTTTCCCCCTCCACTTTAGCCCATAATGAGAAACTGAATGTCTCATTTGGAGGAGTAATATGCGAACGATCAACAGTAGGAACCTGCAAGAATTGGTTATCACCAGCCTCACTAATCCCGGCAAAAGCAAAAGCACCAGCCAAATACCCATAATCGGTATGAGTGATATAGCCAGGCTCACGATTAAGGACGTTAGTATCATAAGGCCCCCAGTCGAATACGTGTGTGCTATTATAGTCATCCATGCTTAAATACAGCACTATGCCGTTCTCGAACATATTTTTTCTGGTCGCGTAATTGTCTTCTGCTGCACTGCTCACATCCCTCACATAATTATTACTGTAAGCCCCCACCTCATAGATCTCGTCACAGGTAGCACAAAGAGAACCGCTATAAAAAACGTGTTGCCCAGTGCTATTAGTGCAGGCGATGCTTAAAGCATTGTTATCAGTGCTGCTCAGCCGAACCTCCAAACCACCACTATACTCAAGACAAGAAGAAGGAATATCATACCACTCCTCAACCTCTGTAGCCCCAGATTTACCATAATAGGCGTATAGCTTACTTACACCCTCCGAATCATAAGTTAGCGTGGCATACACAGTACCACTACCAGACTGCTGCCCAGTGCTCGTATCATAATCCCACATGCTCCCATCACCATCACCAACCCAGGAACCAGCATAAGAAACAGTACGAGGAGGCACGATATAATTCCCCTCAAGATAATCATAGTCAAAACTATAAAAGGAAACAGCAGCAGGCATGGACAGATTCACCACACCATCATAGTACAAGCTACCATGCCATCCCTGAAGAGGAATCACAGAAGGGTTATAGAACGCCTCAAGCTGAGAAACACCCAACACATAATATCCAGGCTCGTAAGCAGTACTGTTAGGCTGCAAGCGAAGCCCAGAGAAAGAAGAAAACACCCCAGGCAGTACAAGAAGACAGAAGAGCACAAAAAACCCCGCAGAAGCAAAGTATTTAGCTCTCATTGAGAAACCCCCATAGTAGTAAAGTACACGAGCATCCCCAACACCGCAGCAAACATCACGACCAGGTTAAGATTAGAGCAGACAAACAACAACACACCATCCACCTCACCAGAAGCCACGACCATCTCACCAACATCGACCAGCCAGCCGCCAAGCCACACAAACCACACGAGCAAAAAAGCCATAAAACTAAAGAAAACAGCTACAGGCCCGACAGCACCAGAATCATTCATCAGAGACCGCGCCTCCCAAAAGGCCCAGGCCCAAGATTTATACGAGACGGCTTTGGACGGTCACCTAAAACACCCTCCATGCGCTTACGAACATTAGCGACATACCCGGATTCCTTGCGCTTCTTCTCTGCACGCTCAATATCAGCACGCAATTTTTTCTCACGATCCAAAGCAGCCTCAAGCTTTTTTGAATACGCAGCCTTTTCCTCCAAAGCACCAACACGAGAGTAAGCCGTTTTTAACCGACGCTCACGCACACGCTCACTTAAAGCCCTAATTGTTCCCATCATCATCCTCACCTCCTTCTCTCGATTCAGTGGACGGCACCCTCCCAAGCACACGCAGCAAGGAAGCCTTAAGATTAGCCAAGACATACGAATCACGATCCTCAGGCCTATCAGGATCATAAGAGACCTCCAAAAGCGTTATATCATCAAGCATACTTTGAGGATCAATACCAACACCCACCGGCTCTTTAGCCTTAACGCCTTTCTGTAATGCCTTTTCCAACTCATCCATCCCAGGAAAGTACCTGAGCAAACCAACATTCACCATTTTCACACCTCAAAATAGTTTTCTCCTCCTACGACGCGCAGACAATACCGCAAGACCGCGACGAGAAATCTCCGCCTTCTCACCAGGAGAAGAAATACGGAACCGACGACGCTGCACGAGCACATCACTATCAAGCTTAGACGTACGAAACTGAGGAGAGCGAGCAAGAGACGCGACAGCACGAGCAGAACCACGCCCCACAATCTTACCAGAAGCAGCCGCAGAAGAAGAAAGAGCAGACCGCAACGCAGCAGAAGCAGAATCAAGAGAGCCAAAAGAGCCAAGCTGCCGAAACACGCCACGACGACGCACCAACACACCAAAACGGCCACCAGACAAAACACCCTCATCATCGTCATCATCATCAGACAAACGAACACGAGAACCACCACGAGAGAACTCGCCAAAAAGAGGCCGTGCACGAGCCGCAGGCCGAGCAAGTTTAAGCGCGAGGCCCTCAGACAAGCGCAGCCTACCCTCAACACGAGCGCCCACCTCTGACACGCGCTGAGAGACAGCCTGGTCCTGCACGACACGAGACGATACAATAGCAGACTGATCAAGGAACTGCCCCTGCACCTGAGAAGGTCGCAAACCAACATCAGAGCTAAGAGCAGAAGCAGGAGAGAACCTGAGTTCATCACGGGATACCTCACGGAAAAAAGAACCTGACAACTCACGAGAGACAACAGAGCGAGAAGAATCGATAATCTGAGGAGACTCAGATACACCAGAGAACACAGGGAACACAGGGCGCAGAGCAGAAGAAACAGGAGATGAAGGAACAAAAGCATTTATCGAAGTCCGACCACCCACAGAAGCACCAGACAAAGGAATTTCGCGAAAAGTAGGCCTTACAGAAGCAAGCCCGTAATCCTCCGCTAAAACCTGCAAAGGAGGACGCTGAGTAACTACAGAAGTGATAGTTGCACCGCTAGAAGCCCGAGCAGTACCAGCACCAGGAGAAGAAGAAACACGGACAGGAGGCGCCTCAGAAGGCAAGAAAGAACTACCACGGCCAGGAGCAACAGGAGGAGGCACTACCGTCACGCGACGATTAAGCACAGGGATAATAGACTCAGGCACAAACTCAGAGAGAGTAGTCTGACGGGAAGGGACAGCAGCCCGAGGAACCAGGTCAGGACGCGGAGGGACAGACTGCAACACGTCAAAACCGGCAGACTCGCGAAACTCAGGACGGCCAGCACGGAAAAAAACACCGTCAGAAGTCACGGAGATATCCGAATCACGTAAGCGAAAAATACGGCCAGAAGAACGCTCAAGCACGACAGTCTCCCGAGATACCAGCGGCCGAGTAGGCTGAGCGAAAGGATCAACAAACCTTACCGAACCATCCACCACACGAGGCACGAACACCTCACCAGTCACCCCAACCTGTTCGACGACAACATCAGCACCGCGCACAACAGAAGAACGAGACAACCCAGGACGGGAAACAGAACTCCCAAAACGCAGTTGGCCAGACACCCCAGCCTCACGAAGGCTCAAGACATCAGCAGACTCATAAACATTACCAAAACGGTCAGTACGCAAGACAGGCTCAACAATACGAGAAGAAGGAAACTCGCCACCACGCACACGCAAACGCACAGGAACAGAACTCTTAGGAGCGATAGAAGAAGGCGCAGGAATGAGTAAAGGCGCAGCCTTCAAGACCGCAGAACGAGTATCACCACGCAAGACATCAAGAGACGCAGAAGCAGCAAAAATCCCAGTCACAATCTGAGGCTGAGCAGCCGCCGCCACAGTTATGGCCGCAGTCTCGCCAAGCAATCGTACGTCAGGATCAGCGAAGAAATCAGCAGATGTGCGCAAGGCCTCACGCGCCGGAATCTTGTCAGGATCACGAAACCCACCAGCAAAACGCGCCGCTAATAGCGCAGGGAACCGCCCAACCTTCTCACCACCACGATAAAAAGACCTGCCAAACTGCACCAACTCATCAGACACTTCACGATTAAGCAACCTGTCCACATCAGAAGGCGTATTCACCTGCAACTCACCAAAACGGTTACGGGTAACCGTTCCAGAAGGAGACTTAGAACGTGAAGAAACAGTCACTCCAGGAGGCGACGCCGCCACCACAGCAGCAGCCTCACGAGCAGGAGGAGAATAAAAACGCCCACCAGGCACGAAATCAGAAACGCCCCCAGACTGATAAGCAGCAGCCTCCTGCAGAGTAGCAGGCCTATACGATGCCTGAACAGAACCACCACGATACGGTGCGGGAGGACTCTCGCGCACGACAAGACGGCCCCGCTGAGCAGCCAACGCACGAGCAGCACGTTTCTCCTCAAGCACTGCACTCACACGGCGCAACTCCGCCTCCTCACGCGCACGCTTAGCAAGCAATTCAGGAGTGACATCCTCACCAGCACCGACCACTAACACCTTACCCTCGCGGCGAGCCTTAGCAATAGCACGGCCTAAACGCTCACGCTCCACACGACGACGCGCGGCCTCCAACGCGGCACGATTTTGAGGCGTTAAGTCGTCACGCTTCAAGCCCTTCGCGACACCGCGCAAGACAGCACGCTCCCTTTGCGCACGCTTAAAACTCTCTGTCTTAGTTACCTCAGGCTGAGGCTTTGGCGGCACTTCCACCGTACCAGCGCCCTTCTGGCGATTGATAGCAGCAGCAAGACGACGCCATTGAGGGTTGCCAGGGTATAAGCGTACCTTTTTTTGTATCTTACGAACGAACCCGGGAGAGTAGCCAGTCGCCATTATAAGAATTTCCTCCGCATACGCTTTATAGAATCAAAAAGTGAGTCAAAAGAGTCACACTTCTCATCCATGATGAGGCGATCCTCAAACTTAAGCTTCATACGAAAATTATGCAGTTTAGTCATCCTCAGACCTCCGCCCGCGAACGCTCGCGAGCATCACGACAAAGCCAAGAATAGAAGCGGCAGCAGTAAAAAAACCTATCGTATGGCTTGTACTGCTAGAAAAAGCGGTGTATTCATCAGTCACCCCCTGAGAAATCCCAATAATAGAAGAACCGTTATACGTGAGGTTTGTGCTGATAGACGCCCCCACGCGGTACTCAAGCCCCCCCTGCAATATCGAGAGAGAGAGCAAGAACAATATGAGAAAACCAGCGAGGGACATGACGCTCTCATCACTACGGACGATGCCGAGGAATACCAGCGCCAAGCCCACCGCGAACAAAAAAGCAAAAAGTGTAAGGATCATACAGGGAGCACCTATACGATTCCAAACATGTTCAGTGTACCGTACACGAGACCGATTGCTGCCGCAATACCCGTGACTGCCCACATCGCTGTTTCAGAACTAGACCAACCAGTCTGATTTGCATCATGCACAGCCGGCATGAGGACATTCGCGATCATGATTGCAGCCAGAGAAATTGCAACGATACCACCTACGAAGCTTGCCATAAATAACACCTCCTCATAAATTATATAAATCAAAAGAGAATTATATAAAAATATGTGTTCTACAGTAAAGTTTATATACAACAATATACCAGTATATAGAATATGAAAACAAAAGCCATATGCGTGACGCTAAACACAAACCTACTCACGAGAATAGACGAATACGTACAAGAAAGAGGAATAGGAAGCAACAGAAGCGCACTACTCACCGCAGCAGCAGAAATGTACCTCATGGAAAAAAAAGGCTTCCACAACATAAGGAGGAAAAAACAACTAGAAAATGAACTATAAAAACACGACAAGCAAAGGATACGTATGGGACAAAAGAATATTCTGGACACTCATCATACTCACCATAGCACTCAGCCTCAACACAATACGAGAAGGAGGAGGCACCGAAGGATTCAAAACACAATACTACATCGTATGCGAACACGAACACTGCAAAAACCCATTCTACCAACACCCAGACAGCCCAAACAAAACACTAGCAGAACAAGAATACCTCACCAAAGGAGCATACGGAAAAAAACCACCAGCAAGCCTCACCTACACACCATACCTCATCATAGGACTCTACGCAGCAGCACTAGTTCTCAACCACCAACTACACAACAAAGGAAAACAAATGCACATAGAACCACACTGGGCAAAGAAAAAACACGAGCAGGAGAGGAAACAATGAATGAAGCAAACTACCTCATAAAAGCACTCACAGAACAAGGAAAGAAAGCAATACAACAAGCACACGAAGAAGGAAAAAAAACAGACACAAAAGGAATCTACAAAGAAAAAATCATCGCAGAAGAACCCTACACACTAGAAATACGAGTAAGAGGCGCCAAAGACTGGCTTACCAGAGCACGACACAAAAAAACAATCAAGAAAGCACTCAAACAAAACAACGCACGAAAAAAAGACTACACCATAGAGGACATCACAGAATGAGCGCCCAAGAAGAAGAAAACCAAAGAATCATACCGACGTCAGAACTAGACGCCTTCATGATCACGACAGAAACAGCATGGGGCAAGAACGAAATACCCAGAGAATTAAGAGAACAACTCAACAAATACTACGTCACCATAAACCCAGAAACGAACGAGAAAGGCATCAGGATAAGCGGGTTATGGAGCCTACTCGCCTACTACACAAGAGACATGAGGCTAGGCAATATCAGCAGGCACAACGGAGAATACGAGTACTGCCTCTACTACCTAGACCTAGCAGGAGACTACCTACACATGAACGAGTACAGGCCATTCGTCATATGCCTGAGCCGAGTGGTCAAACACTTAGAACTAAGCCAGAGCAGAGGAGGATTCTTCAGAAAACAAGCAAACAAGTTCACACACGAGACAATAAAGCAAGAACTAGAACCGCCAAAAAGAAGCCTCTGGGGCAGCAACAAAAAAAGAGGAGGGGAAACATGAACCCGATAGTCGCACAAATAAGCAACTACGCCGCAATCATCGCATTAATATTCGTACTGCTCAACATACAGATGAGAGGATTCCTACTCGCGTTCCTCAGAGTAAGGACGAGCAAAGACAAACTAGTCATGGTCAGAGCGTGGAAGGTGAACGAGAGAACACACAGCACAGGACGCATAGAAGAAGGATTCCTAGTGTACAAGTCAAACAAAGAAAAGAAAAGAATCGCGCTCAAGAACAAACAAGGAAAAGAAAGAGACGGATTCTACAGAGCACTAGGCATCAATTGGATAGACGTGGACGAAGAAACCAACGCGATAATACAGAACAGCATAGACCTCAGAGGAGTAGAAGGCTACGACGCGATAAAAAACGAACACCTACACACGAGAGCACTCTACAGGCCAGCACTGACAAGCACACAAGACAAAATACTCATCCTCATAGCCATCGGGGCACTAGTCGCGGCAGGCATCGGAGCATGGCTCAGCTTTCAAGGCTTAGGCTATGAGAAAGAAACACTAGAGATAGTCAAAGGCTTAGGAGAACAGATCAAAACAATATCGCAAAACAGCATCAAAGTAGGGATATGATGGCATTATTCGCCATCAGCACCACACCAGACGCCAAAAAATACATGGAGGAGTGCAAGACGCGCATGCAGCGCAAAGACTTCATAAAAAACCCTTACGAGACAGAAATAATAGACTACAAGAACACAGAAGGAAAACAAGCATACCTGATCAGCATCACACCACAATACCCACAAATATGGAAGATAGGCATGATCTGGATGCTAGGAATCTACCTCATACTACAAAAACCGTTCACGGCATGGCAGATACCAGGAGTGATAATGACCAGCACAGGAATCTTATGGCACAAGATAACATACCAGACAGCACTACGCATCGGACTATACAAGCACAACAAGAAAGCAAGAATACAAAAAGAACAGACCGCAGAAGCCCTCAAAGCCATAAAAGCACAGTACAAGCCACGAGAAGCACGAGAACCCTTAAAACAAGAATGAATATATACCTACAAAGGATTAGCAAGCGGGCCACCTCAAGATGCACACAAGAGAGAAAACATGGTAGACTTTAACAACGAGACAACGATCACGACACCCAGCGCAGACATCAACCGCGTCACCGTACTAGAAAGGAAGTACAACCTCCTAGAAGCGCTAGAAGCATACCACAAGATGCGCTACTCAGGCGCGGGAAGCGCACCACTCAGCACAGTAAGAGCACGACTCACCAGCCTATTCCTAGAATTAGAACACACGCTCAAAAGACAGCTACCAATAGAAGAATACGAAGCACTAGAGCAAGGAATACTAGAAGGAAAACAAGACAGAGACATAGTAATACAATCCCTCAGGAAGATCACAGAGTGCCTCGACAGCATACAACTCACCAGGCTAGACAACAAGATAAAGATAGACACGACAAGAGCAATACTAGAAGACAAAGAGAAAGGACTATGAGGCCGTTATACGAGCACGGGCAGCCATTCAGCCAAGTACTAGAAGCAAACCTCAAAGACGTCATAAGCCTAGTGGAAAACAAAGAGGCAGGCTGCATAGTCATCGACGGAAAACTAGGAAGAGGAAAAACAACCCTCGCCGTACACTGCGCAGACTACATAAACGAACAAAAAAACCTACCCCCAATAAAATATGATGAACAATTAGGACTAGGAGGCGCACAATTCCAAAGCCGCCTCAGGCTGTGCTACGAGAAAAAACTACCCGTGTGCATCTACGACGAAGCAGGAGACTTTGACAAAAGAGGAGCGCTAGGCAAGTTCAACAAGATGATGAACCGCACGTTCCAAACATACAGAGCATACAGAATAGTAGTCATCGTCGTACTACCCTGCGGAGACGACCTAGACACGAGATTCTACAAAAACGGCATCCCAAGCCTCATACTCAACTGCTCACAAAAACACAAAACACACGCAGATTTCAGGCTCTACAGCGTATGGCGCTACCACTACGTACTAGACAAAATGCACAAGATAAAAGTCCCACTACAAGCGTACGGCATGGTAGAACCCAACGCGAGAGGACACTTCAAAGACCTAGAAGCACAAAGAGCACAAGAACTAGACATCATAGGAACAGGAGAAAAACTCAGCCTACTCAGAACCAGCGAAACAGAAACCAGCGGCCTATACAACTACAAACAAATAAGCGAACAAACAGGCAGGAGCACCAAAAGAATCAGCAACATCGCCAACAAACTCAAGATAAAACCAGCAAAAATACTAGACAGACAAAAATACTTCAACAAACAACAAACAACAAAAATCAAAGACTACATAGAAAACCAAACAGGAAACCCATGGAAAAGAAAATAGATCACGCAAAAGAAGGGCCCCAACGCCACGCAACCCAACAAAACACCAAAAGAACAAAAAAAGGAAACAAAAAATCAAGCCCAATAATCCGCTCTATCATTGTTCTTCTTCCTCTGTTGTATCAATAGTGAGTTCTGCGGTGAGCTGCTCGATCATACAAACTAGTTCTTCTTCCACTTTTTCATATCCTATGGGCTGTACTGTTTTGAGAAAGAGGAGAGCTCCGGATAAACGTAGGATGGTAACGTATTTTCGTATGTCTATGGGCGTCATATCGATACTGATATAGTTCGGTTTGTTAGTATCCATCACGCATCACCTTTCGCATTTCTAATTCCACACCACGCCTAACAGCATACAAAGCCCCACGAACCCAATACCGCACACTAGAGCGAGAAACCTTCAAATCAAGCAAAGCATTATTGTCCCCCTTAAACAATAGCGTCGCACAAGAAGGAGAAGAACAACCAACCAAGCGATGCATGACAAGCACAGAAGAATTAAACCCCGACTCAAAAATATAGACCTCGCCAGGAATGATCATATCATCAGGGCCTACAGGCACAGCAAGAGCCTGATCACCACACCGGAACAAAGGAGCCATAGACTCAGAAACACAAGACACATCCAAAACAGACACATCAGAAAGCCCCACAGTACGTCCATCCAACAAATACACATCAAGCAAAGAAGCGCGCTCAGACAAAGGAACGACAAACACATCATCAGGAGGCGCAGGAGGGAAAAAGACCATGCAGACCACCAAAAAAATAATGCTCACTAAAGAGAGAAGTACAAAAAGGAAATTCTCAAAAAAAAACCTGAACAGTACCCGCCACTCACGAGCCGTCAAATCACGTATCCGTTTAGCAGCCATCATCCATCAACTCCCTGAATTCTCGCATATACTTAAGCAAACGCCGCATATCCTCCCGATGCTGCCGGCCACAAAAATAACAGAGATAGTATTTCTTAATGCCAGTCAAAGATGAAGACGACACCACAGTATAGCCTACGCTACCCCGCCGCCGGCCACAAGCATCACAAAAACGCACCCTCATAATTCTACACCCGGGCGTATAGGATACAGAACTAATAGGGAACCCCAAAATTTTCTATTAGGAATGTTCAATTTTTCTCCACCTCAACAATCCCAAGACGCTTATTATTGCGCGCATTTTTAAACAAAATGTCGCGAAGCTTACCAGTCAGATGCTCACCTGTTAGGAACGCATAACCCAACAAAGCCAGCTGCTTAAAAGCAGTACCCTCTTTCTCCTGCTGCAACCACACCTGCGCCTGCTTCAACATCTCCTGATCATCAAGATTAAGCCAAACAGGCAACACACGCTCCCTCTTATCCTTCTTCTCCTCAAGAGAATAATCACGAAAAGGCTTTTTCTCAAGAACCATCAGGCCACCCCCACGACCAGAGACTCGCCATAACGCCCAGGCAACGCATCAACACGCGCGCGCCCCTGAATAACAAGAGTGCAAATATCCCGGTAAAAAGTGGAAAAAGAACGCGTGACAACACGACGACGACGGCAAGACTTATAATAAGAGTGCAAGCCGACAACACCACAAGGGCGAGACTTAAGATCACGCTCAAGCAAGCGCAAACGCTGCTGACGATACGCAGACAACCCCTTATAACGCCGCACCTGAGAACGCACACGCACACCAGCAGCCTCAAGCACGCCACGCAAACGCACCGCATCAGCCACAGAAGCACAAGAAACAGAAAAATGCAAGACAGAACCATTATCAGAATCAGCCATCCAAAACCACCCCACACTTACAGCAATAATACCCATCACGAGACCAACTCACCACTCGCCGCTTATTCCCCTTAGAATCAGACACAAGACTCACGCTACGCACCCCCCGATGACGGACATAACAAAAACCACAAGCAGGACAGACACTACGCAAATGAGGCTTAACCATAGTACTCACGCTCACACGATCCATCACAGTACTCCACAGAGCAACCACACCAATAACACAATTCCATCATACCAATCCTCCATTTTACTTAATCCAAGCCCTCAAAGGGACAGTGTAAGCCACAGCACGATGCCGCGCCCTCACCTTCTTATTAGCCCAATGATAAGCCCTAGACCGCACAAACAATAAATGCTCACGCATCACCCGGATAGCCTCGTCCTCACGCTCACGAACAGAACGACGCCTTAAAGCCCCACGCCCCCGCATGAGCCAAACCCACTCAGACACAGACACATCACCCAAAATAATCAGGCCTCACAATCTTTTCATCATGAGAAGGAGGACTTACATCAGCAGGACGCAAAAGAGAAATCAAAGAACTCAACCCCGCAGAAATCTCTTTCTCATGCTGCACAACCTCAGAAAGCATCCGGTACAGTTCAGAAGGCAAAGGCACACGATGATCACGAATGTCATTAAAGTGGTCGCGCACCGCATCCATATCATGCTTACCAGTCTGAGGATGCTTAGTCTCCGCCTCATGAAAGTTAAAAGAGTTATCAATCTCAAACCACAAACGCCCATCCTCACGAGCGTAAACGCGCAAGCGGTCACCCTCAACATTGTACTGCTTCGCCAATTCGTTACCGACCTCAGCATACTCACCCTTAACCCAACGAATGTTCTGAGAGCGAAACTTCACCACTATCACACCCAATTCATTCTCTAAACGCACAAGCAAACGCTGCAAGTACTGAATGCACAAAGCAGTAGCCCGAGACGCATCATCACCATAAAACGACTCAGACACATAAACCTCCATAGAATCACGATAGAGCCGGACAGTACAGCCATCAAAAGACAACAAGTTCCCCTTCGCGACAACACGCTTGTAACGCTCATCCTTGAATAAAAATTTAACGTTCAACTCCACACCATGAAGGCGCACTGCAGGTTGTACCCCACTTATAAATGGTTGTGAAGTCCATCCGTTTTTAACAACCAGTGTTTCGTGTGGAGATAATATGCCCTTCTTCTTTAGTCTGCTTATTATTTTGCTTACTGCTTGCTGACTGCAATTTCTACGTATAGAGACTTGTTTAGGCGTTAAGAACTCTTGAGTGAGTAGGTGCAAAACCTCCTCTTCGGCACTGGAAAGAGGGGTTTGTTTTGGTACCCTTCTACCCCCCGACTTACAACCCTTGGAGGTTGTGCGGGTTGTTCCCATTAACAACCCCTCGCTTTATAAAAGTATGCCCTCTTTGTTTTAGCACCTGAGGGCGTGGGTGCGAATAGGGCGGTCATGTTTTTGCTGTGTTCCATGTCCAAGCGGCTGAGTATAGCGATTCGGGTTATATAGGGGCGAATGGGAAAACCCCTCGAAAAGTTTAGAAACAAGCACCGCCAGCCATCACTCAAAAGTCCGGCCAATCGAGACATGGAGCATCTCAGCACACGAATCACCGTGGCAAATGCTTATTCACTGATAGTGAGCGTATCTGTTCATAA
>Ga0180431_10004915_pt1 | contig 16539 bp, 17 predicted proteins | sample SS_ome_11_FD_132459 | JGI IMG/M metagenome (GOLD analysis project Ga0180431, IMG submission 132459) | Hypersaline lake sediment archaeal communities from the Salton Sea, California, USA - SS_1_MS_1 metaG | ecosystem: Environmental > Aquatic > Non-marine Saline and Alkaline > Hypersaline >... | reverse complement strand
TCCTCACGGGCTTTTGCAGCACGCGCAGCAGCTTCTTTACGAGCTTGTTCCTCACGGGCTTGTGCAACACGCGCAGCAGCCTCTTTACGAGCTTGCTCCTCACGGGCTTTTGCAGCACGCGCAGCAGCTTCTTTACGAGCTTGCTCCTCACGAGCTTGTGCAACACGAGCAGCAGCTTCTTTACGAGCTTGCTCCTCACGGGCTTGTGCAGCACGCGCAGCAGCCTCTTTGCGAGCTTGCTCCTCGCGGGCTCTCGCAGCGCGAGCAGCACGCGAAGCACGCGCAGCGGATTCTTTACGAGCTTGTGCTTCGCGGGCTTGTGCTTCGCGGGCTTTTAATGCACGAGCTTGTGCAGCGCGCACTGAACGAGTTTGAAGAAGAGCGCTAGAGCGTCCCGAGGTTTTTGATGCGCCAACAGGAAAACGCCCGATTTCAACGTAGGTCATGTCTGCTCACTTACGTGAAGTTTTTTTCCAAGCCAGGAAACCCAAAACACCAACAGCACCGTAGAGTCCCCATTTTTTCCAATCTAAAGAATCTTCGGGTGTGCTCGCTGCCGTATCTTTCGAGGCGGGTTCATCTCCAAAAAAATCTTCAACAACTTCTGTAACTTGGTCAAGAAGCTCTGAAGCTTTTCGGGTACTTGTGTCCAGCAAACTCTCCTCTTTTTTAAGTTGCTCGGAAAGCGCTTTTTGTCGTGCGCTCTCAGCTGCAAACGCTTTGGCTGCGTCTGTATTACCCTGATTCGCAGCCGCGTCTGCTTTCGCAGCAGCGCGCGCAGCGTCTTCACGAGCTTGCTGGGAAGGCTTTTTTTTCTTTTGTTTTTTACGACGAGACGTAGAGGCGCGCGCTACCGCTCCGGGAAGAGGTCCGAGACCCACGCGTCCAATGCTTACATAACTCATAAGATAGCTCCCTTTTTGGGCATGCCGATGACAGCTTGCACGCCTTCTGAAAGTTCGATGGTTCGAAAAGTCCCCTTAGAAAAAGACGAAGGCTCGTGTTGTCGAATTCGATACGTATTCTCTTTTGTGTCAACTCCAGTTGACACAAACCCGTGCTGGGTCGCCCAACGCTTCGCTTGGCTTTTTGAGAAAAGACCTTTGTCAAAAATCAAAGACTGAATTGTAGTAGCACGAGGGAAGCGCTTGGCAGGATTTCCACGAGCTTCTCGGTAACCATCTCTAAAATCTTTATAAGATTCTGCAGCATAGTCTTTCGCACGAGAGCCGTACTCTCTTGCTTTGACGCCAGCTTTGTGCGCAGCTCGGCCAAGACCTCGCGCCCATTCAGGATTTCCACGAAGATAGGCTTCTTCGTCAAAGTCTTCCATTGACTCGATGTCAACAGCAGTCTCGTAAGCGCTTGCATCTACTGTTTCCACATACGCAAGCGCTGTTTTGTGAGCCCTTTCTTTGCTCGGAGACCAGCCTTCCTCTAAGATGTGGTCATTTAGCGAAACTTGCCAAACGAAGCCACCTTCAGGCTCTGCCTCTAGGTAGATCGTATAATCGGAAAAGCTATCTGGGTTGCTATAATGCTCTTTTGAGTAATATCCTCTTCTTTTTTCCTCTAGCTTTTCAAGAGGAACATCTACGATATCTACTTTTGTTGTCTTCATAGAAGCTTCCGAGGGATTTAGTCGATACTTCCTCTTTGCAGAGGCCAGATTCTTCTTAATGTCTGTGGAATCTCCCCAAAGGACATGCCAAGACCAGAAACCTGCTTTTGTAGGATCGTTTATCTTATCTTTTCTATGACGACTTCTGTAATTATCCCTACGGCTCTTGTCTTTGTGCTGCGTGTAATCTTCGTAACCACGCGCTCCGAACTGCACTGTCTTAACTCCCCCAGATGGGGTCTCTACCTTTATCTGCCACTTCTTGGGAGAGCCTGCTGGGGCTTTTTTGAGCTTGTATAGGTCAGTCATAAGTAGCATCCGTATAAGCAGCTACATAGGCTGAAGAAGTTCCCGTAAACAAAGAAGCAGGTATCTCGGACTGAGAGCCAAAAAGATGCTTACTTAACAAAAAAGTAGAAGCAGAAAGTGCTCCACCAATCAAAATCTGAGAAGTGAACGGAGAATCTGGAAAGTCTTTCCTAAGCGTTTTGGAAACGCGCGTTGCCAAAACAAAAGAAAGCACGCCCCCTGCCATCGCAAGGGTCGTGTCTAGCGAACCGCCAGCTTTCCAGTTCTTCAAAAGCATTAACGAATCCTTTGAATTCTAGAGGGTGCGGGCAAAGCTTTCAAAGAAGCCGTGCGATTAACAGATGGTTTATTAGAGCTTACTTTCTTTTCAACGACAGGCTCTTTAAAACATTTTTTCAGTTCTTGAAAAGTCTCTTCTAGCTGCTTCTTCGCGACTAAAACACTCTTGCACTGCTCTTTGAACTGAGGGTTCTGTTTAAGGTAAGGAGCCTTTTTAATCTTTTCAATAAGCTCTGCTTCTTCTGCTAGAAGCTCTTTTCCAATGCTTTTCATATATACGTGTATAATACGAATAGCGTTTTCGTCGCGCGGCTTTTGAACAGCTCGTCCTATTCGTCCAGAGCCTTCAAAATCTTCTAACACTTTTGAATATCCGAGCATGTCGAAGTCTTCTGCCATTTCAATCAAAAGCTCTCGAACGCACTCGTAATCTACTTCCATGTCAAACATAACAAAACAGTCCTTCTATTTTACGTTGTTTCCTGAGTCAGATATCTGGGACATTGCATAAAAGGCCAAGAGACCTGCCAAAACCGCTCCAGTTTTTCCTCGCAAGACCATCCCACCTACAGCGCCCCCCGCAACTGCAAGTAAGAAAAGATTCCAAGCGTTCTCAGACGCTTCTTTCCGAACGGCGTCCCTCGCAGAGGCTTCCACTTCTGACAACACTTTTTGAAACTGTTCCGATCCCATGAACTGAGCCAAAAGCTGGTCGGAACTTTTCGACACCGCCTGCTGGACGTCCTTAATCGTTGTCGTGCTCTGCTCGATAACATCTTCCAAGACGCCCGATACAGAACCGTCCGCGTGCTCGATGTAAACGGGTCCTCTAGGATAGTTTTTCATCCGTCCCTCACTTCTTGAGAAGAATCAGAAGCGCCAGCGAACCAAAGCCACCCAAGACCCACGGAAGGAAACTCTTTGTAGGGTCTAACGCTTCTTTCGCTTCTTTAGACCACTTTTCGAAGGCGTTCTCAAGAGCCTTAGACAATGTTTGGTTTTCTGAAATCTGAATCGTTATCTTAAACTGCTGCTCTAAAGAATTCAAATAACCAAAAATCGCGCTTCGCACTTCCGCTAGATTTCTCGTCGGATCTTCAATCGCCGTAAGTGCGATAGGACGAAACTTCTCAAAAAGCTCTTTGCGAGCGCGTATTAAAGATTGCCTAGCCTGATACGCTGTAGGAACAAAGATCAAGCCTCTGTTCATCACAGAAAACAGACTTGCTTCGTTCGCGAGCAAGTAATCAATGCGAGCAGCAGCCTTCTGTGTCAGAGACACAACTTCTGCCGCCAACGCTCTTCGGTCGCTTTGGGAGACCGCTCCCATAGAAACATAAGTCATTTAGAACCTCTGCTTTGAGAAGTAAATGCTTGGTGGTTCTCCCACTCTTCAGAAATGCACGCAGAGCAAACAACCCGAGGCATTGGGTCGGAAGGGTCTGGAGGAGAAAGATAGTGGTGCCGCTGGCAGACTTTCTCAGCGCATCGGGAACAAGCAAAGCCAATTGAACGCTTGCCGCAACCCTCTAAACCACAGGGCTGGAAAGCTTCTTTCAGCGCGCCAAAAGCTATGTCCTTAAAGTCCATAAGACATAGCCTAGCGGGACTAGATAAAATAAGCAAACTAAATATCGTCGAGGTTGCCAAGCGCAAGCTCTGCGCTGTCTTGTCTTCTAAGTCGCAGCGTTTTAGCCAGACCTAAATACTTCCTCGTGGTGTCTATACTACTGTGTCCTAAAAGGAACCTAACATCTTCTTCTGGAGCACCTTCCGCAAGCATTAAAGTAGCTCTAGTGTGTCTTAATACGTGCGAGTGCTGCAATCTGTCTGGGATTCCAGCAAGTTTAGCAGCCGTTCTAAAATGCTCATCTGCATTATCCCGAGACACTGACCTCCAAAAGCCCCCTGTCGGACAAGGAATCCTGCGGATGGTCGCCATGCGGTCGCTTTTGTTTTTCGGGACGCGGCCCGTCACTTTAGACGCAAAAAGCCAAGGATTCTCCTTTGGGACACCCTTGGCTTGTGTAGCTTTCATGGCTTTCTTAGCCAACTCTTGGAGGGCGGGAGGAAAGCCGTAGACGCTTTCTGCATAGCCCGTTCCTTCCTCAACAACATTGCCAGACTCGTCTTTTTTGCCGTTTCTCTTCTTTAGACGTCGAATAACGATCATCCCATCTTTAAAAGAAATGTCTTCCTTCAAGATAATCGCCACTTCACTAACCCGGCATCCAAAATAATACTGCACTCGAAAGTACGCGTACCAAAAGTCCCCAAAGTATTTGGCTTTCTTCGGGTCTTTCAGAACTTGGAAAAAACGAACAAGTTCGTCTGGCTCCAAGTGTTTTCTTGTCTGGTCAATAACCTCGTGACCTCCGAAACGGCCACGAGGCTTTATAATAGACATTCGGACTAGCCCCTTACTTTCCTCTGTCTATCCAGATGAGGCAGCCTGTTTTTTAGACGAACTGTTTTGCAGGAAGTTCCCGAAGGAGCTTCGCAGGTGGGGCATGCGTAACTCAAAACCTTCTGAAGCCAGCTGTTGTCTGCTGGTTGCTCGACCTGCGTTTGCATAAGTGCTCTCCTACGTCCGTACAGCAACTTGGGCGTCTTGGTAAACGCGTATCCCTGGGATGTCTCTTTTACCAGATTTGACAGCAGCGTCTACTTTCGAGTGGTCTACTGTCAGGTACTCGCTGGGCACTTTGGAAGCGTCTTCTAGCTCCCACTTCCAAACTTCGCGTACAGAAACCCCAGAAATCGCAGGAGCTGTTTTCTTCGCTGCCTGCATCACTAACTGCTGGGCCTTCGCATGGTCCGTTTGTTCGGACGCGGCTTCCGCCAAGAGCTTTGCCTGCTCTTCTCTTTGACGTAACTGATAGCGGGACAACATCTTCTTCAAAGAAGACTCAATCGTCTTTAACTTGTCCAGAGGCTTCTTGTACCAGCTGTTTATCTCTCTAACCTGATCGTTAAGTGGCTTTACCGTGAGCGTTCTCTCTTGGTCTAAAAGCTTTATCTTCCCTTTTGTAGCTTTCAATAAATCTGTTGCTTCTTGGTATTCTTGCTCATCTGCTATTTCGTGGTCTTTTATTATGTCGTAAAACTTGACGCTTTCTTGTAAAGAATCTTGTAGTTTTACCTGAATCTCTTGAGTTTCCATAGACCTACTCCTACTGCATCTAGAACATTGTGGTTGTCTTTTATATCTTTACAAAGTTTTCTTTCTTCATCGTCCAGCTGTTTCAATATCCGGTTCACCATAATCTTCTTAGGCACTTGACCCTTCCAAGTACGGGGCCTAACAAGTTCTCCTCCTTTTTGCAGAGAAAGCACCCCACCGACAACAAGAGCCAGCGCAAGCAAGTCGTCAGGATCGCCAGGGCTTCTCACGTATATCTGCGGATATTCTAGAATAACCACGTCTTCTTGGCTGCAAAGCTCGCCCAGCTTGCAGGCGACTCTCCAAGCACGCTGCTCTTTCGTCGAACCTTTTTCCCGAACGAGGACCGCTTCAGTTAATCGCCCTTCTTTGAATCGGGCAAAACCCGCTTGTTCTGTTCCGGGGTCAATCGCTACGAAATCTATCATTCTTCTTGAAGACTTTTCTTATTCTAGAAATGAGTTTCTTCTGCACATTCAAAGCGCCTTGGTGAGACATTCCAAGGCTTTTACCAAGCTTTCTAGAGTCTAAACCGTCAAGAAGTCCTTGCAAAGCTTTTTTGTCCCGCTCGCTCTGGGTGGATTGCTCGCAAGCCATCTTTAGCTTCTCTTGAAAATCGTTTTCGATGAGGCTTTCTTCTGGACTGGGTTCAGGAGAAACCAAATCCCGAAGGTAGTCCTCCCCGCGATCTATCTTCGTTAGATCTGCGCGCTTCTCCCGCAAGGAGCGCACGCTCACAAGCAGAGATTCTCGCAACCAAGAATGCCAGACTTTCGTCACATGCCAGCGGACAGCTTGTCTAACATACGCTAACTGTTTCTTCTCAGGCAAGCTTTTGTCTATTTTAGACTCTATAGAGAGTACAGCTACTTTAGCTTCTTGACACAAGTCTTCGAAAAAAGGGTGCTCATAGGAGACTCTTCGGGCCACCTCGCTTCGAATGAGCTTTTCATACTTGTGCTGCACTGTTCCAAGCTCATTGTAGAAAGTTCCCTATTGTCTATATTAAACAAAGCTTTTTCCAAATCCGAAAACTTCAAAATCTTATCTTGGTTGTTAGACCTTGTCAATTTATGTCTCCCCAAGGGACGAGCCGCCCGTCCTCATAAACGTCAATCGCGTCCTTTGTCCAGTACCTCATTAAAGCAGGCTCCGCTTTAAGAGGAACATCAGGGCAGAAAGGTTTCCCAGCTTCTACCATAAGACGAGCTTGCTCGAAAGCTCGTTCGTGCGCAGTCTCCTCGGGATGCTCCATGATAATCTCATCGTGGATGAACACCACAGAGCGCGATCCATAAAGAATGTCATTCGCTCCTTTTACGTAACAAGCCTTAGCAACAGCGTAACAAGCTTCTTTCGCCAAATCAGCAGCAAGTCCTTGGAAATAGGAATTGCATGCGGCTGTGTAACGCGTCTTGCCGCGCACGCGAGATGTGACAAGTTGCGCGACCTGAGTGAACTCCTCGCCCTCTTCGTCGTAAGCCAGAGAGCTGGAAATCATGCGGAAGTAGTCCCGCATCTCAGGCCACTGTCTGAGCCAAGCCTGCTTCAAATCACGAGCTTGTTCCTCTGTAATTTCAATACCGCTAGACTTACAAAACTGCACAAGCTTCGCAACGCCGAGACCTCCCGGCAGACCAAAGTTCGCAGCTTTGCTGACGTTCCGCGCATGGACAACCTCTTTATAGCGAGGGTGTTTTTCGTTCTTCCTTATGCTCTTGCCTTCCGAATACGATACGCCCTGCAGTAGATGTTCGCACGCCAAAGACAAGTGCGGATCGGTTCCCTCATTAAGCGCTTCTGCAAGCTTGGAGTGCCCGACCAAAGTGATGCACGCTTGGGCAAGGGTGTGAAGCTCAAGGGCTTCGTAATCGACAGAGCAAAAAACAAACCCAGATCTGGGAACATAACATTCTCGCACGCCCGGTTCTTTGGGCAAATTCATCAGGTTAGGAGAAGAGCAAGAAGCCCTTCCAGTTTCCACCAAAGGTCTGTAACGAGCGTTTATCGGATATTTCGCTCCTTGCTCCAAAGGTGGGATATATGTTGACAACAACTTCTGAGTAGAAGTGTGCCACGCCAGCAGCTCTAAAGAATGAACCTTGTCCGCTTTCTGAGCAAGCTCCATTGCCCATTCTACAGGTAGTTTACCATCTTTTTTCTTAGCTGGCACAAGCCGTTCACCTAAAGCGTCCAGCAAGTCTTCGATAGCCGTTGCGCTCGTCGAAACCGAGCCCTTAGCTGTTCGAGAAAGCTCTACGTTAGGCGGTAGCCGAACGCCCTCCAAAAACTCACGAATCGCCTTCAAATCCTTGGTGCCGTTCTCTCGAATAAAGCCCACTTTTTTAAGTGCTTTTTCGAAAGCAGCTAACCTGATTTCTAGCTCTCGCTTAAATACGGAAACTTTCGCACCATTCGTACGAATCCCCCAAGTGGTCATCAAGTGTAAAGCCCAATGCGCACGAGCTTGTTCGACGCTATTAGGCACCTCGCCGGATTCGTCATCTTCCAGCATCTCGCGCCGCTGATCTAAATAGATGTCTATCGCAATCTGCGTATCGTCGATTGCGTAATCCTTCGCTCCCTGCGGCCATTCTGAAAGCGGGACATCGTACAGCTTGTCGTAGCCTGTTCTCCAAGTAACCTTGTCCAGGTCTACGTCTAGCCGTTTTTTGGCGAGCGCCTTCAAAGAGTGTTTGTTTCTCTTGAGTTCGCCTTTCGCTATGTCAAAAAGCTGTTCCCGCAACATGGTGTCCTCTACCATGAGGCGGTCGTACAATTCGAAAACGTCTGGGATCAATTCAGGATGCGCGTGACAAACCACCGCAAGATCGAAAGCGGTGTTTTGGTTTACAACACGCCCGTTCTTGCGAATGGTTTCTTGGAAAGCTTCCCGCAAAAAGCCCACAACATCGTCCGTGTGGTGCAGAATCCCCGAGTCGGCCTGTTCGGTTTCGGAATCGTATTTCGTCCATCCCAAACAAACAAGCGGAGGTGCGCCACCTCCATTTTCGATCATGAAGGTTTCGCAATCAAAGCAGAATAAAAACATTTTGTCCCCAAACCCCTGTTACTTAACATCTACTCTTTTTTAAAAGTATTCGTATCGAAGTCAAAACTCCATTTGCCGGTCTTCAGGTCTATTCGTTCTGCCAAGGCAAGCTCCCTGACAACTTTTTCTCGCTCTTTTTCCGTATCTGAAACAGAGCCTAAAATATCTTGCTCCCGCTGAAGCATCTGTATTCGGAGAGAGCCCAGCGTAGAGTATAGGTAATTAATAGCTGTGGTGAGTTTCTTCACATCAGCTCTTTTTGCTTCGATGAGTGCTTTTTCACGAGCTTCCCGCTCCTCTCGCTCGCGTCTCTCGCGCTCTGCTTTCTCACGGGCTTCACGCTCGCGTCTCTCACGTTCTGCTTTTTCACGGGCTTCGCGTTCGCGTCTCTCGCGTTCTGCTTTCTCACGAGCGATGCGTTCAGCTTCCGCCTTTTCACGGGCAATGCGTTCAGCTTCCGCTTTCTCACGAGCGATTCGCTCAGCTTCCGCTTTCTCACGAGCGATGCGTTCAGCTTCCGCTTTCGCACGAGCGACACGTTCAGCTTCCGCTTTCTCTTCAGCAAGTCTTTTTTCTTCTCGAAGTTTAGCAGCCTTTTCACGAGCTTCCGCTTCCAATCGAGCCAGCTCTCTTTTGCTTACTTTCTTAGCTGGCGCTTTCTTAGCTGGCGCTTTCTTAGCTGGCGCTTTCTTAGCTGGCGCTTTCTTGGCTGGCGCTTTCTTAGCGGATGCTTTCTTGGCTGGCGCTTTCTTGGCTGGCGCTTTCTTAGCGGGTGCTTTCTTCTTGGCCACGTCTATCTCCTCGGAGCTTTGCAAAACGGGCATCGGCGCGCCGTTATTAGAAGCGCTTTATCGCAGTTTTGGCAAACGGTCACGCAATCGTACATTATTGTGACCAAAAAGGCGACTGTAGTCGCTAGGCTAAACCACAAAAATCCACTCTCGAAGAAAATCATTCCCAGCCCTCGTACTCTTCGATTACTTGTCTAAGGTGTTTCGCGCTTGTCCTGTCTAAGCCTCTGAAAGAGGGATTCTCTAACAGATCTTTAGCAATCGCTACAATGTCCTTCCCCGTAGCTCCTCTTGTATCGGATCTCTTTCGAGAGTTACCCTTTATGTGTCGAAAGTTGAGTCCTAATTTTTTACGCCTGCGCTTAACTACCGTTATGCTGACTCGCAAGATGTCCGCCACATCCTGTAAACGAAGTCGCTGGTGTTTGAAGCTAATCTTCAACTCGTCAGCTTTATTCTGAACGCTCGCGTAAGATCTCCCCAACCTCGCTGCCGCGTGTTCTATCGTAAGGGTTTCCGCATAACCCATCAAGGCAGTTATCTCGGCTTGCGTCCAATAAACACGCACAACGCCGTCTGCATAAACACGTTTCCCGTGCTTTATCCCTTTTTTGCAACAAAAACTTTTTACAGAATACACAGACCTATCAAGGTGTTCTGCCATCTGCTCAGGCGTCAAGATGCCTACGCCACTCTTTAAATAGGCGATTTCTTTTTCTGTCCAAAAACGTCTTTTTCTACAAGCGCCATTCTCTGCTGACTCTAGGCATTTCCCATTCTTTTCCGCCGTTTTTTCTTCTCTTCCCACTATGTATCGCCCCGCAACGACCACACCACTCGATGCCTTTTATCTTTAAAACTCTAGATCTAGAATGAAGACACCATCTTCGGTGTTTCCAAACGTCTTCTGCCAATTCAATCACGAAGCCCCCTACTCGCAAGACCTTTACGCGCAAGGAACTACAATAAGAAAACAGCCTCTGTTCGTCAAAACTAAAGCTCTAAAAAAGAACCCGTCTCTCCGGGTCGTCACGCCTAGTCTGTGAAGGGCTATACGGAGGAGGGGACCTCCACACGCGGCGTTCCGTCAGGGGATTTGTTGGCTGGAGGGGTGGGGATCGAACCCACGACATCGTGGTTAACAGCCACGCGCAACTACCAGCTGTGCTACCCTCCAAGAGACCCGCAAAGCGGGCCACTTTTATCTACGCAGCAACATCTTCCTCGTCTTGTTCTGCAACAGCGTGGAAACGAACTGCTTTCGCATCGTCTCCAGCTTTGTTTTTTACAGGAATACACTCTACATCCAAGTATCGGCCAGTGGCCGCTTGGTCCGCACCCGTAAGCGCGGTCATCAGCTCTTCAAAGTCGTCTTCGGACATCTCGTCAAATTCTGCATCCGTAGAATTGTATGTCTTACACACGAAATCTTTGACCTGAGACTCGTAGGAATCCCAGCTTGAAAAGGTTCCCCAGTTGACGATCTCGCCCTCTTGCATTTCACCTGCACGAACTTCGTCAATCTTCAGTTCTACTGCAAAGAACTCCTCGCCCTTGCGAGTCTTGTCGAACTTTACGCTATGTATCACGCAGCGATACGAGCCAAGCTCGAATCGTCGGATTGCGCCCATTGCACTTTTCGCGTTCTTAAATCTTGCAAATGCACCCATTGTATACCTCTTCTCTCTTTTTTCTTGTCCGCTATCGCGGCTTTTTCGTTCTTACCCGACACCATGTCGGCTCTGAACGGAATCGTATGATTAACTAAAGAGCACGTCAATCGAAATCTTTTCGCCAAAGTGGCTCGTCTGCCTCGGGGGCGGCAAGCTTTACGACCTCGCTCTCAGGACGTACAAAAATCGGAACATAATTAAGACGTTGCTTCTGTCCTGTCGTCTGCTCGATGTAGTTCGCAGCTCGACGCGCTCGCTCGAACGCAAGCCACGTCTCTACGCAAGCCAGAATGACCTCGACTTCTACCTCGTCGGCAACCACGCCTTGTCGGTGACAACGCCCCAGTGATTGCTCCCATGTCTTGGGGGAAGCAGGGACAGTCAAATACAGCATACGTGCATGGTGTTGCTGCAGGTTTTTGCCTTCTCCGTGTGCGTCGATGCTCGCCACGCAGCTTTTTGTCTCGTGGATAATGTCTTGCTCGCCCGCACCGTATCCCCGAAAACCCAGAGGCGCGATTTGCTCTCTTATTTTTTCCAAAAGGGCGCGATGTTCGGTCCACACGATGCCTGCCTCGTGTGGTTTATGCGGAGCCTTAATCCATTCAACAGCTAGGTCCACCATGTAGTCTGAAAGCCAGACAGCTTCCGTTTCTGGATTCGATCTCTTGCGGATTGCAGTCCACTTTCGGTATTCGTCGTCGGGGCAAATTAAGCGTCCTGTAGAAGCAGCACTCGCGACTTGTTGCTCAGTATCGTAATAATAGTTACCGACAGCAGCCGTGCCTGATTTCTTAATCGTTTCGCGGACGAATTTGCGCCAAGCCTTACGGGCATCGAGCCATTCGTAATCCACGATTCCATCAGGCCATTTCCAGCGATAATAAAAGCCGTTTATTAGCTCTGCGATGTGCGCTGCGAACTCGATCCCAGACGTAATCAGATCTCCACCAGGGGTTTCCCACGTCGAGCGCATCTCATCGAACGCCTTGACGATTATATCCGGTACTTCGACTTGCTTTTCGCTAATGGATAGGGATGCAGAAACGTCTGGATCTGCAGTCGAGACGTAGCCGGGAGTTTCCACGAGACGCCTTCGAAAGCCCTCTCTGTGTGTCTCCCCATTTTGACAAAAAACCTCCAACGCTCCCGGCTGTGGACGTGCTTCGTCATCAATCCCCTCGTCTAAGCAATCGGCCCAGTCCTCCAAATCCATCCACCGATGGGGCAAAGGCGAGCCGTCTTTTAACGCCAATGCTGAAATGTGTGCGTAGTCTCGCAACGAACGCGCAGTAATCGTACCAGAAAGCGCAACAAGTTTCGTCTCTGGATGTTCGGTGAACCATCTTGAGAGTCTTTTCCAAACCGCACTTTTCTTGTTTTTAACCCGATGGCACTCATCTAAAATAATCAGGTCAGGAACGATCTTTTGGAAAATGTCCGCTTGCCCTTCGCGAGAAAGTTCCTCGTAAGACAAAATCGCACGCTTTCGGTATTCTTTCGGATTGTAGTACGCCTGCAGAAAACGAGGGTGCAGTCGCCAATGCTCTGCTAAGTCTGGAATGTCTTTTTTAAGTGTTTTTTCGTCGCGAGTGGACGCAGGCACAATCAAAACAGGACGTTCCGCCTCCATGACAACAGGAGCCAGCAAGGAAATCAAAGTCTTTCCAGAACCAACACCAAGCGACCCTAAAAGCCCACCTACTTCAGCAAGCTCCGTCAAAGCCCAAGCCTGCTCTTTTCGCAGAGTCATCTGACCATTCGGCATCTTCAACCAAGCCGTCAAAAGCTCCGCATAGTCTGGATATTCATCTCTACGAGGAAGGTCTTCTATTCTTCTAAAATCTTCTGTTCTTCTTACAACTCTCGGGATGCCAGACGCGCGCATATTGCGCATGTTCTTTCTCCCCATATATTCGGACAACGCACCCATTCAAACCCCAAAAAGCAAGCGTAAAAATTGCCATGCACAGAAGGGAACCTTCGGTTACGTTTTGTGCGTGGCAACATCAGCGTCGAACTGTTGTCTAGCCTCGGATTACAATATCCGCGTAATCTGTAATTCTTTCTAAAACCTCCGCGCTAACGTGCGCGCTGTTTACGCAATACAGATTTCCCTCTTTCATCGCATTCGAATCTGAGATGAAAAGAGCTTGAGCAGACGCATCGGCCAACTTGTACGGTGCGCAATCTACAAAAACGACAATGCTGGTCTGCAGCGCCGCTTGCAGAGAGCCTGCTTCTACCTCTTTCTTCGCAGCTGCTTTTTTCTTCGTCGTTTTTTTCTTTGTGGGCGCTGCTTCTACAGCTTCTGGGGCAGCCGCTTCTGGGGCAGCCGTTTCTGGGGCAGCCGCTTCTGGGGCAGCCGTTTCTGGGGCAGCCGCTTCTGGGGCAGCCGTTTCTGTTTTAGCGGGCTTCGCGTCTGGTGCGTTTATGCCGGTAGAGACGGGGGCAGCTTTTGCTTCTTTCTTTACTTTAGAAAGCAGAGAGCTTTTGCTCGTTTTCTTTACGACAGGGGTCGTTGCTGCAGCCGTTTCCCGAACGGGGACGTTTTTCACATTTGCAGCAAGCTCGTCCGTTTTCCAATCTCCGAGGTCTTTTCGCACTTTGTCCATGATACCCATATCTAGTTCCCTTTCTTTTCCTTTTTTTCGTTTAATGAGCGACAAAAAGCCGCTTCCTGCCTCTTCTTCCTCGTAATCTCCGCATTGAGGAAGAAAATCACATCCTCCGTAACTGCCACAAGCAGTTCTTCGGGGATCGAGTTCGAGAGCTTTTTTTGTTTTTTCAGTTCTTAAAATCGTCATGTAGTCAACGATATCGAACCAGTCAGCGAGTTTAGCGGTAACTTGATCTCTTGTCAAACGAACATCTACACCTTTGGACTCTACCGCTCCTTTTGTCGTGACGTACACCCAGCGCAGGTCTGCGTAATCAAAACCAGATTCCAGCATGCACGCTGCTGCATAGATATTCGCCTGCGGATCGTGAATCAAATCGTCTGGCGTCTTAGCCCATTTTAAAGAACTGGTACTTTTCAAGTCCATCACGACGCCTGGGGCAGCGATGTCCCGAAAGCCCCATAAGACAGCGCGCCGGTCTCCCTTTGACACTTCGATTGTGAACGGTTGTTCACACTCTAAACCCGGAGTCGTCGGGAGGGGGACAAGCGAAAGTGCCCCTGAGTCTGTCAGTCGCCCAAGCGGAGGCTGTTTATTTGTCAGCCAGTATTCCAGCTGCGCGTGTAGCTGTGTTCCAAGCTCTTGGCTTGCCGTCGAAGGGCGGTATTGTCCTTCGAGCGCGCCAAAAGCCCACTTTCGTGGACAGGCCAGAAAAGAAGACAGCGCAGAGGGGGAAATCAAAGGGCCTTCCCAGTCTTCCACGTACACATCTTCTCTTCTGGGCCTCCCTTCGAACTCCTTTAGAATTTTCACTTCCAAGGAGCGCATCGAAAAGCCAGAAGTCATTTTATGCTAAATCCTTTTGCATCTTCTAGTTTCTTACAAAGCTCGTCCACATGAGACTGCTCGTAGTCTTTACAAGATACCCAATAGTCAACGATGTCTTTGTTGAGGACGTAGTATTTCTTTACTGTTTTTTTGGACGCCCCGTTCCGTTCCACTTTCACAGATTTCCCTAGCCTGTTCAGGACTCGGCCTACTTTGTTGACGTTCAGATCTTTTTTGTCGGCGTCATAGGCGTCCCAAACGTCCAGCATATAGGTGCCGTTCACATATATCTGGTCGTTCTTGGACAAAACTGCGTCATTTCGGTAGACGCCGCTTTCCATAAACGAAAATACCCATTCCAAAACCCTGTTTGAAAGAATGTCACCGACAGCAGTCGCCTTCGCAAACTCTTTTTGCTGGTCCTCTACGAAAAATCTTTTTCTAAAATCTATTTTGTAGTTATCGCGAAGCCAGAGCGCGTGCTTCGCAAGCAGGTCTTCGTAAATGAAGTCATCCAAAACAAACCCTTGCGCAGAGAGGCCGCGCAGGTAGGCACCTGCTGCATCCGATTTACGCTTGAGCGTATTGATAAGCAGCACGCGGTCTGCGTAGGCATCCTGCTCTGCTTTCTCTAAGTGGTATAAGCTGCCCAACATCGTCGCCTTGTTGGACGCAAACACCAGACGCGCATAGCCTCTCAGGAAATAATCGTTTTTGTATTTTGGCGAAACCGTGCGAACGCTTTGGGAAACAAACGAGCGTAATTTCCCCGCAACATCGTGACGCCACTCCGAAGGTATTCGCTCATCGCAGAAAACCAAAGGACACGTTTCTAGGTGCTCGGGTTTGAATTTGTTCAGGTGCGAGTATCCGCCCGTAGACCAAAGACGTGCAAGTCCCTCGACAAAAAGATTTTTACCTTGACCCTTCTTCGTGCAGAGGTACAAGGCGGCCAGAGGCTTGTCGATATACGTCACCGCAGCCAGCCATTCACAGAGAACATCGTACTTGTCTTCTGCAAGCGCTTTTAGCCAAGCGTCTATTTCAGGAGAGTATTGCGGGTCTAGTTCGCGGAGAGGTGCTCGCACAGTTTCGAGCGTATCTTCTCTCGGCTTATAGGTGCTCTTGTCTTTGTCTAGGCAAACAAAAACCTTTTGCACGGGGGAGCCGTACATCGCAGCCAGCTCGTCAATCGTGTAACGACGAAGTTTCCCTTCCATCGTCATCGTCGAAAGCTGGATTCTATCTTCCGCAGCAGCGAAGTGCATATACGCTTCAAGCTGCGCTTCTTTGTCGGAGAACGGTCCTACATATTCCCCGTTGGAGAATAAAAAGAACGATCTGCCGTGCCAAATAATCCACGATCTATCTGTCAAACCATCTCTCTCAAATCTCTTGTACTCCGCAGTCGTGTAAGGGGTGCTGCGTTTGTACCTTGTTGCTTTTTCAATTCTCTCAGTAAGCTGGTCTAGCTTCTCTTTTTCTTTGTGTTCTTGTCTTTTTCTCTGAATCCCTTGGACGTGCTTAATGACGTTAATGACCTCGACATCCGTTGGAATGTTTGCGGTCGTTCCTGCAGCTCGTTGCGCTCGCAGCGAGGGACGCATCAGGTCCAGCAGTCTCTCCGGCGTATCTCGCGGATAGGATCTCGCAAGCTCTTCTGCCGCTTTTGAAATCAGCGTTCTAGCTTCTGTCGCATCCCCTACAGGCTCGCCTTTTGCGATGTGCAAAAGTGCGCGTCCGATCAGTCTCTGCGCGTCTTCCTTTGACCTTTTCAGCCTTTTCCCACGCTCCGTCACAGCCGCTACGGAAGACCTCTCAATGGGGTCTCTTTGCGCGCCGTAAAGCGTAGGTTGCTCTACTCTGTTTTCTCCAAAAACCCTTTCATACGCCGCATCTACTTCCGCTTCCACATCTGCATGAGCCTTCGGCTCCACAAATCCTTCGTTGACCTCGTGCAAAACCTTAGAAACATCGTCTCTTTCTTGAATCGCCCACTCCCACCACAAGCGGCATGCTACCTTGAGCAAATGTGCGTGGCGGCTTCCTACATCTATCTCTTCGCCTGACCGCTTAAAATAGCGTTTCGCGGACTTTAGCGCTTGTTCCTCACTAATCCAATCCGGAGATCGGGTTAGGTTTGCTGGTGTAAGCGCTTTTTTATGGCCTGTCAAGTCCTCTTCTTCCAAGTCGAGAACGGTC
>Ga0180431_10004911_pt1 | contig 16561 bp, 15 predicted proteins | sample SS_ome_11_FD_132459 | JGI IMG/M metagenome (GOLD analysis project Ga0180431, IMG submission 132459) | Hypersaline lake sediment archaeal communities from the Salton Sea, California, USA - SS_1_MS_1 metaG | ecosystem: Environmental > Aquatic > Non-marine Saline and Alkaline > Hypersaline >... | reverse complement strand
GCCGAGTTTTTCACACTCACACCGGCCTAAAGAGCCGGTGTTAGGGCACTTTTCGGCCAATTTGTGGGCCTAGCGCCGCCTCTTCAGGGCGGCGCGGCCGGCGCAAAGCGGAACGAATTTATGTATCGCTGCACTTAGCGTATTGGCTGAAAGAATGGACGAGTACCGTTTTATTTCCTGGTTGTGAATGTCCAATGGGGATCATAAATAGAGCCAAGGGTACTTGGCGCACAATACGGCACAGAAGCGAAAAATCCAAATTCGCGACCGACGTTTTGATTCACGGCGTTTCACAAGCTTTCGCCCAGGCAAGAGGGGTGATCTTGTTACCGCTGATTTCGATTGGGTTGAGCCTGACTGACTATGGCATCTGGACTCAAACCTCCGAAACGGCTGTATTGCTGCTGCCCTTTCTGATCCTGGGACTTGACCAGGCCGCCGTCCGCTATCTACCGGGGATGCGCGAGAACAAGGAGGGTTTTTCAGAGGCCTTTTTTGGCATGCTGTTGACCATCTACCTTTTCTGCACGCTCATCCTTCTGGCAGCCTGGCCTGGACGCTACTTTTTCAGCCGAATCATCCTGGGCGACGACCGCTATGTAACTTTTGTTTATCTCCTATTTGCCCTTGTAGTCGGGCAAGTTAGTTTTAGGTTCCTGTTGAACTATTGGCGCTTGGTGCGCAAGATCGCCCATTATGCCCTGATTCGCATGGCTATGGACGCTGCCTTGTTGGTAGGGCTGCTGGTAATCATTGCCTGGTTGAAGCTAGGCATCTTGGTTGGTGTTCTTTATTGGGTTGGCTTGCAGTGGGCGTTTTCATTGGCGATCTTGCTGGTGGTTCTCAAGCAAATACCGTTTCGCTGGCCATGCAGTTTTCGCCTGGTGTTTCCCTACATTCGGTATGCCCTTCCCTTGGTACTGTACACGGCTGTATATTGGTTAATCAATTCCAGTGATCGCTACTTTATCGTCAATTACTTTGACCTGGCTCAGGTTGGTATCTATTCGGCGGCCTACAAGCTGAGCGGGATAGCGACCTCTGCCAAAATCCCGTTGAACTTTGTCCTCTTGCCCACCTTATCCAAGATGTGGAGCCAGGGAGACAAAGCTGGCGTGAGGAGCTATACCGAGCGCACAATGAACTTTTATTTTATCGTAGTCATACCACTGGTTGTTTTGCTGGGGGCGGGTGCGCCACTTTTCTTAAAGCTATTGGCCAATGTGACCATCCCAGAAGGACAGTTAGTCATGTCCCTAGTAAGTGTAGCCTTTTTGTTTACCGGCCTCGACCAGTTTTTCCGCAACGTCTTGATGTTGCAAGAGCGGACGGCCCGCCTGTTTGTGACCCTGGTTCCTATGGCGCTCCTCAACTTGTTGTTGAATTACTGGCTGATTCCTCTCTACGGAATCGTGGGGGCGGCGGTGGCGACGGCGGCGAGCATGGCCCTCAAAGCGATGGTTCTTTATTTGCAATCGCGGCGCGAATTCAAGTATAGGCTTGACTGGGGGCTCATTTTGCGCGTTCTCTTGTCTAGCCTGCCCTTTGTTCTAGTCGTCCGATTGGTACCTGCCAACACGATCTGGCTGTTAATCGTGGTCGCCACTTTGGGAGGCTTGCTGTATTTGATCGGCCTGGTTGTTTTGCGAGTAATCAATACCCGAGATATCCACGCTTATCTGAAGAACGTCCGTGGGCAATTGCTGTCCCCGGCGGATTCTGAGTAAGTACACCGCTTGCGTCCCAAAAAACGCACTTGTGGTATAATCAAATTCTGCCAATACTGGCGTATACATCAAGTAATGTATAGAGTCTGCCTCGCACACTGGAGGAACTGAATTGCCGTCTGTTGCGTTTGTGTATTCAACCGAAGCCGATCTATCAATTGATAACGGCCCTGGAATCAACGAGCGCGAGTTCGTCCACGCTCTGCTAGAAAGCTACGGGGATCAGGTTATATGTGTTACACCATATCCAAAATATCCAGATAGATACCTTAATTCAAAAATCGAGTATGTGTTTCCTCACAGATCTCGCCCTGTTCGCTACCTATTGTTCCTAGTTGCTCTCTTTCTAAAGGTTTGGCAACTCAACCGCGTTCATCAGTTTGATGCCATCGTTTTTCGGCTGGGAGTGCTCCCCTTGGTTCCACTAATCCTATCCCGCATTTTGCACAGACCTCTGTTTTTGAAGACACTTGCTGGTTATTACTATTTTGAGAAGAAAGGTAGGAGATGGACTCGCAAGTTCTTGGCCGCACTCGTGTTCCCTATTTACAGAGCAACTGTTAGGCAAACTAGTGCCGCGGATACAGTTAGCAACTCTTACATAGAATGGTTGCACGTCAAGTTTGGTGTCGGCAGAAAGAAGCTATACCTTATCCCGAATGGCGTCAACGTTGATTTCTTTTCCCCGCTGGAAAGGAATGCGTGCAAGGCGGAATTAGGACTCGACGGGTTCACCCGAATTGTGGGCTACGTGGGTGCTCTGGACTCGCTGCGACACCTGGATGATTTAATCCACTGTGTGCGAGATTTTCAGGATATTGGCCAGGTAGGCTTGGTATTGGTAGGCAGCGGCTCGGAGAGAGAGCCGCTTGAGGAACTTGTTCGCTCATTGGGCTTGGACGAGTATGTCACCTTTATAGGACCTGTTCCATATCAGGATGTCCCCAAGTATATGAACACTTTCGACGTCGCCGTTGACCTCTCGCTAGTGCCTATGCACGTCAATGGAGACACTTTGTGCGCTTCTTACTCTCAAAAAATACCCCAATATCTGTCTTGCGGATTACCCGTCATAGCCTGGGATACACCGGATACCCAATTTCTGGTACAAGAGCAAGTTGGGGATGTTGCTTTGGTAGGAGATGTCAATAGCCTGACACAGGCGGTCAAAAAGAAACTGGATATGGATGAGTTGGAACGTGCGCAGTTGAGCCTACGAGCGCGAGCTTATGCCAAAGCGCATTTCTCGGCCAGAGTTTTGGCCTCCCGGCGCATAGCGTTCTGGCGATCAGCCCTGCTCACTCAAACACGAGAACAAAAATGACTCTCTATCTAGGACTAGCACTATTTGTGATTTGTCTGATCTCTTTCCTGTGTATCTGGTTGGCAGATAGCAAAGGCTCCTGGGTGATTACGCCCTTTTTGCTCTTTGCGGCGTACGAGATGATCGCACTTTGGCCGGCGACCATCTATGCCTACTATACAGGCCTATCAATGGATGCCTATCCGATGCTTGTCGCCGGGTTGGGGTTTGCTTGTTTTCTCGGGGGCTTTGTCTTGTTCAGATGGCTGCCGCTTGGCCGGGCCAGGCCGTCTAGGGCTTTTTTGGATCTGTCGATTCATAAGCCACCCTCTAAAACGAGGTATGTGTTTGGTATTCTTTTGACAACAATTGTTTTATTGGGCATGGGGTTGTATCTGTATCAAGGTATTCCGCCATTCACCAAGTTTTTACTGGGTCGAGTTCCTGGAGCAACAACAGACTTTGTGAGAGAGAGCAGAAGGGTATTCACCAAGTCCTATTTTTGGGGAGGGGAGTATCGAGGGCAGGGCTTTATCCGCTCCTTTATGCGGGTAGGTTGGCCCTTTTTGCTCGTCATTAGCCTGAGCGTTTACTACGAGAGCAAAAGTAGGAAGTGGTTATTGGTGACACTGGGTTTTTCATTGTTCTCTTTCGTTTTCATCACTGGTGACGGTACCCGGGCCTCGCTTCTGTTTGCAATGATTTACGTCCTGACGGTTGTCTCAATGATAAAAAAGCTAAAGGTTGGATATTTAATTCTAGTGGCTATAGGCTTGTTCGTGTTGGTTACTGGCTTGAGCTTGCTTTCCGGCAAGATTCCTGTCGATGCTTTGTCCATTCATTTTCTACTTACGCACAAGACCGCTCCACTTCAGCGTATATTCGCTGGCGCTAGTAACGGCATGCACAGCGTATACGTAATTGAGCTTATTGAGTCGGGCGTCTGCGATTATCGGTATGGACAGGTTCATTGGCACAATGCCCTCAATGCCTTACCTGGTGTTGGAGAACTGCCCTTCGCCCGTGAATTGGCTGTCTTACTGGGCAAACAGGGCGAGACAACATTTGCCTCTATGACGTACTTGGGAATGCTCTACATTGATTTCGGGCCGGTGGGCGTGATGATCGGTTATATGGTGATCGGCTGCACACTCGGTCTGGCTCAGCGGACCCTGTTCAACAGTAAAAAGACACCACTCCAATTAGCTCTGATTGGATCTATCGTCTTCTACTTGGGCATGATTTCACTAAATGGCATCATAGGCTTTATTTCGTTTTTCATAGTTGTGTTATCAATCTACTCCCTGTTTGCCATTGGAGCCAGCTTGACACCTTATACTCACAGGAGAGCATCTGCCTAATGTATCCAGACCAATCGAATCGTAAATGCTCTGGCAAGCGGTAGGACTACTGTTTATGAGTATCCACCAACCTATAATAATACTTGGAGCGCCTCGCTCTGGCACTACTATTCTTCAGCGTTGCTTGGCACTGCATGATGATTTGTGGCACTTGCCCGGTGAATCGCATACCGTTTTGGAAGGACCTTTTCACCCAGTTCACAGTGAGTATGGATCTAATCGAGTCACTGAGTACGATTGCGACGATGCATTGATACAACGATTGCGGATGCAATTCTATCGTAGGGCGGTTAATCTGAACGCGATTTTGGTGGACCCTTCTAAATGGTTCACTGGGAATGGTTTGCTTCGGAGGACACTGAACAAGCTCGTCATGTTGAGTCTGGGAGGCTTCTCTCGCTTGAGAAAACCTGAGGTCATTCGCTTGCTGGAGAAGACCCCCAAGAATGCGTTGCGGTTGCCTGCGTTAGAGCGCCTGTTTCCAGATGCGCTGTATATTTGGAATAAGCGAAGACCAGCCGACAACATCGACTCACTGGTAGCCGGGTGGCATGCAGTAGACAAGCTCGGACCAATTGTCATTCGCCGCCGTCGTTTCGCTCAAGCCGGCTATCCTATTGCGGAGCAACTTGCCCTGAAGGACTATTCTGGCAGATGGTGGAAATTCGCTTTGGTGCCAGGCTGGCGCGATCTGAAGAGTCAGACAGTGGCTGATGTGGCTGCGTGGCAGTACTACCAATGCAACCGGTACATCCTAGAGGATTTGCAGAATATGAACGTAAGCGAGCAACGGGTATTTCCTGTTAAGCACGAGAGCTTTATAGAACAGCCTGTGAAAATTGTACGCCAGATCGTTGAGTGGGCAAACTTGCCTCCCTGTGAGTTAGTTGAGCAATTCGCCAGTGTTTTGCCGCGGGTGAATGAGGCGAATCCTCAAAGCAACCAGGAACAGCGGAAACTTCGCTATCCCAATGCAGTGTACGCGGCCATGGAGCGACTGTCCGATCTTGAATCTCTACGACGCCTGATGGGATATTGAAGCTTGGCTTGAGAGTTGGGTTATGACCAAGATACTTTACATCGCTGGTTACGGTCGCAGTGGGTCTACAGTACTCAACATAGTGTTGGGCAACCACTCCGACATTGTCGGCGTTGGGGAAGTCAGTCTTCTGTTAAATGATTGGATTGCTCCTGACCATGTGTGTGCTTGTGGAAAACCCTATGACAAATGCGAGTTTTGGAGTAGCCTGTTCCAGTCCCCGCCTTCCGCCAAATTAGTGCAATCGGTGCGAAAGATAGAAAAGTTGTCATTTGTTCCCTGTTTGCTGCTGGGCCTAATCAGAGAGGATAATCGCCAAGTATATCGTGCCTACCAGGAAATGCTTTTTGATCATATTGCATCCAGTACCGGCAAATCGATCATTATTGACTCTTCCAAAAGTGCAAGGTATATCGCTGGTCGTCCTCTCGCCTTGAAAAAACTGGCTGGTGAAAATGTGTATGTGCTACACCTAGTGCGTAACGGGATCAATACTGTGGAGTCCCTGGCGGTTAAAGGCAGCAACTGGGCAATAGAAGGGCTCACTGAAAATCGCAAATGGCAAGGAATACGAGCTGTTTTGGGATGGACGATTGCAAATATCTGGGCATCAGCGATGGGGCGACTTCTGGATGCAGATCACTATATGTTACTTCGTTATGAGGATTTCATTGCACATCCGGCAGCGACCTTAATGCGCATAGGCGATTTTTGTGGTTTTGATGCTAAGGAATTGGTCGAGCGAGTCAACCGCGATGACTGTTTTAAGGTAGGCCATTTGGTGGGGGGCAATCGAGTTAGGCTGCGAAGAGAGATTAGAATTCAAAAGAGCAGGGAGCAGGATCAGGGCAAACGCTTGAAGCTATATCACCGATTGCTGTTTGTCATTGTGGCTCGATGGCTAAGTCGATACTATGGCTACAAGTAGAAACAGACAGGCAGATCGTATCATTTCGAGGTCATCCTCATTTCCACCGAAAATCTCTCTTGTTGGCGGTCCAGATATTGATGCCCGGATTGAATTGATGCGGAGACTACGAGAATATTTTAGTTTTTCCGCTGCTGGCACAGTCCCTGCACTTGACTCTGCCTTCCAGCGAGCCGCTTTTCCCTATGACACCTATCCGCTGAACAGACGGGTAAATCCTATTGCTGACTTGTGTACCTTGATCTCTCTTGTTTTGCTCTTTCGTCGCCATCGCCCCGATCTAATTCATGCCTTTGATACAAAACCCTGTGTCTTTGCCCGTCTGGCTGCCAAGTTGACCGGCGTTCCCGTCGTCGTCGGCACATTGCCTGGATTAGGATCTCTGTACGTTCAAACTGATCTGGCAACTCGTGTCGTCCGAACGATCTACGAGCGGTTACAGAAGCTGGTTTGTTACCTATCCGATATGACCATCTTTCAGAATCACGACGATGCTCAGCAATTTGTGGCTAGAGGACTTGCGCCCGTCTCAAAAATCACTGTCATTCCCGGCTCGGGAGTACGCACCGATTTGCTAGACCCAAACAAGATTTCTCAAACCGAGCTAGAGCGAGTGCGGGCAGAATTGAGTATCCCACCTGATGCTTTGCTGATTACTATGATCGCCCGTCTCATCCGTTCTAAAGGCGTCGCAGAGTTTGCCGCCGCAGCACAGATGGTACATCACCAATATCCTGAGACAAGTTTCTTGCTGGTTGGTCCGGCCGACGAAGGGAGCGTGGACCGGCTGACGCCGGAGGAATTGTCTCAACTTCCACAATCTATCATACGGACAGGAACACGCGAGGATATTCCCGTCATCTTGGCAGCGTCTGATGTTTTTGTGCTGCCTTCGTTCTACCGTGAAGGCATCCCCCGGGTACTGCTCGAGGCGGCGGCGATGGGACTGCCCCTTGTTACCACTGACTCGCCCGGCTGCAAAGAGGTAGTCAAAGATGGGGTTAATGGCTTTCTGGTGCCGGTGCGCGACCCAGTCGGACTCGCCGGTGCAATCCTACGCTTGGTAAAATCGCCCGAGATGCGACAGCGTTTTGGACGAGAGTCTCGGCAGTACGCGGAAACCCGGTTTGACCTTTCGGTTGTTGCAGAGCGTACCCGTTTGCTCTATCAAGAGTTGTTATCATCCAAAGGATTACTGGTCAAGAGTGAAGAATGATGGATGAGCATCAACGCATCCTCAAAGCTTATCAAACACGCCAAGGGCGGACTCGCGAGAGATTCTTTGGATATGAAAATCTGGCCCATGTTTGTCGTATTCACGAGCGCCATCGGGAGACTTTGCGTTTTCTGCATATCACTGGCTACCATCCATTGTCTGATCTACATATTCTGGACGTGGGATGCGGTGACGGTAACATGCTGCGTCAATTCCTACAATGGGGCGCTCAACCAGAACAGTTAGCAGGGATCGAACTACGCCCAGAACCTGTGCACAAGGCTAACTATCTTAACCCCAATCTGGATGTGCGCTGTGGCTCTGCCACTAACCTGCCCTGGTCTGATGCTTCATTTGACCTGGTCTGCCAACATACCGTTTTCACCTCTATTCTGGACCCGACGATGAAGCAGCAGATTGCTACTGAAATGAGCCGAGTTTTGCGGCCGGGTGGAGCGGTACTGTGGTACGATTTTATATACAACAACCCCCGCAATCCTGATGTGTGTGGCGTAAAGCCCGGCGAAATCCGCCAGCTATTTCCTGGCTTTCAGGCATACCTGCGGCGCATTACCCTGGTTCCTTTTATTGCCCGGCGCTTGCCAAAAATCACTCTCCCTGTATTATATCCGTTGTTGGCATCTATTCCGCTGCTCAGAACGCATTGTCTGGGATTGTTGGTGAAACCGCCCTTTTGCACCGTCGAGCAGGATCATCTATGAAAGAAATGAGGTAAGACTATGCGTAGTGCTTTTCTACCTTTCTCTCCTCCACTAATCGGCGAGGAGGAAATTGCCGAAGTTGTGGATACCCTCCAGTCGGGCTGGATTACCACCGGCCCCAAGACCAAACAGTTCGAGCAAGAATTCGCCGAGTTCATCGGCGCGCCAGCGGCACTGGCTCTCAGTTCAGCCACGGATGCTATGTTGGTAGGTTTGGCAGCCCTAGGAATTGGCCCTGGAGACGAGGTCATCACTACCCCTATGACCTTCTGTTCAACGGTCCACGTTATCGAACATTTGGGCGCAACGCCCGTGTTGGTAGATGTGGAGCCAGACACACTCAACATTGCCCCAAGTCAGGTAGCGCGCGCCGTCACACCCCGTACACGTGCCGTGATGCCCGTTCACCTTTATGGCCATCCATGTGAGATGGATGCGCTACTGGACATCGCTGCACAACATGACCTACGCATTCTAGAAGATGCCGCTCACGCGCTACCTGCCAAGTACAAAGGGCGAGCGGTAGGTACGCTGAGCACACTGACCGCCTTTAGCTTTTACGCCACCAAAAATCTTACTACGGCTGAAGGGGGAATGCTGACCGGCGACCTCGATACCATCGAACAGGCACGGGTATGGAGCCTGCACGGCATGAGCCGTGATGCTTATAAACGATACAGCGCCGAAGGGTCATGGTATTACGAGGTGATCTTGCCAGGCTTCAAGTGCAATATGACCGATATCTGCGCAGCCATTGGCTTGCACCAACTGCGTAATTTGCCCCAGTTCCAGGCTCGCCGCCGGGAGATTGTCCACCGCTATAATGAGGCTTTCTCTCAAGTCAAAGAACTGCAAGTGCCTGTGGAGCGCCCAGAGATTGAACACGCCTGGCACATCTACGCCCTGCGCTTGAATTTGGAGAGGTTGACTATTGACCGTACCCAGTTTATTGAAGAGCTTAAGACGCGCAATATTGGTGCCAGTGTGCACTTTATACCTATCCACTTACACCCCTATTACCGAGATAAATATGGGTACAGGCCAGAAGATTTTCCAGTGGCACATGAGAACTATCAGAAGTTAATTTCCTTACCCTTGAATTTGCGGATGAGCGATCAGGATATGGAGGATGTGATTGAGGCGGTGTTGGATGTGACCAGCAGCCATCTCAGTAAGAAGGGGAAATGATCAAGAGATTGTTTGATCTTGTTGCTGCTTTTACTGTTTTGATCTTGCTGTTCCCACTTCTTGTGTTGATTGCCATTGCTATCAAGTTGGATTCACCTGGCCCAGTATTTTTTCGGGGACAGCGTGTGGGGCGAGATGGGCATCTCTTCCGCATTTACAAGTTTCGAACTATGACCTTGGATGCGGCTCAGAGAGGGCCAGGTATCACTGCAGCCGGGGATCCAAGGATCACGCGTATTGGAAGAACATTGAGGCAACTCAAGCTTGATGAACTGGCCCAATTGGTCAACGTAGTGCGAGGTGAGATGAGTTTGGTTGGTCCGCGCCCGGAAGATCCGCGTTACGTGGCACTCTATACACCAGAGCAGCGAAGAGTGTTGAGCATACGTCCGGGTATCACCAGCCTGGCTTCCTTGCGCTTTCACCACGAGGAGAAGGTCTTGCAAGGGGAAGATTGGGAGCGCACATACCGAGAAGATGTGTTACCGACCAAGCTCCAGATTGAGTTGGACTATTTAGAACACAGATCGGTGTGGCGTGACCTGGGCATTATCGCACAAACGGTACTGGCCTTGGCGCAGAATGCAACGGAGGATAAATAACCGTGGCTCTAGGATTTTGCGTGATGCTCCAAGCGGACGAGTTGTCTGCGCCCCAGGGGTGGGAGGTGATGCCATCTCAGCCACACATACGGGGACGGCTCGTCTATTCGGAGCGCGTTTCGAGCTGTTTGCCACGCGAAATCCCAAAGAACCCTTTTTCGTCAAGTTGTGACGGATGGTCTAAACCTGAAACCATGCCCAGTTGAGATGAGTGATCTTATGAGCTATACCGTTGAGCCCCATATACTGCCGCCGATCCGCAATCGTTACCTCTTCATCGTGGACGTGCTGCTGATGCCCATGGCTGTTGGAATCAGTTTCTTGCTTCGGCTGGAACCATCCGGTTTACAACCCTACGCGCGCACGATTCTCATCTTTGCGGTGCTGGCAGCGCTGGTCAAACCGGTGATCTTTTACCTGTTCGGCCTCTACCGCCGCTATTGGCGCTACGCCAGCGCCAACGAACTGGTCAACATAGCCCTGGCGACACTGACCGGCACGGCGGTAGTGACGTTGCTGATGTATTCGCTGGCTTCCCTGTTTCTAGAATTTCGCCCTCTCCCTCGCTCCATTCCCTTCCTCGACTGGCTGGTCAGTTTCCCTCTGGCTGGCGGGACGCGCTTTGCCGTGCGCCTGGTAGCCAGTAGTCCGTTTTCCACCCGCTGGCGCGATGATTCGTTGAAAGGCGACCCGCATCAGAGACGGCGTGTGTTGGTGATGGGGGCCGGCGACGCCGGGGCCATGATCGTGCGCGAGATGCAAGCTAATCCGGGCCTGGGGTTTGTACCTATTGCTCTACTGGACGATAACCGCGCCAAGATTGGTATGGTGATCCATAGCGTGCCAGTGGAGGGCACCCGAGAGGATATTCCCCGGCTGGTTCGTGAAGAGGCGATAGATGAGGTTATCATCGCCATGCCAACCGCCCCAGGGCGGGCTATCCGAGAGGTCGTCACTATTTGCCAAAAGGCCAGCGTGCCTTGCAAGACCATGCCGGGCATCTACGAACTGATTTCCGGTCAGGTGAGCGTCAAACAGGTGCGCGAGGTACGTATTGAAGACCTCTTGAGGCGCGAGCTGGTGCAGATTGACGGGACTGAGGCGGGTCGCTATCTTGCTAATACTGTGGTATTGGTCACCGGCGCCGGTGGTTCCATCGGTGCCGAGTTGTGCCGGCAGATCGCCTCGTATCACCCTAGTCAGTTGCTCTTGCTGGGCCACGGCGAGAACAGCATCTATCACATCTCGCTGGAATTGCAGGCAAAGTTCCCTCGCCTGGCTATACGGTCGCTGATTGCCGATATTCGTGATTACGAACGGCTGGCAGCGCTTTTTGCCCGTCATAAACCCGAGGTGATCTTTCACGCCGCAGCTCACAAGCACGTGCCGCTGATGGAGGCGAACGTGGCTGAAGCGGTGACGAACAATGTCTTTGGCACGCGGAATCTGTTGCGGGCCGCTGAGACCTATAGCGTCGCTCGCTTTGTGCTCGTCTCCACAGATAAGGCCGTCAACCCGGTGAACGTGATGGGGGCCACCAAGCGGTTGGCTGAATTACTGGTGCAGGACGTCGCCCGGAGTACCGGACGGGCCTACGTAGCCGTGCGATTTGGCAACGTGCTGGGCAGCCGGGGCAGTGTGGTGCCCCTCTTCCAACGCCAGATCGCCGTTGGAGGGCCGGTTACAATCACTCATCCAGAGGTGCTGCGCTACTTTATGACCATCCCTGAGGCGGTGCAGCTCGTCATTCAGGCGGCAGCATTGGGGCAGGGCGGTGAGATATTCGTCCTGGATATGGGCGAGCAAATGCGCATTGTGGACCTGGCAACGGAACTGATACATCTTTCCGGGTTGGAGCCTGGACGCGACATTGAGATTATTTTCACTGGCCTGCGTCCGGGGGAGAAGCTAAGTGAAGAGTTGTTCGCCGCAGGTGAGGAGCCTCACCATACGCAACACGCCAAGATCCTGGTGGCGTATGGAAACAACACCTGGGCTGGCGATGTGCTGTCCCGTCATATGCAGGAACTGGAAGGGCTGGCGGGAGAGGGAAACGTCACTCACATTCGTGCCAAGATGCGGGAAGTTGTGCCGGAGTATAGGCCGCAGACGGATGTTTTCCAGAACGATCAGAGTAGGAAGCAAGATAGTGAGAATAGATTGCCGATATCACAGGAACTGGCAGGAGCAATGCGTTGACGAGCAGACGCCGCTGGCTGGCGCTTATTGTGGGGCTGACCCTGGTGCGCGGCCTGATTTACGCAACGGTCACTCCCCCCTGGCAATCCCCCGACGAGAACGGCCACTTTGAATACGCCTGGTTGATCCCACATCTAGGCCGGTTGCCTACCAGTGAGGACGTTTCTTCTGACTTTGAGCGTGAATTGCTGGGATCATTGTACGAGTGGCGGTATGGTGAATTCATCGGGCGTCCATTGCCGGAACAGATGCCCGCCAGGATGAATGACCTGCCGCTGGAGATCTTTGCCCGGCGCTCGCGGACGGCAGGGGGGCGCTTCTCCCTCGCCTACGTCTGGATAGCACTCTTCATCTGGCCGTTCCGCCACCAGGACTTGGTGACGCAGTTGTACGCCGCTCGCTTTTCATCCGTTCTGTTGGAGATGGCAATCGTCTGGCTGGCCAGGCGTATTTTCGAGGAACTGCTGCCCCGCCAGCGGGGGCTGATCGTGGCGATGACGGCCTTTGTAATCTTTTTGCCACAGCACACGTTCATCAACGCCAGTGTGGGCGAGGGACCGCTGGCAGAATTGGCCGCCTGCGTGGTGCTCTATGGTTGGCTGCGCCTCTTCCGCCGGGGAGTTCGAGCAGGAGATGTCGTGGCTGTGGTGGGCGGCACGCTGGTTGGGGTGTGGGCCAAGAAAACGGCGGCGTTTCTGCTGCCTTTCGACGTGTTGGCTCTGGTGTTTCTCCTGGCTGTGCGTTTCCGAGCCGCCGCGCAGCGCAGGCGATTAGTGTATCTAGCCCTGTTGGGAGTAGCATTGCTCATTCCCCTCGGAGGGATCGCGTTACAGGTGCCGGCCGGCCAGTCAGTGCGCGGCGTGGTTCAGCGCTGGTGGGCTGATCCGCAGTTATATTTGGAGAACGAACACGTGTCTCTGAACCAGGCGCTCAAGGGAACGTTCAATAGCTTCTGGGCCCAGTTTGGCTGGATGGCTGTGAATCCCGATCCAGGTTGGTATACCCTGATCTATATTCTGACGATAGGGGCGGTGGAGGGTTGGGTCTTACCGCGCTCTAGCTCTTGGTCAGCGCCTTCCCAGGCCAAGAAATTGCTTGGGATAATGTTACTGTTGGCTTTTATTGTCTGGCTGGCCTTTGTGATCGGTACGCCCACCGGCATGGCTTACTACATGGGGCGTTATCTGTTCCCTGTGACGGCGCCAGCGGCTTTCTTCCTGGTGGGAGGATGGGCGCGCTGGACGCCGGTACGCTGGCAACGGTACTTTGCGCCAGGCGTGGTGATACTTCTGGCGACGTTGGATGCGGCCGCTTTCTGTACAGCGGTATGGCCTTTTTTCTACGGACGGTAGCGTTGGAGGTGATATGAGGATAAAAAAACTACTGATAGCGATTGGCCTGGCTGCACTGGCTACGGCCTCACTGTTCCTGATTAGCGGGAAGGAACGACCGGCGGCCGCGACCGACGAACGTCTGACTCGGCCGACGTGGGAACTGACGCACACCATCTACCTGCCGTGGGTCGCGCGCCATCATCTACTCGGTTATGTCCCTCCCTTTGGTATCGTGATGTATGGCAATGTGAATGACGCGGCCGGCTTACAAACGATGGAGAATGCCGGCAGCAAATGGGTGACCACAAAGCTCTCATGGTCGGCCATTGAACCCACGCAGGATAATTACGACTGGTCGAGTTTCGATACCAAAGCACAGAACGCTCAATCAGCAGGTATGGATGTCTTTGTTCTTTTTAAAGATAATCCTTCTTGGGCCGCGGCGCTACCCGGCGGCCCGGTGACGGATACTCAGGACTTGGTAGATTTCGTCACCGACATGGCCGAGCGCTACGACTGTGACGGGGTGAACGATGCCCCTGATTCTCCCTGTGTACATTACTGGTCCTTCTATGCTGAACCCGATAATGGAGATCTCTACTACGCTCAATGCGGAAAGGGTTACTGGGGACACAATGGCGCTGGCTATGCGGAGATGCTTTCTCAAGCTTCTCCGGCTATCCACGCGGTCAATCCTCATGCCAGGGTGCTCATCGGTGGACTGGCCTACGATTGGTTCGAGGAAGACGGAGGGCCTTTCGTGCGCTCGTTCCTCACCGACACACTCTCAGCGCTAAATGAATATCCGGGTGGGCCAGAAGCGTACATAGATGCCGTGGCCTTTCACTATTACCCAATCAGCAAGAAACGTTGGCCGACCATCCGCGAGAAGGCACTAGAAGTGCGGGGGATCATGGAGCGACATGACGCAGACGGCCTGGCGCTGATCTGCCCAGAGATGGGCATCTGGAGCAGCCCCAAATTCGGCTCAAGCGAGCAGAATCAAGCCCAGCGGTTGGTACAGATGTACGCGCGTGGCCTTTCGGTGGACATGCAGCCACTATCCTGGTATAAGGTTTTTGATGCTGCCGAACCCAATAGCGCTGAGGATCTATATCCCGACAGAACCTCTGGTTTGCTGGATGTATATGGTCAGCCTAAACAATCCTACTATGCCTACCAAACTATGACGCAAGAATTGGCCTATGCCCGCTACCTGCGCGAGCTTGAGGCCACCGATGCCGAGGGCTACGTCTTCCAAATGTCCGATGGATACAAGAAAACGGTGCTGTGGGCCACCGCCTCGTCAACGACCGTGCAGTTCCCGTACTCCTGTCTGCGTCGAGTGGACGTGACCGGCGGTGAGCAAACGATCAACGATGGCGGTGCCGGTGATTCCGACGGCTCGGGGAACGGCAAGATCACCCTGACGGTCTACGAGGACGCGCCAGTCTACGTCGAACCGTGCCATTGAGGTGATTAGAGTGCGGGCCTGGCGAACACATCTTGTAGCGTTGGGCGGCGTTGCCCTCATCCTGACCTTTGGTCTGCTGGGGATCCAAAAGAGTGTGGACCAAGTTCGCACCCGGCAACCCCACACCAACAAGTCAGTGGACGAATTGGTCGCCTCTACCCAAGCCGGCCAAACCTTTACCGCCGAGCACTCTGGCCTCAACCTCGTAGAAGTGCGGCTCGCCACCTACGCCCGCGAAAACACCGGCCCTGTGATCTTTTATCTCAAAACCTCCCCGGATGCCGCCGAGGACCTGTTCACCTTCACCCTCGATGCTGCCGATCTCGAAGACAACGCCTACCGCCCTTTCGAGTTCCCCCCCATCCCCGACTCTGCCGGCCGCTCCTTCTACTTTTGCCTGGAAGCGCCGGAGGCGGAATCGGGCAACGCCATCACCGTGTGGGGAGCGACGGAGGACGCATACCCCGACGGCGAGGCCGTCCTGGAGGGCCTGAAGGAGCGCGGCGTGCGCGACCTGACATTCCGCCTGGGATACGACCCACCGTTGGCGGAGAGAGCGCGCATCTTGCTGGAGAACCTGGTCGCCAACAAACCCTCGCTGTGGGGCGATAAGCGTTTGTACATACTTCTGGCACTAGCCTATTTGGCCTTGCTGTACGCCCTGTTTGCGCACGCAATCCAGCCTTCCGAGGACGAGACGGAGTGACACCTAGCTGGCACTTGGCGTTTCTGGCGATGTATGCTATCATACCATGCGAGATGAGAGGGCTCTGTGCTGTGTGACGCCTGCAAGTGGAGGAATCTGTGGAGAAATTGGATACCCTGAGAGACTACCTGGCAGGCCGGCCTGATGTCATCCTGGCGTATCTCTTCGGTTCACGAGTAAAAGATAGAGTTGGGCCGCTGAGCGATTACGACCTCGGCGTGTTAGTCCACACTCCTTCTACCAGCCTGCGCTATCGCTTGGGCAGCGAGGTAGCCAAGTTGTTAGAGACAGACCGGGTTGATCTGGTGTTTCTGAGCCAAGTGCCGGTGGAACTGGCCTACGCTATCATCGCCCAGGGACGGCTACTCTATCAGCAAAGCCTGGCAGCACGAGTGGAATTCGAGGCTCGTATTCTGAGCCGCTACGGAGACTATCTGCCTATTCTGAGGTCCCAGCGACAGGACATACTTGGGGGGGAGCATTATGCAGCCAGAGTTCGCCGGTATCGAGAGGCGCTTGGACGAACTGAACGAACGCTTGCGGCGCTTGGAGCCGCTCAGGGAGAAAGCACTGTCCGAGTTCCGTCGAGACGCCCACTTGCGGGACATTGTTGAACGGAACCCAGAGATCGCGGCTCAGTGGTAACTACTCAGCCTGGCACGCGCTCAGACCTCCGAGGTCTTGCAAAACCCGTTCAGGCGTGAAATCCCGGCCTTTTTCGACGGTCGCAGTGGGCAGAATGCCTGTCGCAGACCTCGGAGG
>Ga0180431_10004907_pt1 | contig 16572 bp, 15 predicted proteins | sample SS_ome_11_FD_132459 | JGI IMG/M metagenome (GOLD analysis project Ga0180431, IMG submission 132459) | Hypersaline lake sediment archaeal communities from the Salton Sea, California, USA - SS_1_MS_1 metaG | ecosystem: Environmental > Aquatic > Non-marine Saline and Alkaline > Hypersaline >... | reverse complement strand
CATCACCTGCTGGATGACGTCAGGTGATGTTTCGTTGCCGAGGTTGGCGATTGCGATCTCGATGTCGTCCGCCGTGAAGCCGGCGGGTATTTCCTCCTCGTCGATCTTGTCGTACCCGTTCCCTTCGACGGGATCGCCCTCATCGTCATAGGCCTGATACGGCTGCGACTTGATGTACTCCATCTGGGACTGTGCCAGGTTGAGGGCTGCGGTCCGTTCGTCGACACGCTTGGTGCCCACTATGCCCGCATGGAATCCCTGAAGCAACGCAACCATGACTACAGCGAGTATGGTCACGCCAATCAACACCTCGAGGAGCACCTGCCCCTTCTGGCCTCCAAACATTCACCAGTCCCCCGCCGACAAGGATGCTAGCGCCAGGCGACCACAGCCGCCACATGAGAAGCACGCCAGCGCCCCAGGGCCACCATCCAGCCCAGCATACCCATCACAATCAGCCCTAGCACTCGAGGCGCAGCGTTGCTTGCAGAGCCGACAAAAACGCTACACTACCTCAAGTATACTACATCATGGCAACCGATATGACAATCAGGGAAAACCTGATTCCTGAGGTCGAAATCCCTGAGTTCGACGACCGCCAACAGCAGCACGGCACGCCGACTCACGAACCGACGTACCTACCAGCGGCGATGTCCCCAAGGTTGGCCCAACCGCACCAACTCCGATGCGAAAGGCTGCCCCACAAGTGCGAGTCACAGGCTCACAGTAACGAGTCTGAAAATTCGTGTAATCAAGGATACTAACGGTCACATAAGGGAACTAACGACAACTAATCATTTTGAAAGGTTGTCAACGACAAGTTAATCAAAACTGAGGAGAACCGGTGCTCGTATGGGCTTGAAACGCGTCTTTCATCTGCTAGCATGCCGCGCAATCGAGGCACGAAGCATCCCGACAGGCCGCTACAGACAAGAGCGTAGGTCACTGAAAGAGGTGACTATGAGAACCATCAAGCTGCAGCGAAGCCAGGCCGATACATCAGGAAGGCGCCCCTTGTTCAGAGGCGCCTTCGTTCTATGTTGCGGCATCCGACCTCGCAATGCCTCGGCACCTCGACAGGCTTCTCCTTTCAGGACAGGGGGTGGACTGCGCTCTCAATATGCGGCGTTGCCGAGAAGCTAGCGAAACCCTGCCGATGCGCTCCTCCCGGGCGCATCGCAGTACAGAAGATTGCTGGATGAAAGGAGTCTTGAATGGATGTACTTTCGCTACGACCGCCCGAACTCACTCGCAGAGACTTCGTGAAACTGGCCAGTGCGTCCCTTGCCCTTCTCGGACTCAGCCAGACGCTCAGGCCGCGAGTGGTGAAGGCTCTGGAGGAGTCTGTTGGCAAGACCCCAGTGATCTGGTTGGAAGGGCAGGACTGCTGCGGCTGCACCGAGTCGCTCGTCAACAGCCTGGAGCCCCTGGCAACGACCGTGCTGCTTGACACCATCTCGTTGCGCTACCACGAGACGTTGATGGCGGCTTCGGGACACCAGTCCGAAGAAGCCCTGACCAAGACCATCGCAGAAGGTGGCTATCTCCTGGTGATTGAAGGGTCCATTCCTCTGGCTGAGGACGGCCTCTTCTGCACCGTCGGCGGCAGGCCGTTCAAGGACATCGTGAGGGATGCGGCGCGCAACGCTGCAGCCATTGTGCCGGTCGGCTCCTGCGCCAGCTTCGGCGGGATACCGCGCTCGGGCCCAACGGATGCCGTTGGCTACCTTTTCCGCGGGACTCAAAGGCATCACTACTTCGATGACGTGACGGGGAACAAGCCGGTGATCAATCTGCCGACCTGCCCGCTGCATTCGGAACGGCTGGTGGCGGTGATCGTTCACTACCTTACCTTCAGCACCGTGCCGCCTCTGGACCACTTCAACCGGCCCCTGGCTTTCTATGGCTACAACCAGCACGAGAACTGTGAGCGCCGCGGCCACTTCGACGCCGGCCGTTTTGTGACCGACTGGGGCGACCCGGCGCAGCAGGGATGGTGCCTGTACCTGAAGGGATGTCGCGGCCCGTGGTCCAGTCAGGACTGCTGGAAACGGCTGTGGAACAACCGCACCAACTACTGCATTCAGGCCAATACACCATGCGTGGCCTGCAGCGAGCCGGAGTTCTACGAGTCCTTCAGCCCCATCTACGAACGCCAGTTTGACGTGAGACTGCCCGGTGTTGGCCGGGTCAACATAGACAAGGTGATGGCGACCATAGTTGGTGTGGCTGCGGGTGGGGCCGCGATCGATATCGTGGTAAGCCGTTTGACCGGCCGCTGGAAGAACGGGAGTGAAGTGGCGGAGGTCAAGACGGAAGAGAAGGAGAGCTGACAATGGCACAGCGAATTGTCATTGACCTCATCACGCGGATCGAGGGCCACCTCAAGATAGAGGTCGAGGTGGAGAACGGGGTGGTCAAGGATGCCTGGTCCTCGGGCACCATGGCCCGCGGCTGGGAAGTGCTGCTGCGGGACCGAGACCCCCGGGACGCCACGTACATAACCGGTCGTGTCTGTGCAGTGTGCGAGGGAGTCCACACCATCGCTTCGTCTCAGGCTCTGGACCACGCCTACGATATTGAGATTCCGGAGGCAGGCAGACTGATGCGAAACCTCTTCTGCTCCGGCCTCTACATGCACGACCATTGCATACACCTGTATGTCCTCTCGGCGCTGGACTACCTGGACATCATGGCGATAGCCCAGTACAAGGGCAGCGACCCGGGTCTCCTGGCCGTTAAGAACAAGGTGGTGGGCCTGGTGGAGAGGAACGATACCGCCCCCTTCACGCCGCGCTACACACCGGACGAGTACAGCGTGAACGATCCGGAGACGGTGACCACTTTGGTATCGCACTACATCAAGTCGGTCGAAATGAAGGCCAAGTCCTCGAAGATGCTGAACATCATCTGCGGCATACAGCCCAATCCGGCCACCATCATGGTAGGCGGCTGTACCGCTACCCCTTCGGCGGAGCAGCTCGTCGAGTTCAGAGCCCTGTGGGAAGAGCAGGTCAAGTTCGTGAATGAGATCTACATTCCGGACGTGGCAGCCTTGGGAACGGGCCCCCTCCTCCCGCTGGCCACTATGGGTCTGGGCGCCGCCCACGGCAACTACCTGTGCTACCCCATGTTCCCCCAGGACGGTCCCGCCAGCCGCGACGACTACCCCCTGGGCGGGAGCAATCACCTGGTGAAAGGCGGTGCTATCGTCGGTGGCGCCACCAACCCGTCATAGACAGTTAACTACGACAAGATAACCGAGGCAGTCGAGTACTCGTGGTACGACTACCCCGCTGGTGCCACCGGCCTCCATCCCAGCGTCGGCGTTACCGACTTCAATCCAAGAAAGAGCGGCGCCTACTCGTTCATCAAGGCACCGCGCTACGACGGCATGCCAATGGAAGTCGGCCCTCAGGCCCGGGGGCTGGTCAATCAGTACCCCGAGCTGATGCAGCTCGTCAATGCCGGCGTCAAGCCGGGAGCGGTCGCCCGCCACTTCTGCCGCGCGTGGGTGAGGCCGGTCTGGCGTGGATCGACCGACTGATTGAGATCGCCACCGCCGGGCCCGTGGTAGGTATGAAAGAGAAGCCCAACCCGGGCACGGCTCGGGGCATGGGAGTCTGGGATGCGCCGAGGGGAGCGCTGGGTCACTGGGTCGATATCAGAGACGGGCGCATCGCCAACTACCAGCTAGTGGTGCCCAGCACATGGAATGCGTCGCCCAGAGACGAGAACGCGGTCAGGGGGCCCTATGAGGAGTCCCTCATCGGCGCACCGGTACCAGACCCGGACAACCCGATAAACGTGGTCCGCATCATACGCTCCTTTGACCCGTGTCTGGCGTGCGCGGTACACCTGATTGACCCCGAAACGAACAACATCAAGGTCTACAGGGTAGTGTAGGGGGTATAGCAATGAAAGACTCACAAAGCAAGTCGACACGACATCCGCTCCTGTTTCGAGTGCTACACGAGTTGATCTTGACGTCCATCCTGGTCTTGATACTCACTGGCCTCTACATCCACCGCCCGTGGTTCGGTGATGGAGGCGGCTTCCTCATGTCAGCCATGCGGGGGGCGCATTTCTTCTTCGCCGCAGTCCTGATGATAGCGCTTGGGCTTCGCCTGGTGACTCTCTTTGTCGGACGCAACCGCGATTGGAGGTTCTTCATCCCAGGCCTGTCCGACCTGAAGATCCTTCCGGGAGCCATCAACTACTATGCCTACATCGGCAAGAAGCCCGAGACCAAGAAGAAGTACAATCCCCTGCAGATGATAAGCTACTCCTGGATGTTCCTCATGCTGATCTTCCAGATAATCACGGGCTTCGCTCTGCAGTACCCGGATGGCTGGCTCAGGTGGTTGAACTACGGGATCTTCGGTACTGAAGTCAACACCCGGGTCGCTCACAACGTGGTAGCGTGGCTGTGCATCCTGTTCCTCATCGTGCACGTATACCTCACCATACGCGAAAGCTACAGGGAGATGCGGGAAATGCACCTGCTGTCGGACATAGAAGAGACGGGGCAGGGGGCCGAGGAGTAGAGAAGACCATGACCGAGACTCGTGGCGATGGGACGACAATGGTGCTGGGGCTGGGGAACCTGCTTCTCGGTGATGAAGGCTTCGGTGTCCACGTGGTCCGCCGCCTGAGAGAGATGGAGTTGCCACCGAACGTCCGGGTCGAAGAGGGAGGCGTTGGCAGTTTCAACCTGCTGGGTCTCCTGGAGGGAGTGGAGCGGCTGATCGTAGTGGACGCAATGATGCTGACGTCACCACCGGGAGAACTCCACCTCCTCAGACCACAAGACGTGACAGAACCGGGAAAGCATATACTGTCGTTCCATCAGGTCGGGGTACTGGAACTGGTGCGCATGTGCAGCCTGCTGGGCCACGAGCCTGAAACCGTGTTTGTGGTCGCCCGGCCGCAGGAGATCGAGTGGAGCACTGAGCTGTCACCACCAATGCAATTCGCCGTAGGTCAGGCCACCGAATTCATACGGCGACTGTGCGAGGACATACCCATGAAAGGAACGGAGACGCTATGTACTTCTTGACCTTCATTGTTTTTCTGCCACTGCTATTCATCTCAGTGGCGATATTCGGCTACGGAGTGCTACAGCTCGCCAAGGACAGCCCCCGGGCACGCGACATCATTGCCGCCGGCTTCACCCTCGGGCTTCTCAGTCTGATTGTTGGTGCGCTGGTATTCGGGTTTTCCTGAAAAATGCACGGATTGGGCACATATATCTCTCAGAAAAAGGGTTGACAAGGAAAATCAGGGGGCCTATAATCTGGTCTTGGTATGCACAACGGCCGGGGCTTGCCCCGCCGCAGAGCGGGATGCGAGACCCCGGGTGGAGGCGATAAAGGAGCCGTTATTGCTGGGTGACTTCGGATACATCGGGATCTGCCTCATAGCCGCCTTCGCTTTCGCTGCCACCACCATTCTTCTCCCCGTCACCCTCAGACTACTTCGCCTCGTCCCCAAGAAGCCTAACCCCACCAAGTACACTACCTATGAGTGCGGTATGGAAACGGTGGGCAATACCTGGGTCCAGTTCAACTTCCGCTACTATTTCTTCGCCCTGCTGTTCGTGGTATTCGACATTCAGGTCGTTTTCCTGTACCCGTGGGCCGTGCACTTCGGCCAGCTCAGGGTCTTCGGCCTGGTTGAGATGCTCGCCTTCGTGCTCATCATCATCGTCGGCTTTGTCTATGCCTGGAAAAAAGGGGTCCTGCGGTGGAGATAGAGAAGGCCTATTCGCTCAGCGACTACGACAAGAGAGAGGCCGCGCAGATCGAGGCGCTCAAGGCGGCGGCAATAGAGCCTTACCCCGACCCGGTGGAGTGGCTTGAAGAGGAGATCAAGCGCAACGTTCTCCTCACGAGTACCGAGCATCTCATTGACCTGGGGAAGCGTTTCTCGGTGTGGCCCAACACCTTCTTCCCCGCATGTTGCGCCTTCGAGGTTATCTCCGCCGCCGCATCGCGCTTTGACTTCTCCCGTTTCGGCATGGAGGTCCTGCGCCCGTCGCCACGGCAGGCCGATTTGATGATTATCGCCGGCACGGTGACCTGGAAGCTGGCCCCGGCGATGAGGCGGGTCTACGATCAGATGGCCGAGCCCAAGTGGGTCATCGCCATGGGAGCATGTACCATCAGCGGCGGAGCCTTCCGCGGTTCGTACAGCGTGGTGCCGGGGATAAACCGCATAGTACCGGTGGATGTATACATTCCGGGGTGCCCACCGCGTCCCGAGGGTGTGATCAACGGGTTCATGACCTTGCATCGCAAGATCGCCAAAGACAAGCTTATTAAGAAAGACTAGGATGACCAAGACGCTTTCCGGTGCCGATGTGGCGCGACAGATTGGGGAACAACTCCCCGATGCAGTCACCGGTTCCGACGAAACCACCGTTTTCGTCCGCAGCGAAGCCATTCTGGACGCAGCGCGGTTCCTCAAAGAGTACCTCGATTTCGACTACCTGGTGAGCATTTCCGCTATTGATTTCGTCGACCATTTCGATGTGGTCTACCATCTGTGCTCCTTCAAGAACAACTACAGTGTCGTACTGAGGACGAGGTGCGACGACCGCGACAGCCCCAGTGTGCCGTCGGTAGTCAGCCTGTGGCAGGGAGCCGACCTGCAGGAGCGCGAGGTCTATGACCTCATGGGCATCTCCTTTGACGGACACCCCAACATGAAGCGCATCGTTCTGTGGGAGGGATACCAGGGGCATCCGCTGAGGAAGGACTTCATCCTGGACGTGCCGGGAGGCGGAAAGGCAACGTAGCAGGGACAAGATGACATTAGAGACACAGCCAGTAGTCCTTAACATGGGGCCGCAGCACCCCTCAACCCACGGGGTGTTCCGCATGAGGGTCACCTTCGATGGCGAGGTCATCGTGGATTTCGAGCCCGTCTTCGGCTACCTTCATCGGGGGATCGAGAAGCTAGCGGAGCACAAGACCTATCTCCAGAATATGCCCTACACCGACAGGCTGGACTACCTGGCTTCGATGTCCAACAACATGGCCTACGCCATGGCGGTGGAGAAGCTGGCCGGCATCGAGGTCCCCGAGCGAGCGGAGTACCTGCGGGTCATAATGGCCGAACTGATGAGGCTCTCCAGCCATCTCGTCGGCGTCGGCGCTCTTTTCAACGACATGGGCGCCTTCATGACTCCCTTCCTATATATGTATCGCGAGCGGGAGAAGATCCTGGACCTTTTCGACATGGTATGCGGTCAGCGCCTGACCTACAACTACATGCGCTTCGGCGGGGTAAGCCAGGATATCCCCGAGGAGTTCATGCCCACGCTGAGGAGATTCATCGACGATATGCCCCGGTACATAGATGAATACGACCGGCTTCTCGCCGAGAACGAGATAGTGCTGGCACGTTCCAAGGGGGTGGGCATCCTGCCGGCGGAGAAGGCCATCAACGCCTCGGTTAGCGGCCCGGTGCTGCGCGGCAGTGGCGTGAAGTGGGACATCCGCAAGAGCAACCCCTATTCCATTTACGACCGGTTTGACTTCGATATCCCCACAGGCACGGTGGGCGACGTCTATGACCGCTATCGGGTGAGAGTAGAGGAGATGAGGCAGAGCGTGCGCATCGTCAAGCAGGCTATGGAACAGATCCCCGAGGGGGAGGTGCGCACCAGAGTGCCGACTCCGCTCAAGCCACCGCCGGGAGAGGCCTACGTCTCCATCGAGGCTCCCAAGGGAGAGTTGGGCTTCTATCTGGTAAGCGACGGATCGGCGAAACCCTACCGCTTCAAGATACGCGCCCCAAGTTTCATAAACCTCACGGTGCTGCGGGATCTGGTTCTCGGATGGAAGCTCGCCGATGCCATAATCATCTTCGGCAGCATCGATATCTGTATGGGTGAGGTGGACCGCTAGTGAGCGTTCTTGAGCAGTTCCACAACTGGCTGGCGGCCTATATGCCTGACTGGGCGGCTTACCTTATTCCCGCGCTTGTCGGCATAGCCATACTCTTCATCTTCGTTCTCGTCGTGGTGATGTACCTCATCCTCATCGAGCGCAGAGTGCTCGGCCTGTTTCAGCTCCGACGAGGGCCGAATCGCGCCGGACCGCTGGGCATCCTTCAGCCGTTCGCCGATGCCGTCAAGATAATCCTCAAAGAGGACATCATCCCGGAGCGAGGGGACCGGCTGTTTCACTGGCTGGCCCCGCTGATGGTCTTCGTGCCGGCGCTCATGATCTTCGCCGTCATTCCCTGGGGCCACGGCGCCATCCTGGCCGACCTCAATATCGGCATTCTGTACATAGTTGCCATATCATCGCTGGGGGTCGTCGGCGTCTTCATGGCGGGTTGGAGCTCGAGCAACAAGTACTCCCTCTTCGGCGCCATGCGCGTCATATCCATGATGATCAGCTACGAGATCCCCCTCGTCCTTTCCATCGTCGGGGTGGTCATAGTCGCCGGGTCGCTTTCCATGGTGAGCATTGTGGAGGCGCAGGCGGTGCCTCTCATTTTGCTGCAGCCTCTGGCATTCATGATTTTCGTCGTCGCGGCCTCGGCAGAGATCGGCCGCAGCCCCTTCGACCTTCTGGAGGCTGACTCGGAGATCGTCGCCGGATTCCACACCGAGTACTCCGGTATGAAGTACGGCCTCTTCATGTTCGCCGAGTGGACCCATGCCTTCGCCGTTTCCTGCATCTTGACCACGCTCTTCCTCAGCGGGTGGAAGGGACCCGGGCTGCCGGCGGCGCTGTGGTTCTTGGGCAAGGTGATGGTGGTGTTCTTCGTCCTCGTATGGATACGCAGCACACTGCCCCGGCTCAGGATAGACCAGCTCATGGAGTTCGCGTGGAAGTTCCTCTTCCCACTGGCAGTGGCGAACATCTTCATCACCGGCATCGAGATGATTATCTGGCCCGCCTTCCCCTGGTGGCTCATGTTCATCAATATCCCCATTGCCGGCATACTCATCGTCCTCTGGTCAAGCGTATTCAAGGTGCACGGCGAGAAGGTGAGCTTGAAACATTTCGGCCGGGGCATCGCCAAGGGACTGGGCGTGACCATGAAGAACTTCCTCGGGGGTCCCATCACGGTGCAATACCCCGAGCAGCGGCTCATCGTCTCCAAGCGGAGCCGGGGCCAGCGATTCGTGCGGGACGAGAGAAAACGAGCCCCCTGCGTCCTGGCATGCCCGGCAAGCGTGGACGCACAGGGGTACGTCGCCCTGATTACGCAGGGACGGTTCGTTGAGGCGGTCGAGCTCATCAGGGAGACCAATCCCTTCCCCATCGTCTGCGGGCGGGTCTGCACCCACCCTTGTGAGAAGGCCTGCAACCGAGGCAGCATGGACGAGCCCGTGTCAATTCGTGACCTCAAGCGTTTCATCACTGACTATGAAATGAGCGTCGGACGGGGAGAGATAACCCCGTACCCCAGGACAAGAGACGAGAAGGTAGCCGTTATTGGGTCCGGCCCCGGTGGCCTGACCGCCGCGCGTGACCTGGCGAGGCTGGGCTATGGAGTCACCGTCTTCGAAGCGCTGTCGGTGGCCGGCGGCATGATGGCGGTGGGCATTCCGGAGTACCGCCTGCCCAAGGCGGTGCTGGAGAAGGAAATAGAGGGGATTCTGAAGCGCGGAGTAGAGCTCAAGCTGAACAGCCCCGTGGGCAAGAACGGACTGAGCCTGGAGTCGCTTCAGCAAGACGGCTACAGTGCAATCCTGCTGGCAATCGGCGCCCACGACAGCATGAAGCTGGACATCCCCGGCGAGGACCTCGACGGGGTGTACCACGGGGTCTTCTTCCTCAGGGACGTGAGCCTGGGCAAGCCGGTCAAGGTAGGGAACAAGGTAGCCATAGTCGGGGGCGGCAACGTAGCGATTGACGCTGCCCGAACGGCTCTCCGCCTCGGCGCCAAGGAGGTATTCATTGTCTACCGCCGGTCGAGGCAGGAGATGCCCGCCGACCCCGAGGAGATAGAGGACGCGGAAGCTGAAGATATCAACATCCAGTATCTGGCAGCGCCGGTGAAGGTGGTGGGTGAAGGGGGCAAGGTAAAGGGCCTGGAGTGCATTCGCATGGAGTTGGGCGAGCCCGACGCCAGCGGCAGAAGGCGGCCCGTGCCCGTTGAGGGGTCGGAGTTCGTTCTTGACGTCGACATGCTCATCCCGGCCATCGGTCAGGCCATCGACCTTGCGTGTCTTCCCGAGGGCCACGAGATAGCCGTCACCAGGAGGGGGACCTTCGACGTCGATCCCCGTTCCCCAAGCACCGCCATGCGCGGGGTCTTCGCCTGCGGCGACGCGGTAAGCGGGCCCCTCACGGTGGTCGAGGCCATCGGCGGCGGTGCCAAGGCCGCGGTTGCCATCGACCGATTTCTCCGCGGCGAAGAGGCACCGCCCGCGAAGGATGTGCTGCCGCTCCAGGAGGTGCTCTTCGAGACGCTCGACATCAGCGAGGTGGAGGGTGGAACGCGGCCGAAGATGGCCCATCTGCCGGTCAAGAAGAGGATCCACGGGTTCGACGAGGTAGCCCTCGGCCTCACCGAGGAGGCGGCCGTGGCTGAGGCGAACAGATGCCTCAACTGCGGTTTCTGCGCCTGGTGCCGCCAGTGTGAGAACGCGTGTCCCTACGGGGTCATATCGATAGTCCCGCAAGAGACGCCGGAAGGCAAGACCGGTGTCGAGAGATTTGACATCGACCTGGGAAGATGCATATTCTGCGGTCTGTGCGTTGAGGCATGCCCCGCGCACAGGCTTTTCCTGTCGAGAATCTACGAAGCTGCCACGTATCGCCGGGAGGACCTGATGCTTGACAAGGAAGCTCTGCTGCCATCTCCTGACGCGCAGCCGAGTGCCTATGCCCGGCCCGAGATTGAGCCAGCTTTGCCCAAGCAGTCCCTTCTTCTCGACCGCAACAGGAGTGTAGAGTAATGGGTATGCAGGTCGCCTTCTGGATTCTGGCGGTGGTGAGCGTCGGCGCGGCTCTGGCGGTGGTGCTGCTGCGCAACGTCTTTCGTGCCGCTCTGTTCCTGGTGCTCTGCTTCTTCACCGTGGCCGGGCTCTACGTCGCCATGGGTGCCGATTTCCTGGCGGGCGCTCAGGTACTCATCTATGTCGGGGCAATCGCGGTGCTGATCATCTTTGGCATCATGCTCACCCGAGACAGCCAGGAGGGCAGTCCTTCGGGAAGACTGCGGCTCCCCGCCGTGCTGATAGGTCTCCTTTTCCTGGTGACCATGATCTTCGTTGTGATTGGCACGGACTGGGGCGCTGTCGCTGAGGTCTCCTCCGAGCCGACCACCACAGCGATTGCCGAGGCGATATTCGGTGGAGACGGCGGCTTCGTGCTCGCCTTTGAAATAGCCGCGGCGCTTCTTCTGGCCGCGATTATCGGTGCTATCGTGCTGGTGAGGGATAAATAGAAGATGGCTATTGGCTTGGAGCACTGGCTGATCCTCTCGGCGGTCCTTTTCGCCATCGGGCTGTACGGCGTTCTGGCGAAGAGAAACGCGGTAGTCATCCTGATGAGCATCGAGATCATGCTCAGTGCAGTGAACATCACTATGGTAGCCTTCTCCCGGTACGGCCAGTACATCACCGGACAGATTTTCGTGATTTTCATAATGGTGGTCGCCGCCGCCGAGGTAGCAATCGGTCTGGCGCTCATCATTAGCATATATCGGAGGCGGAAGTCGGTGGATGCGGAAAAGTTCGACATGATGAAATGGTAGGAAGATGCCAGCTGAAGTATTTCTAGCAATCTTTCTCTTGCCCTTCTTCTCATTTGCCGTTATTGCATTTGTCATCAGGCCATTCTTGAATAGCCGTCCCCTGCTGAGCTGGTACATGGCGATCGCCGCCATCGGCACCTCCCTCGTCCTTTCCGTCTGGGCCTTCGTCGCCGTGAGCGGTGCGGAACACCACGTCCTGGAGATGCCCAACTACCAGTGGCTTACCATCGGCAACACCGTAATACACATTGGGGTGACGGTTGACGCGCTGACGGCGGCCATGCTTGTCGTGGTGACCACGGTCAGCCTGTTAGTGCAGATCTACTCCCGGGAATACATGAGGGGAGACGCAGGATTCTGCCGCTACTTCGCCTTCATGTCACTGTTCACCTGCTCGATGCTGGGGCTGGTGCTGGCCGACAACCTCCTGTTCATGTTCCTCTTCTGGGAGGGTGTGGGGCTGTGCTCCTACCTGCTCATCGGCTTCTGGTTCCACAAACCCGAGGCGGCCAAGGCGGCGATGAAGGCCTTCCTCGTCACCCGCCTCGGTGACTTCGGATTCATGGCAGCGGTAGTTCTGCTCTACGCCAAGACAGGCACCTTCGACATTGGAGAGCTTCAGCACCTGGCTGTAACCGGCGTCCTTGGCGGCTCGGTTCTTACCTGGGCTGCCATCGGCGTCTTCTCCGGCGCGGCGGGCAAGTCAGCCCAGTTCCCACTCCATACCTGGCTCCCCGATGCCATGGAGGGCCCGACACCGGTGAGCGCTCTCATCCATGCCGCGACCATGGTGGCCGCCGGCGTCTACCTGGTGGCGCGCCTCTTCCCGCTCTTCTCCAGTTCACTCACCGCGATCTATGTCGTGGCCATAATCGGAGGTTTCACCGCCATCTTCGCCGCGAGCATGGGCCTGGTGGCGAACGACATCAAGCGGGTGCTGGCCTACTCCACGATAAGCCAGCTTGGCTACATGATGCTGGGGTTGGGAGCGGTTGGGGTCGGCATGGCCACCGGCCATATCTCGGGAGAGCATGCCCTGGCCCTGGGCGCGGCGGTAGGCATCTTCCATCTGTTCACTCACGCCTTCTTCAAGGCGCTGTTGTTCCTCGGGGCGGGGAGTGTCAGCCACGCTAGCGGGACCTTCGACATGAGACTCATGGGAGGGCTGCGCAAGGCAATGCCGTGGACCTTCGCCATGTTCCTCATCGGGTCGCTCAGCCTCGCCGGCATCTGGCCGCTTGCCGGGTTCTGGAGCAAAGAGGCCATCCTGCATGAGTCCTTGCAGTATGTGCCGGTGTTGTTCGCTCTGGGCTTGATAACCGTATTCATGACGGCTTTCTACATGTTCCGCGCAATCTTTATGACCTTCGCCGGTGAGTATCGGGGCGGGGCTCCGGAGGCTCACGGTGATCACGGCCACCACGGTCCGCATGAGTCGCCCAAGATGATGCTCGTCCCCATGGGAGTGCTGACTATCCTCGCCATATGCGCTGGATGGCTGCCGGTGAACGAACTCCTGGGAGGAGAGCCTCACAGTTTCTTTGGCTCGCTTGCCAGTCCCCTGGCCTGGGCCTCGCTCGTCCTGGCGGGCGCCGGCATATTCGTGGCCTACGCCATCTACGGACGGAAGTGGCTGTCGGCCACCGCGATCGGGCGGAGGTTCGCACCCGTACACACCATGCTTCTGCGGAAATACTGGTTTGACGAGCTCTACGAGCAGCTGTTCCTGATGAGGTTCCTCATCAACGGGTTCTTCGGCGTCGTTCAGTGGTTCGACGAGCACATTGTGGATGGTGCCGTCAACGGCATCGGGGCGGTCACCGTGGCGACGGGAACCGTGGTACGAAAGCTGGAGTCAGGACAGCTACAGGCGTATGGGCTGGCCATATTCGTTGGCGTTCTGGTAATAATCGCCTTTGTATTCATATTCACGTAGGAACTAGGAGGAAAGGTTGAGTTTTCCCTATCTCTCGATAATCATCTTCCTCCCCGTCTTGGGGGCGATCATCATTGCCCTTCTTCCGGGAGCCAATGGGCGGCGGATAAAGTATACCGCTGCGGCTTTCACCGCAGTGTCCTTTGTCCTCTCCCTGGCCGTCTTCTTCATGTTCGACCGAGGGCTGGCCGGGCCGCAGTTCGTGGAACGCGCGTCGTGGATACCTTCACTCAATGTCCAGTACCTCATGGGCGTCGACGGCCTGAGCCTGCCACTGATGGTGCTGACCACCCTCCTCGGCCTTGTCGCGGTGTACGTCTCCTGGAACATCAACCTGAGAGTCAAAGAGTACTTCGCCTGGCTGCTCCTGCTGGAGACAGGCATTCTGGGAGTGTTCTGCTCCCTGGACCTCATTCTCTTCTTCATCTTCTGGGAGGTAGAGCTGATACCGATGTACATGCTCATCTCCATCTGGGGTTCGGGCAGAAAAGAGTACTCGGCGCTCAAGTTCGTCCTCTACACCCTTGTCGGCAGCGCCATGATGCTCGCCGGCATTCTGCTGCTCTACTTCCAGGCGGGCACCTTCGACATGGTGGTGCTGGCGGGGATGGGCCTTGACTCCGTCCTCACTTCCATTATGGCTTCAGCCATCTTCTTCCTCATCTTCATCGGCTATGCGGTGAAGCTGCCCGTTTTCCCGTTCCATACGTGGCTTCCCGATGCCCATACCGACGCTCCCACCGCAGTGAGTGTGATCCTGGCGGGAGTGCTCCTCAAGATGGGCGGCTACGGTATGATCCGGGTCCTTCTGGGCATATTCCCCGAGACGGCGCGGGACTACGCCCCGATAATAGTCGCCCTGGCGGTGATTGGCGTGCTGTATGGAGCGGCGGCGACCTTGAGGCAGACCGATTTGAAGAGGCTGATCGCGTATAGCAGCGTAAGCCATATGGGTTTTGTACTCCTGGGGATCTTCGCCCTCTCCCAGGTAAGCGTCACCGGTGCAACTCTTCAGATGGTCAGTCACGGCCTGATAACCGGCCTCCTCTTCGCCATGGTGGGCCTGGTCTACGAGAAGACACATGAACGCAGTATCCCCAAGCTCGGCGGGCTGGCGCGCCAGATGCCGGTCATCGTGGTCGTCTTCAGCGTTGCCGGTTTCGCCGCCCTGGGACTGCCCAGCACGAGCGGCTTCGCCGCCGAGTTCCTGGTCTTCCTCGGCAGCTTCAGCAGCACTATGGTTGCCGGCATACAGGTCTACACCATCCTGGCCATTCTGGGAGTGGTGCTTGGCGCGGGCTACATCCTGTGGATGCTGAAGCGCGTGTTCTACGGCCCGCCGAAGGAGCAATATGATGGCGTGCCTGATGCTGACAGGCGGGAGAAGATATACACGTTCGCCCTGGTGGCGTTGATAATGCTCATCGGAATCTACCCGGCGGTACTCACCGATATCATAAAGACTGGGGTTGCGCCGTTGCTGGCTGCCCTGGGCTTGTAAGGAAAGAGGAGGAGCGTCTTCAGGACAGCGATGGTGGTTTATAGGAGCGAGTGTTGAATCTCTATCTACTGGCACCCGAGATAAGCTTGTGCGCCCTGGCCGTGGCGGTAATCCTTCTCGACCTCTTCGTCGGGCGAAAGTGGATTGTGGGCGCGGTGAGCATTGCCGGGCTGATTGTGCCCGCTGTATTCAGCATACTCCTGTGGGGCTCAAACCAGACCACTTTCGGCGGCGCCCTCGTCATCGACCAGTTCTCTGTCTTCTTCAAGCTTCTTTTCCTCGCCATATCAGCCCTGGTGCTGCTCTCCTCCACTGACTACTCCCGCAGGTTCGCTGCCTTCCGCGGGGAGTACTACGCTCTGGTGCTTCTGGCCACCACCGGTATGATGCTGCTGGCATCGACGCGGGAGCTGATATCGATATACGTTGCTCTGGAGCTGACCGGCATCTCTCTCTACGTCCTGGCTGGCTTTCTCAAGGACTCCAAGTCCAGCGAGGCGGGGCTGAAGTATCTGCTGCTCGGCGCGGTAGCCAGCGCGGTGTTGCTGTATGGGATGGCGCTGGTATTTGGGCTCACCGGCACAACGCATCTGGGGGAGATAGCCACAGCCATTTCCACCGGTGGGATCCTGGAGAGCCCGGCGCTCCTCATGGGTATCGTCTTGCTGGTGGCTGGCTTTGGCTTCAAGATCGCGGCGGTCCCGTTCCAGATGTGGGTTCCCGACGTATACGAGGGGGCGCCAACACCGGTCACCGCCTACCTGTCCGTGGCCAGCAAGGCAGCCGGCTTCGCGGTAGTCCTGAGGATTTTCTACGAGGCATTGGGGCCGGCAAGCGTGGACTGGAGCACGGTCTTCGCCGTGCTCGCCGCCATCACCATGACCGTGGGTAACGTGGTCGCCATCGCGCAGCATAACATCAAGCGCATGCTGGGGTATTCCAGCATCGCTCAGGCCGGCTATCTCATGGTCGGGCTGGCGGCAGTGACCAGCACCGGCAGCAGTGCCCTAGTCTTCTTCCTGGGGTGCTACGCCCTCACCAACCTGGGGGCGTTCATCGCCATCATCGCTATTTCAGACAAGATCGACAGCGACGAGATCGCCGACTACTCAGGGATGATACGGAGGGCCCCGATGCTTGCCCTGGCCCTAGCGCTCTGTCTCATCTCCCTGACCGGCATCCCACCGACAGCGGGTTTCATGGCCAAGATCTACATCTTCAGCGCCGGCGTCAACTCCGGTCTGCTGTGGCTGGTCATTGTCGCAGTGGTCAACTCGGTGATATCCGCCGTCTACTACCTGCGTGTCGTCAAGGTGATCTTCCTGGGCGAGCCCGTTTCGGAGGAGCGAGTGTCTTCCCCAAGATCGCTCCAGACGGCGCTTTCCCTCGCCTGTCTCGGTGTTTTGCT
>Ga0180431_10004906_pt1 | contig 16573 bp, 8 predicted proteins | sample SS_ome_11_FD_132459 | JGI IMG/M metagenome (GOLD analysis project Ga0180431, IMG submission 132459) | Hypersaline lake sediment archaeal communities from the Salton Sea, California, USA - SS_1_MS_1 metaG | ecosystem: Environmental > Aquatic > Non-marine Saline and Alkaline > Hypersaline >... | reverse complement strand
GCTCATCAGGAACGACTCACCGATCCGCACCAGCTGGAATCGCTGGCCGATGTTCCGCCCGGTGAGGTCAACCGACGACCCGAACGAGCTGGCCCACTTGGGACTCATCCGGTAGGTGTACGAACCGGTCAACACGCTGGCCGTAATCGGCCCACCAAACGACTGGTAGCCCATGTAGACACTGCCACGGGCTGATCGGTTGAGCAACGCCCCGACGGTGTAGAGCTGCTGGCCACCGGTAAAGAAGTCAACGTCGGCCGTCGACAGGATGGTGGTCCGGTCGCCAATGTGCCAGCGAAAGTCATACTGCCAGAGGCCGAGCACCTGGCCAAAGTTCTGGCTGGTCGTCGGGAAGAACTCGCCGTCGATGTCGAACACAATCCAGTCAACGATCCGCCGGTCACCGTAAGGCCCCCGCTTGGTCTGCCACCGCTGCCGGGCCCCGACCCGAAAGGCGGTGAGGTCGTTGACCAGTTCCGAGGGCCCCGTGACCCAGCCGCCGATGCCACGGCGGATCGCATAGGTCCGCGGGTCGTACTTATTGTCGGGCCCGAAAATGAACGGCGGTGCCAGCCGGTACTGCGGAATGCCTGCCAGATTCTGGGGGGCACCGTAATCAAAGAAGGGGATGTTTCGGCGATACTGGTTGATGGTGTCGTCGTCGATCTGGTCGTAGAGCGGGAACTGGTCGAAGCTCTGGGTGGCGTCGGCGTAGGAGAACTCGGCCTCGAAGATCACCTTGTGGGCAAGGCCGTGGAGGTTCCAGAGCCGGCTTTCAACATTGTTGTCGGCGGTCCACATTGGCAGGCTGGACCGGATGCCGACCTGGCCATAGGCCCGGTTGATCGGCTGCTGGTTGAGATCCTGCCCCCAGTGGCCGAGCTCGCCGAGGGCATAGGGCACCAGCTTGACCGGCCCGGCCTGGAAGGGCAGGTCAATCTCCTGCCGGGTCACCAGCCGCTCACCTATCACATTGTTTTCGTAGGGCAGCAGGGTCCAGATATTGAGGCCGGCCTGATTCTGCGGTGCCCGACCGCTGCCTGGAAATGTCGGCGGTGGCTGCGGCTCGCTCTGCCGCACATAGCTGATGCTTGAGTGCTCGTACCACGACAGGGCATCCCGCAGCAGCGGCTGGGCGATCCAGTGATGGTCCAGCCGGGGCCACCACTCACTCTGGGTGAAGAAGGGATCGACCCGCAGGCTGGTCAGCAGCCGCAGTTGGCGGTTGTCGGTCGGCCGCCGCAGGTCGAGCCAGGTCCGCTGCTCATAGCCTTCCTCCCACTCCGACTCGTAGTACTCCTCGAGGAAGTTGATGTCGCTGATCCAGCCGGCCGCCCCGCGGGCCTGCCAGCCGGCGACCAGATCCTGCCGGTGCCGCCAGAAGGCTCGGCCGCGGAAGGCATTGGGAAAGTTCGAGTAGATGAAGTCGTTTCGCTCGAGGCCAAGCCTGTCGATGCCGCGGTCAACCACAAACCAGGCGTCGGCAACACCATTGGCCGGGGTGGCCAGGCCGAGGAACTGCGGCCGGTTGTAGATCAGTGAACTCCCGAAGCCCGGCCCCCGCAGGCTGAGGTAGTCGACATTGAAGTCCCAGTCGACCCCAGGCGGAGCCCGGCGGACACCAAATACCTGGAAGACGTCCCAGCTGGTCAGCACCTGGGTGCCGAAGATCTGGTCGTTTTTTACCTTCACGTCATTGATGTAGAAGGTCGGCTTCTTGGCGTTCGTCGCCAGCACCGGCCACCAGAGCACCGGAACCCCGCCGAGGGTCACGGTGTTCCCCCGGCTGGTGACGAACTGCTGATGCTCAACCGCCGGCTCACCGGTAACTGGATCGATCATCGGCATGCCGAAGGGTCCGGGCACCGGCACCTGCTCGTCGGTGAGGGTCAGCTCGCGGGAGCGGAACTCCCAGGTCGGCACCCCCATCCGGCTGGTTGTCAGGCCGGTTCGCTCGGCAACAAATCGGCTGCGGTCGACCTGCCGCAACACATCGGCCCGGAGGCGGATCAGGCCGGCATAGCTGTCGACCGGCGTCAGCACCGACGCTCCGGTGATCACCCCGCTCGATCGCGGCACGTCATAGAACATGCTGACCGCCTCGATCACCCGCTGCCCCTGCCGGAAGACGACGTTGCCCTCCATGTAAAGCTCCAGGGGCGTGTCGGCCGACTGGCCGGCGTCACCGCCGAGATCGGGCTGGGCCTCGCTGCGGGTCCAGATCACCATCCGATCGGCCGAGATGTCGAGCGGCCCCGCCGGGTCGACCCCGTCGATCACGAGGTTGATCCCGGAGGTGATCACGGCAATCCATTCCCCGCCCGCCGGGCTCGGGAACCACTGCACCGCCAGCGGCATGCTCGACCGGGGAAAGGCCCGCAGCCGCCGGCCGACCACCACCGGCTGGGCGGCCGGAGCGGCGACCGTTCCAAACTCGGCAAACTGGGCCGGCACGACCCCGGCATCGCCCCCGGCAATCTCCTCAACCTCCTCCGGCTGCTCAGTTGACACCAGCCGCGGTCCGTCCGGTGTCGCTGCTGGCAGGTCGGCCGGTGCCTCATAGACGGCCGGGCGGCCGCTGGCCGGCACGATGCTGTCGAAGGTCAGTTGGGGATCACGAATGACCCAGAACCGACCGGCCCAGCGGTCGTCCCGCAGGCTGGCGGCCTCGGTTCCCGCCGCTTCGCCGTCGGCGATCGTCCGCACGCGGACCGTGCCTGCCAGCCGCGCAAGCACGGTTCGTAGCGGCGGCCCGGTCGGCTCGTCACTGGTCACGAGCACTGGCGGAGGCTGTTCGATCCAGACGACCGCCTCATTGGCCTCCGCCTCGGTCTGACCCTGCCGGATCGTCACCCCTCCGGTCAGATGCCAGACGTCATACGAACCCTCCGTCCACCGAGAGGCCTGCGTCGCCTCGACGCTGAGCAGCTCCCGTGGGTTGGCAGCCGGCACCTCAATGCGGCCCGCTTCGGCAATTGCCGCCGCCAGCCCTCTGACCGGAAGTTCCGCCAGACTGCCAGCCGGCGCCGTGGGTGGCGGCGGCTCGGCGGCAGCCACCGCCGCATTGAGCGTAACCAGCAAACAGCACAGCACACCGCCAGCCGGCCCACCGCTCAGCCAGCGGCCGTGGGTTCGAGTGAGTTTCGGCGCAGACACCTCTCCCGGCCGGGGGGGGCCCGGTCCACGATGGTGATCGCCGGAACGATCGGTAGAAAAAAGGCTTTGAAACACGCGCACCCGCAATCACCGAGACCGCTGCCGGTCCGTCGGCCCGTGGGGAACAAGTTGGGGGCGGGACTATAAAGACGCCCCGAAAAGCCGGTCAAGGTGTCGCCCCGGTAAAGAAAAGCCGCCGGGCTGTCCGCAGCGAACCGGTAAGCTGGGAGAAACACAGGTCCTGCGTGGATTCGGCCGTGCCCATCCGACAAGAAAGCGAACCCCGTCTTGCCGCCAGCGTCTCTCGCTGGCTTGTTCGCTGGCGAACCCCGCTGGCCCTGCTGGGGCTGCTGCTGGGGCTGTTCGGTGTCGAGCGATCCCGGCAGCTCGAATATTCGCGATCGATTGCGTCGATGTTCGACCGCAACGATCCGGCGATCATCCCCTTTCGCCGTCTGGGGCGGACATTCGGCGCGAATGCGGCGGTTCTGGCGGTCTACGATGACGCCGAACTCTTCAGCCCGGTGGGCTTCGACCGGCTCAGCAAACTGACGCAACAACTCGCGGCGGTGCCGGGCATTGGCTCGGCCACCAGTCTCGCCACCACTCCGCTGGGCCGCAGCATCATTGCGACCGACACCAATCCGGCTGCTGCCCGGCTCGTCCAACTGATGGAGGGCTATACCGTCGGCAGCGATCGGCGGACGGCAGCGGTGGTCTGCGTCCTGGCCGGCGGTGCCGAGGCCGACGATGGTGTTCCTGGGCGGGGCGACACCATCGACGCCCTCCGCGAAATCATGCAGTACTATCCCTCCGGCACCGTGGCGGGCGAGACGGTGATGCTGCGGGATGGCTTCGCCATGCTCCGTCGCGACGGCAACCTGTTGGGAACGACGGCAGGCCTGCTCGCCTCGGTCGTGCTGCTGCTGCTGTTCCGCAGCCTGCGGTGGCTGGTGGCACCGCTCGCGGTGGTGCTGCTGGCCCTCTGGAGCACCCGCGGCCTGCTGGCGGTTGCAGGGCAGAAGCTGACGATGGTCTCGACGATGCTCTCGGCGATGGTGACCGTCGTGGCGATCGCCACCGTCGTGCACATCATTGTCGAGTTCCGTCGTCGTCGGGCCGACGGTGAGCCTGCCGAACAGGCTCTGACCGGAGCCCTGACGCAGCTCTTCTGGCCGATCATCGGGGCGATCATCACCGACATGATCGGCTTCGGCTCGTTGATCGCCAGCCGGGTCGGACCGGTGCATGACTTCGGTGTCATGACCGTCGTCGGGGCTGGCATGGTGCTGCTGGCGGTGGCACTTGCCATTCCCTGGTTCGCCCTGGCCGGCCGGCTCGGTGGTGATCCCGGCAGGGTCTGGGGCGAAGGAAAACTCGACGGCGGCCTCGACCGGCTGGTGGGGCGAATCGTGCAGTCGCCCGGGCCGATCCTGGCGGTCGCAGTCGGCTTGATCGGCCTGGCGGCGATAGGACTGACCCGGCTCGAGGTCCAGACCGACTTCATCCAGAACTTTCGGGCCGGCAGCCCGGTCGTCGAGTCCTATGAAATCGTCGAGTCCCGCCTGGGCGGTGCCGGCGTCTGGGACATCCTGCTGCCGGCCGCCGAGCCGATCGACGCGGCAACCCTGGCCCGGGTCGCCGCCCTTGAAGCCCGGCTGCGTGCCGACGTGACGGCAGCGGGCGGAACCACCGGCAGCGGGCTGACCAAGGTGCTGAGCATCGCCGATCTGCTGGAGACGGTCTCGCCGGTGTCGCTGGCCAATCTGGAATCATCGGCTGTCGGCAGCTGGATGGTCACAGCGGCCGTCGGCCTGCTGCGGCAGCAACTGCCCCAGCTCGCCGACAGTCTCATCGGCCGTGATCCCGCCGATGGCTCGACCTGGCTGCGGGTGATGCTGCGGGCCCGTGAGCGTCAGCCAGCCGCCGCAAAGCGGCAGATCATCGACCAGGTCCGCAGCCTGGTCACCGAGCATTTCCCCGCCACCGGCAGGCAGCCCGCCGGCGAGGTCACCGGCTTCTTCGTCCTGCTGGCCCAGCTGGTGGAACGAATGCTGGCCGATCAGTGGCTGACCTTTCTGCTGGCAGCCGGTGGCATCTTCCTGCTGCTGTCATTCGGCTTTCGCAGCCCGGTCATCGGGGCCATCGCGCTCGTCCCCAACACCCTGCCGATTGTGGTGGTCCTTGGACTGCTTGGCTGGTGGGGCAGTCCAATCAACATGGGCACGGCGATGATCGCCGCGGTCTCGCTCGGTCTGTCGGTCGATAGCTCGATTCACTACACCACCGCCTTCCGCCGCCGGCTGGCCCGGGATGGGGCCATTCGGGCAGCCCTGGAGACCGCCCATCAGACAGCCGGGCGGGCGATGATCTTTTCGACGCTCGCCCTGGTGGTCGGGTTTCTGGCACTGACCACCAGCGGCTTCATGCCGACGGTCTCCTTCGGTGGTCTCTCCTGCCTGACCCTGCTGGGAGGCCTGATTGGCAATCTCGTCGTGCTGCCTGTGCTGCTCTCGCTGGCGGCCAGCCGGTTCGGCTGGGGCGGTTGAAGGGACGTCGCTGCGCTGCCAGACTCCGACTGGCGATGCGGGTCAATCGCAGTCCCTTCCCCTCCAGGATTCACCATGTCACACGAGTTCACGGCAACGCTCACCACCAATTCCGGCGCTGCCCCCATCCAGGCAGATCCCTCGGCCGATCCGGTCCGCTTCGAAGGGGACGCCATGGTGCTCTTTCTCTGCCCTGGTGGCGTCAGCGGTGCCGCAGCCGAAGTCGATCGGGCAACCGGCGGACTGATCAGCAGACTGATCGATGCCGGCGAACTGACCGGCAAACGCTATGAGTGCGTGCCACTGCTTGCCCCCCCGGGGCTCGCCTGCGGGCAGCTGCTCGTGATCGGTACCGGTTCAGCCGACGAGGTCGATGCCGGGCTGCTCTACCGGGCGGCTGCGGTGGCCGCCCGGCAGCTGTCGAGCCGGCCGCGAAGCCGGGTCGGGTTTCTGGCCGAAGGCCGCTGGACCAACGAGCAGCTTGAACAGGCGGTCGCCGGTGCAGCGGTCGGCATGGTTGGGCAAGACCTCTACCGGGCTGAGAAGAAGCAGCATCCCTTTGCCACAACAATCTGGCTGGAGGCGGCGGTTGAAGTGGTTGGTCGGGGTGCTCTGATTGCCGATGGTGTCAATCTGGCCCGGCGGCTGGTCAACCTACCCCCGGATGATCTCTACCCTGAGACCTTCGCCGAAGAGGCGGCCACCATTGCCGGCCGGGCGGGGCTCGAAATTGAAATCTGGGATCAGGCCCGCCTGGAGCGGGAGAACTGCCGAGCTCTGCTGGCTGTCGCCCGGGGCAGCGCGCGATCGCCGCGGCTGGTGTTGCTGCACTATCGAGGGCCGCGGGGATCGGGGCAGCCGGGCGGGCCGCCCGATCTGGCGTTGGTGGGCAAGGGGGTCACCTTCGACTCTGGTGGCCTGTCCCTGAAGCCATCCGACGGCATGCTGACGATGAAGTGCGACATGTCTGGAGCGGCGGCCGCCCTCGGGGCGATCGCCACGATCGCGGCGCTCAAACTGCCGGTCCATGTCGTGGCAGCGGTCGGCCTGGTCGAAAACATGAATGGGTCCGCCGCCTACAAGCTGGGCGATGTGGTCACCGCCCGCAGCGGCGTCACAATTGAGATCCACAACACCGATGCCGAGGGCCGGGTCGTACTGGCCGACGTACTCGATGTAGTGGCCGACCTCCAGCCGCGGCGGATTGTTGACACCGCCACCCTCACCGGCGCCTGCATGGTCGCCCTCGGCCGCGACATTGCCGGCGTCTTCACCAATGACCAGGCCTGCTGCGATGCAGTGACCGCCGCTGCTGAAGCGGTCGGCGAGCGGGTCTGGCAGCTGCCGATGGACCGCGACTTTGACGAGCAGATCGAAAGCCCGGTGGCCGACATCAAGAACGTCGGCGACGGCCGGCTGGGGGGCGCGATCACCGCGGCGAAACTGCTGGAGCGGTTTGTCCGGGGCATTCCCTGGACCCACATTGACATCGCCGGCCCCGCCTTCGCCGACAAGCCCCGCCCCTGGATCGCCGGCGGTGGCACCGGCTCAATGGTACGGCCCTTCGTCGAACTGGCCCGGCGAACCGGGCACGCAAAAGCCTGAGGGGAGCCAGCAGACGCCGCCACTGCCACCCGGCGACAGGATGTCGCCAATGAGCACCAGCGGGCGGAGGTCCGCCAAGGAAACGCCGACACGATAACGGCGCTTTCCGTGAAGCAGCCGCTCGGGGGTGCCCCTGCCCACTCGCTGGACGTTCACGGCGGCCATCCCGGCCGCCGTTCTCTGCACGTGCGCGGCGCTATCGCCCTCCGGGCTGCGCTTGCTTTCGTAGCCCGCTCGCGGGCAGGGGCACCACCCTCGCTGGTCAATCGTGTTGTCTCACAGGAAGCCGGGAGCGGAAGCGACCGGACCGGCGGTAACTTTGGCTGAGCCAGCGCTGGCATCTGCCTGAACGCATCGTCCACTTCTTAGGTTCACACAGAGGCACGGAGGCACTGAGGAGTAACCTCTCGCGGCAGTGAACTCCGGTCATATTCTCACTTGACCGAATCGCCCGCCTGCGGTTCTCCGTGTCTCTGTGCCTCCGTGTGATCATCTGCCTGCGGGAATGATCGTGCCGTAGAGAATGGCTGTAGAGCCGAGCTTTCCGTGAAGCCAGCTCTCAGCTACCTCAACAGCAGGCTTTCGAGTTCATCGACCAGTTCGCTGAACCGGGTCAATGCCAGGCCAACCGGTTCGGGGGTTTCGAGATCAACCCCCGCATCCCGCAGCAGGTCGAGCGGCCATTTTGAGCAGCCGCCCTGCAAAAAGCCGAGGTAGGCCGCCAGTTCGTCTGGGCCACCCTCGGCGACCTTCTTTGCCAGGGCGATTCCCGCTGACAGGCCGGTGGCGTACTTGTAGACGTAGAAGGCCCGATAGAAGTGCGGGATCCGCAGGCACTCCAGTTCCAACGCCTCGTCGACAACAAAATTGGGCCCGAAGTAGGCGTCGAGCAGTTCCCGGTAGAGCTGCCGGATCTTCTCGAGCGTCAGTGGCTCACCCGCCTCGACAGAGGCATGGCTGACCCGCTCAAACTCGGCAAACATCGTCTGCCGGATGATGGTGGCCCGAATCGCATCGATCTCCCGCGAGACAATCGCCGCCCGCTCTTTGGGCGAGGTGGCCTGGGCAAGCAGGTGGCGGGTCAGCAGCTGCTCGTTGAAGGTGCTGGCGACCTCGGCGACGAAGATTGTGTAGCCCGAATACTGAAAGGGCTGGGCCTCGGCTGAAAGCCGGGTGTGCATCGAATGGCCCGCCTCGTGGGCCAGCGTGAAGACATGCTCGATCACCTCGTCCTGGAAGTTCATCAGGATGTAGGGATCGGAGTCGTATGTGCCTGAGCTGAAGGCCCCCGACTGCTTGCCTGAATTAGGGTAGCGGTCACACCAGCGGCCCCGCAGGCCCGCCTCCAGCCGACCGCAGTAGTCGCTGCCGAGTGGCGTAAGCGCCGCGGTGATCACCGCGACCGCTTCGTCCCAGGTGTGCCGCTGCTCGAGCTCAGGCACCAGCGGCACATAGCAGTCGTAATGATGAATCTCATCAAGGCCCAGCAGCCGTCGCCGAATGTCGTAATAGCGGTGCACCGCAGGCAGCTGTGCTCGCACGGCGGCAATCAGCTGGTCATAGACCGTCAGCGGCACATTGTCGGCAAACAGCGCGGCCTCGACCGCCGAGGGATGGTGCCGGACTTTCGCCGCGTAGACATCCCGCTCGTTGGAGCCTGAGAGCGTGGCCGCCAGCGTATTGGCGTGGGACTCGTATTGGGCATAGTACTGATGGAAGGCCTGCTTCCGGACGGCCGGCACGGTGTCGTGCAGCAACGTCGTGAAGGTGGCGTTGGAGAGTTCAATCTCATTCCCGCGGCCATCGACAATGCTGCCAAAGGTCAGATCGGCGTCGGTGAGCTGTCGGAAGACCTTGCCGGCGGTGCCGGCAAAGGTGCCCTGCATCGCCAGCAGTTTTTCCTCAGGCTCTGAAAGCACATGCGGCCGGTTGCGGACCACCCGCTCGAGCATCAGCCGGTAGGGCTGAAGCACCGGCTGCTCAAGCCAGCCGGCGAGGGTCTCGGGCGGAATCGCCATGATCTCCGGCTGGATGAAGCTGGCCCGCTCGCCGGCCCGGGTGGCGGCATGCTGGAACCGGCCCATCATCCGCTGGGCGACCGCCGCGGCAGTGTCCTCACTGCCCCGCAGGTGGGCATAGGTGCCCAGCCGGTCAGCCTCGCGGTCCATTTCCAAATCGAAGGCAAGGCAATCCGCAAGCCGCTCGGCCGACGTGCCGAGGCTGCCAACAAAGGCATCGAAGCCGGGGATCTTTTCCTCCCAGGCAGCCAGGGCCGCGTCCCAGTCGGCATCAGCGGCAAACAGGCTGGTCAGATCCCAGGTGTCTGCAGCGGGCACTTCGCTGCGTTTCGGCAGGCTCTTCATCACAGGTTCCTTCTCATCGTGTTCTCTGCACTCCAACTCATCGACCAGCCGCTGCTCGATCGGACGGCCACGACGCTCCAGACGCTGCTAGAGCTTCCAGACAGCACTTCCCCAAGCCAGCCCGCCACCAAAGCCACAGATCACCACCGTGCTTCCCGGTCCAACCGTGCCGGCTCGCCAGGCCTCGTCGAGGGCCAGCGGAATCGAGCCGCTCGAGGTGTTGCCGTAGCGGTCGAGATTGACCAAAAACCGTTCTTCCGGCAACCCGAGGGCAACGCGAATACCCTCGATGATCCGCAGGTTTGCCTGGTGCAGAATGAAGAGGTCGATCGCCTCCAGCGGCACGCCCGACCGCTCCACCACCTGCTGGATATTCTCCTCGGCAAGCCGGATGGCCCACTTGAAGACCGCCCGGCCATCCATCTTCATGAACTGGTCGCCGGCGGCGAGGCCGGCCGCGGTGACCGGCTGCCGCGAGCCGCTCATTGGACAGACGAGCAGGTCAGCCCCGCGGCCATCGGAACCGAGCGACCAGGCCAGCAGGCCCGCCGGGGCATCGCTCGCCTCCGTCGTCCGTTCCAGCAGCACCGCCCCTGCCCCATCACCGAACAGCGGCCAGGTCTTCACGTCGGCGGGATCGACGACCCGGCTGTTGGTGTCGGCGCCAATCACCAGGGCCAGTTCACTCGAGCCGGCCGCCAGAAACTGACCGGCCGTCACCAGTGCATAGGCGAAGCCGGCACAGGCCGCCGTCACATCCATCGCCGGAGCCTCGATGCCGAGCCGTTCCTGCACCACGCAGGCGGTTGAGGGAATGCAGGTATCGGGAGTGAAGGTTCCCAGCACGAGCAGATCGACCCGGTCGAGCAAGTCGGGCCGGTCGGCCAGGGCAGCCCGGGCAGCCGCCACCGCAAGATCACTGGTCGCGGTATCGGCCTCGGCATGCCGCCGCTGGCTGATCCCCGAGCGGCTGAGAATCCACTCGGGATCACAGCCGAGGTGGGCAAGTTCGGCATTGGGCACCACCCGGTCCGGTACGGCGGCCCCGACAGCAGCCGTCCGGAATCCGACCGCTTTTCCAAAGCGAGAACGGCGAGGGGACGTGAGGATTTCGGACATCGGGTACTCAGGGAGAACGGGGCCGGCCCCGCATCCTACCCGGGGCCGTCAGACACCTCTACGGGGCTGCCCGCTCGTCGGGCTATTCCGCCCCGGCCCCCTTCCCCGCGTCCGCCTCATCTGGCTCTTTGGCTTTGACCACCTTTTCGCGATCAAGATGAATTTTATTGAACTCATCTTCTGACACGATGTAGTACCAGTCGGCAAACCGGCCGTTGAGTTCCCGCACCCGCTTCTGGCCGGCATCGATCTTGTCGTCGTAGGCCTCCTGCTTCCGACGGTTCTCTCGTTCGACCCGCCGCCGGGCCTCAATCGCCGCCTGCATTGCCGCCTCGGCCTCGTCAGCCTGCTTGAGCAGTTCTGCCGCCGAAGGTTCATCTGCCTTCTCGGCGTCAGCCTGTTTCACATCAGCCACTTGTTCGGCTTCACCTTTCTCGGCGTCAGCGGCATCTGGCTTTTCAGGATCTGGCTTTTCAGCGTCCGGCTTCTCGGCGTCCGGCTTCTCCGTGTCTGCCTTTTCCTCAGGAAGCGGTGGCAGATCCTCCAGATCCGGCTTTTCCAGAAGATCTTCGTTGAATCGGGCCATTACGAGCAGGTAACGGGCCGAAACTTCACCCGTGTCCGCACCCTCATCGGTGTCGCCGTCAGCTTCAGCCTTGCCCGGCTCAGCAACCGTCGTCCCCGCCCCGAACCGCAGGACATACTCCACCCCGTCCTTCATGCCGACCACTGTCTGCCCCTCAGTCGAGAGAATCTCGCCCGACTGCAGCGGCAGAAAGCCCCGCTGCTGCAGCGAACTGACCGCCTCGAGATCTTTCGTGAAGCTCTCCTCAGCCTTGAGGTCGGCGCTGAGACCAGAGGGCTTTCGCGCCACATCGACGATCTTGAGATCGCCGAGCGCATTCCGCAGGTCGTTGAGGGCGGCCGAGGCAAGCTCCTCGTCATCGTTCAGCCCCCTGCTCGTTGGCTCGTCATCAGCTGCTGCTCCCTCGGGGAAGGTCTCAAACGACGTCAGCGTCCATTTCGACCCCTTGTCGTCGTAGGCCAGCCGCATCCGCTCATCCCGCTGCTGCTCAACCCGCAGCCGGCCACCCGATTCAACCGCCGCCAGGGTGTAGTTGTCGATCTCAACCCGCCGCACATCCCAGGGCGTCAGCTTGAGCAGGTCCTTTTCGATCCAGTCATCAAACTTGGTGGTGAACTTCGAGGTATCGATCTCAACCCGATAGACCGGATCCTGCCCCGCCTTCCGCACGAACCGCAGCCTGCGACCACCGGCCGCCGCCGTTCCGGGCTGCTTGTCCTCCTTGCCGACCACCAGCCGGGCCAGCTTGCTCCCGGAGGCATCGCGGATCTCAATCAGCTGCCCAATGCCGGTCATGCCCGGCTTGATCTTTTCACGGTCGGGCTCGATCACCCCGTAGACCTCGTGATCCCCCGGGCTTTCGCTGACCACATCAAGGGTCTTCAGATCAACCAGTTCCGTGGCCGCTGCTGCCAGATGGTCCTTGGCATCAGCCGGATAGTTTTGGTGCGAGGGCAGCACCCAGACGCCACCCGACTTCACCACCTTGAATGGATAGAGCGTCGCCAGCTCCTCGTCATACTGCAGAATTTCGAGGCTCGCCGCCTTTTGCACGTCAGTCAATTCCGGAAACAGCACCCGCTCGGCCGCCGGCTTGACCTCGGCCGGCTTAAACCGCGGCTGCACGGCCCAGCCGAGCAGCAGCAGCAGGCCGCCCGCCGCCAGAAAAACTGCCGTCCGCCGCGTGGCGGGGTCGAGCCCGCCGGATGTTCCTCCGGATGTGTCTGTCGCCATCGATGGCTCTCCTCTGTTGTTGTCGGCTACCTGAGTCGCGATTTGGCCACGCCCTCACGCTCCTGGGCGCGGCGGCGGAAGAAGACGAAGAAGGCCACCACCAGCGGTGGGATCGGCGGCAGCATCACCGCCAGCCACTTCTGCCAGTCCTGCTCGCGGCGAATCGTCGCCTCGAGGGCCCGTTCGACCTGCTCGATCTCGGCATCCCGCTTCCTTTTCAGCTGCTCGAGCTTGGTATCGAGCCGCCGCTGGGCCAGCCGCTGCCGGCTGGCCAGCTGCTGGATTGCCTGCATCGCCGCCTGCGGGTCAGCCCCCTCACCCGCTTCCATCTCCTTGATTTTCTTCTCGAACTCACCCACCTCTTTCTGCATCTCGGTGTTGGCCTCTTGTTCGGCCTGGTCGAACTGGGTGATGTATTTCTGCCGCTGGGCGTCAGCCAGCTCACGGGCTTCGGCCACCGTGTCTTCAATCCGCTCAAGCGTGCGATGCTTCGGCTTCCGCTTCCGGATTTCCAAAAACCGGTCATCACCTGCCAGCGTGTCGAGAATGTTGAGCACGAAGGTGACGTTGTCAAAGTCGAGCCCGAAGACCTCGTCGGGCCGGTTCCGGAGCCCGAAGATCTGCTGGCCCATCAGGTCGATGTCGGCGACGACGATGGCACGAATCGGCTTGCCGGCTGACTCGGCTTCCCCGTCCTCCGCACTGGTTGATGCCGCCGCGGCAGCCCGCTCGATCAGGGCCGCCAGCACCATCGCCTGGCTGCCCGGCTTTTCGAAGATCCGCAGTTGCCGCATGTCACCGCGGTTGCCGAGCACCTGATCGACCTCGATCGTGCCCGAGCGGGTCCCGGTGGTCACCAGCGGCACCCACTCAATGTTCGCCTTGTCGTCCTTGGCGAGTGCCCCGGGGAACGGGAACAGCACCTCCTGCAGGCCGCCCGTGATGCTGCTCCCCTGGTTGAAGCTCCGCGACCCACTCCCGTCGCCCGGGTCTCCGAGTTCTGCATCGATGAAGACAAACTCGCTGGGCAGCTCGAGCTTCGGGTGCGGGTTGTAATCCTGCCAGACGACGTACGGGGCCGACCCCATCTGCCCCATCAGTGGCCTGCCGCTGCCGGCAGCCAGCTTCAGGCCGAGCACATCCCAGAGCTGGCTGAGGTCGCCCTTGGGCTGATTCTGCTGCTGGAACATCGCCATCGGTCCGCCGCCACCGCGGCGGGGCTGCGAGGTGCCGGGCACCCCGTTCATCAGGACCGGCAGCGGATCCTCGAAAATTGCGGTCGGCTGGCCTGCCCTCACCGCCGCCACAAAGTTGTTCATCGGCTCGGGGCCGAGGCTCGACGGCTGCACCGCCAGCAACACGTCATACGACTCGGTGATGGGGGCAGCCGGGTCGACCTGCACCACCTCATACTGCTTCTCCAACTCCTCCAGCACCGGCTGCCGGGGCCGCTGCTGGCCGCTCATCATGTCGAAGCCGCCGAACAGATCGGCATCGGTGGTGACGACGCCAAGCCGCTTCCGCTTCTGCTCGGCCACGGTACAGATCGAGCGGATCAGCTCGTACTCCACCGGCGTGCCCCGGTCGAAGAACGGCACCACCACCTTCTCGAGTCCGCAGGTGAAGGCGCAGCCCAGAAAGATGTCCTCATCCCGAAATGCCCCCCGCTCCCGCGAGAGCACCGTCACCGGCTCGATGCCAAATTGCTGGCTGGCCAGGGCCGCCGCTTCGGTCTTGGTCTCGGTCTCGACCACCTCGATCTGCAGCCGCCCGCGGCTCAGCCGCTCAAACTGCCGCAGCATGTTGAGCAGGGTGAGGCGGGTCTGGGTGTAGTCCTCCGGCACCGTGGGGCTCACGTAGGCGGTCACCTCAATCATCCGTTCGGTGTCGAGGCCGGCCAGCAGCTTTCGGGTGTCGGCCGAGAGCGAACTGATCTGTTCCTCCGAGAGGTCGGCCCGCACGTCATAGGCCCGCAGGATCAGCACGGCGCCCAGTGCCGCCGCCGCGAGCCCGACGGTCCGGACCACAAAATGGGTCCCCATCCGGGCGCCGTCCCGCCGGCCGGTCCAGTGCCGTCGGCCGATCAGCACCATCGAAATGTAGAGGCAGACCGTCACAATCCCCAGGAAATAGCCGGCGGCCGACAGGCTGACGATGCCCCGGCCGAAGTCGAGGAAGTTCTCGGCCAGGCTCCACGACCGGATCACGGCCGCCGCCTTCGGCCCCATCACGCTGCTGGCCTGATCGGCCACGACCAGCGGGGCATTGAGGGCCAGGCCGAGGATGAACGAGACGGTGAGGTTGCTCGTCAGGAAACTCGCCACCATGCCGATCGCCAGCATCGCCAGGCCGACGAACCAGTAGCCGAGATAGTTGGTGAGAAACAGCCCGGCGTCCGGCGTCCCCCAGCCGAGCAGGATGATCAGGTTACAGACGCAGGAGAAGAGCAGTGCCACGGTAAAGATACCGACCGCCGAAAGATACTTGCCGACCACCACCTCGAGGTCACTGGCGGGAATGGTCAGGATCAGTTCGTCGGTTCCCTGCCGCCGCTCATCGGCCCAGACGCTCATCGTGATCGCGGGTACGAAGACGAGCAGGATGTAGGGCAGATAGCGGTTGAGCTGATCGAGGTTGGCGAGGTTTGAGTTGAAGAACTCAGGTGGCCAGAAGGCGGCCAACGATCCGAGCAGAACGAAGACGCAGATGAAGACGTAGCCGGTCGGATTGGAGAAATAGGCCACGAAGTTCCGCTTGAAGACCGCGTCGAGCACGTGCCACTTCATGTCAGGTTCTGCCTCTCTGCTGGTGCTGCTGGAAGGGGGAAATATGCAGTGAAGTTTTCAAGACTGTAAGCCATGCGCCCGGGAAAGGTCCGCTCCAACGGCAAGGCCGCCGAGGCCGGCGGTTCGGCCGGCCGCCCGTCCGCCGTCATGAGGCCCGGGTCAGTTCATAGAAGCGTTCGTCGAGCCGCTGGCCGCCGGCGACGAGCTCAGCCGGCGTCCCGTCAAATCGCATGCGGCCCTCGGCAATCAGGATGACCCGGTCGGCCATCGCCTCGACCTCTTGCAGAATGTGGGTCGAGAGCAGGATGGTCTTCTCCTGGCCGAGTCGCCGGATCGTCTCTCGGACTTCACGGATCTGGTTCGGGTCGAGGCCACTGGTCGGCTCGTCCAGAATCAGCACATCGGGTTCATGGAGCAGCACCTGGGCCATCCCGACCCGCTGGCGATACCCCTTCGAGAGCTTGCCGATGGCCTTGCCGATCACACTTCCAAGTTCACACTGCTTGACCACCGCCTCGATTCGCTCCTCCCGGTAGGGAGCCTTCAGGCCGCGGGCATCGGCGAAGAACTCAAGCAGGCTGCGGGGGGTCATGTCGGGGTAGAGCGGGCCATTTTCCGGCAGATAGCCCAGCCGCTTGGCCGCCTCCAGCCGGTCGGTTGACATGTCAAAACCGGCGATCAGGGCCCGGCCCGCCGAGGGTGCGAGGTAGCCGGTCAGCATCTTCATCGTCGTACTCTTGCCGGCGCCGTTCGGCCCGAGGAAGGCAACGATTTCTCCACGGGGCACCCGGAATGAGATGTCCTCGGCGGCAATGAAGCTGCCGTAATACTTGCAGAGACCATCGGCCTCGATCATCGCGGGCGATTCGCCTGCTGTCCCTGGTTCTGCGGCCTCCGGGGCCGCCGTCGCTGTCTCGGTCATAGATCCTTCAATCTGGCCGCGTATCGTGTCTTCAAGACTGTTCATGTCTCAGGCGACCGCGTCGGCAGACACCCTCACGTTGCTGGCAGGTTCTGTCACCGGCTGATCGCCCCGTCGAACGCCCTTATTTTTTACCCGAACCGGCCAGTCGGCAATCCCCGGCCTCGGGAACCGCGGCCGGGCCGGCCGTCGCTGGCTCGGATTCCACCGGCAATTCCCAGGGCTCAGCCCGGTTTCGCTGCCAGCAGAGGTGC
>Ga0180431_10004905_pt1 | contig 16573 bp, 17 predicted proteins | sample SS_ome_11_FD_132459 | JGI IMG/M metagenome (GOLD analysis project Ga0180431, IMG submission 132459) | Hypersaline lake sediment archaeal communities from the Salton Sea, California, USA - SS_1_MS_1 metaG | ecosystem: Environmental > Aquatic > Non-marine Saline and Alkaline > Hypersaline >... | reverse complement strand
GCCGTGCTGCGGATCGTCCAGCACCTGGTCGGTCAGCCCCTGTTCGACGACATGGCCGGATTTCATCACCATCAGCCGGTCGGCCAGCAGCCGGACCACGGCGAGGTCATGCGTGACGACGATGGCCGACAGGCCCATCCGCCGCACCAGCCCGCGCAACAGGTCCAGCAGCCGGGCCTGCACCGAGACGTCGAGCCCGCCGGTGGGCTCGTCCATGAACACCAGCCGCGGCCCGGTGACGAGGTTGCGCGCGATCTGCAACCGCTGCTGCATCCCGCCGGAGAAGGCCGAGGGCCGATCGTCGATCCGCGCGGCCTCGATCTCGACCCGACCCATCCAGTCGAGCGCGGTATCGCGGATGTCGCCGTAGTGCCGCGCGCCCACCGCCATCAGCCGTTCGCCCACGTTGCCGCCGGCCGACACGCCCATCCGCAGCCCGTCGCGCGGGTTCTGGTGAACGAAGGCCCAGTCGGTGCGCGACAGCATCCGGCGTTCCGGCTCCGGCATCGTCACGGTGTCGCGCTGGCCGTCGCCGCGGGTGTCGAAGATCACCTCGCCCCGGTCCGGGGCGAGGTGTCCGGCCAGGCAGTTCAGGAGCGTGGACTTGCCCGAGCCGGATTCGCCAACGATCCCCATGACCTCGCCGGGCCAGAGATCGAAACTCACGTCGGCGCAGCCGATCCGCGCGCCATAGGTCTTCGCAAGGCCGCGGACCTGAAGAAGCGGGCGGTCCGAAACCCCTGCGCCTTCCTCGAAAACCCGTTCCGGTGCGGTCATGTCCCGGCCTCCTCGAACGGCGCGGCCAGGGCGCCCTGATGGCCCGCGGCGCGCCGCCCCGCACAATAGTCGGTATCGGAGCAGACGAACATCCGCCCGCCGGCGTCGTCGGTGATCACCTCGTCGAGATAGCTGTCTTCCGCGCCACAGAGCGCGCAGGGATGATCGGCTTTCGAGGGATCGAAGGGATGATCCTCGAAATCGAGGCTGACGACCCTTGTGAAGGGCGGCAGCGCGTAGATCCGCTGTTCGCGGCCCGCGCCGAACAGTTGCAGGGCCGGGCAGTCCGACAGTTTCGGATTGTCGAACTTCGGGATCGGCGACGGGTCCATCACGTAGCGGCCCTCGACCTTCACCGGATAGGCATAGGAGGTCGCGATGGTGCCGTGCCGGGCGATATCCTCGTAAAGCCGGACATGCATCAGCCCGTAATCCTCCAGCGCATGCATCCGCCGCGTCTCCGTCTCGCGGGGTTCGAGAAACCGCAGCGGTTCGGGGATCGGCACCTGGTAGACGAGGATCTGGCCCTCGGCCAGCGGGGTTTCGGGAATCCGGTGCCGGGTCTGGATCACCGTCGCCGCATCCGTGCGTTCGGTCACCGCCACCCCGGCGGTCCTTTCGAAGAACCGGCGGATCGACACCGCGTTGGTGGTGTCGTCGGCGCCCTGATCGATCACCTTGAGCACGTCCTCGGGGCACAGGCAGGCCGCCGTCACCTGCACGCCGCCGGTGCCCCAGCCATAGGGCATCGGCATCTCGCGGCTGGCGAACGGCACCTGGTAGCCCGGCACCGCCACCGCCTTGAGCAGCGCGCGGCGGATCATCCGCTTCGTCTCCTCGTCGAGATAGGCGAAATTGTATTGCCCGGATTGGGTCACAGTCCGGCCCCCTTTGGCTGGCATGCGATCCGCGACGGACGACGACGGAGGCCCGGATGCCGCTTTTCGACCTGATATCCTTCGACGATATCGCGGGCAGTTTCGTGATCCTGGCGCTGCTGCGCGCGGCGGTTCTGCCGCTGGCGGCACGGCTGCGGATCGCCGAAGGCGGCTAGGGCGGCGGCCCGGTTCATTCCGCCGCCTCCTGCGCGGCGCGGGTCTGCTCGGCCTCGGCCCTGAGCTTGCGCACCAGTTCCAGTTCGGACTGGAAGTCCACGTAATGCGGCAGTTTTATATGTTCCAGGAACCCCGTGGCCTGGATGTTGTCGCAGTGCGACAGCACGAATTCCTCGTCCTGCGCCGGGGCGCCGGTATCGTCCTCGCCCAGTTCCCGCCAGCGCAGCGCCCGGTCGACGAGGGACATCGCGATGGCCTTGCGCTCGGTCTGGCCGAAGGTCAGCCCGTAGCCGCGGGTGAATTGCGGCGGTTCGGTGCGCGAGCCCTTGAACTGGTTCACGGTCTCGCATTCGGTCAGCTCGACCTCGCCGATCTCGACGGCGAAGCCCAGTTCCGGGATTTCCATTTCCACCGCGACGGTTCCGATCCGAAGCTCGCCCACGAAGGCATGGGTGCGGCCGTAGCCGCGCTGGGTGGAATAGGCCAGGCCCAGCACGAATCCCTCGTCGCCGCGCGCCAGCGCCTGCAACCTGAGCGCCCGGTCGGCGGGCAGCGACAAGGGCTCGCGCGTCAGGTCGCGCGGCTCGGCGCCGGTGGCCGCGGCGGGTTCGATCATCCCGTCGCGGCCGAGAAAGCCGGTGATATGCGGCACCGGGCCCGGCTGCGGTTCGGCCCGCGGGGCCTTTGCCACCCCGCCCTCCGCCGCCAGCGCGAAATCCAGCAGCCGGTGGGTATAGTCGAAGGTCGGGCCCAGCACCTGCCCGCCCGGCGCGTCCTTGAAGGTGGCCGAGATCCGGCGGATGCAGGCCATCGCGGCGGTGTCCACCGGCACCGAGGCGCCGAAGCGCGGCAGCGTCGTGCGATAGGCGCGAATGAGGAAGATCGCCTCGATCAGGTCGCCGCGCGCCTGCTTGATCGCCAGCGCCGCCAGCCCCCGGTCGTAAAGCGAGCCCTCGGCCATCACCCGGTTCACCGCCAGCGCCAGTTGCCCGGCGATCTGGTCGAGCCCCAGCGCCGGCACGGCGGGATCGCCGCGGCGTTCCTCGGCCAGCCAGGCATGGGCGTTCTCGATGGCGCGTTCGCCGCCCTTGACCGCGACATACATCAGCCCGCCTCCACCCGTGTCGACCGCGGCAGCGCGGCCAGCCGGTCGCCGGCGGTGAAATAGCAATCGAAGCCCAGCGGGAACCGCGCGCGGTTGTCCGCGAAGGCCGCGACCTCGGGCAGGTTCAGCGCCGCCGCGCCGGCGATGCCCGGGCCGGTCAGCCGCGCGCCCTGGGCCACGAGCACGGGCCGTTCGACGATCAGCGTGACGGAGCGGTCGGGATAATCCGCCGTGCCGGCCGGGAACCGGTGCAGCGGCTGCAGCGCCGGCCAGTCGCCCAGCGCGAAGGCCGCCCGGTCCGGCGGGCCGATCGGCGCGCCGGTGTGGAAGGCGATCCAGTCGCGCACCGCCGCCCGGTCATGCGAGGCGGCAAGGTGCAGCGGCGTGGTGCGGTCGGTCAGCACCAGCAGCAGCACACCCGCCGCCACCGACAGCGGCGCGGGCGGCGCGGCCCCGGCCACCGCGTGGATCGTGCCGGGCCGCGCCATCGCGTCGAGCGCGGCGCGAAAGCCGCGCGCGGCCTCGACCGGCGGATCGGCGAAGCCGCCCTGAAGGGCTGCCGTCTCCATCAATCCTCCCCCCGGACCATCGTGAAGAATTCCACCTTCGTCGCCGCAGCGCCGGCGGCGCGGGCGCTGCGGCGGGCCGTTTCCTCGGCGGCCAGCGGGGCCAGTACGCGGGCCTCGACCTCGGCCGCCTGCCCGGTCTGCATCAGCGCGTCGACCAGCGCCGCGCGGCGCGCGTGATCACGGTCGCGGCCCTGCACATAGGCATGGCCGACCGCGCCCGAGGCCAGCCGCAGCGAACAGCGCGTCACCGTCATCTCGCCGAGGTTGAAGGCATCGCCCGCGCCGCCGATCCGGCCGCGGACCATCACCGCGCCGATCTCCGGCGGCCGCAACAGCGCGTGGTCGGGCAGATCGGCGCCCAGCAGCGCAGCCAGCCGCCCCGGTTCGGCCCGGGCCAGAAGCCCCATCCAGGCCTGCCGTCCGGCGCTGGCGGTCATGTCGGGGGCGGTCATCTAGACACCTTGCCTGCTTGTCGAGCTTCCTATACAACTAGACAAACTTTACGGCCCCGCCCCGAGTCGGACAACCCCCCACACCGTGAAGGTTTGATGACAGCCGCCCCCCGCACCCCGATCTGGCAGGCGATCGCCGAGGCGCTGCGCGCCGAGATCGCCGAAGGGCTCTATCGCCCCGGCGACCGGCTGCCGACCGAGGCGCAACTGGCCGCGCGGTTCGGGGTGAACCGGCATACCGTGCGCCGCAGCCTCGCCGCGCTGGCTTCGGCCGGGCTGGTCCATTCGCGCCGCGGCGCCGGGGTGTTCGTGGCGGCGAACCCGGTCGTCTACCCGCTGGGCCGGCGGGTGCGCTACCACCAGAACCTGCGCGCCGCCGGGCAGATGCCCGGGCGCGAGATCCTGCGCATCGAAACCCGGCCCGGCGCAGCGCGCGAGACCGAGGCGCTGGCCCTGCCCGAGGGGGCGCAGGTGCATGTCTACGAAGGCATTTCCTTCGCCGACGGCGTGCCGATGGCGCTGTTTCGCTCGGCCTTCCCGGCGGCGCGGTTTCCCGGCCTGCCCGATCACCTGCGCGAGGATCGGTCGGTCACCCGCGCGCTGGCGCTGCAGGGCGTGGCCGACTACACCCGCGCGATCACCCGGCTGTCGGCCGAGCGCGCCACGGCGACCGAGGCCCTGCGCCTGCGCCTGCCCGAGGGGGCGGCGCTGTTGCGCACCCAGGCCGTGAATGTCGATGCGGCGGGACAGCCGGTGGAATTCGGCACCACCTGGTTCGCCGGCGACCGGGTGACGCTCACGGTGACGCCGGACTGATCGAAAATCCGGCAGCCTTGCAACGGATCGCGCGATTGTCACGGCTCCGTCACGGATTCGGGTTATCCACAGGGCCCAATCGAGAACCGGAGCAGTTCCATGGCAGCCGTGCTTCCGCCCCTGCGCCTTGTCGGCGCGACGATCCTGCGCGACCGCGAGATGCAGTCGCGGTCGGTGGCGATCGCGGACGGCCGGATCACCCGCGGCCCGCTGCCGGCGGTCGATCTTGAGGGCTTTTACGTCTTCCCCGGCATCGTGGACCTGCACGGCGACGCCTTCGAACGCCACCTGACCCCGCGCCCCGGCACCGGCTTCGACCTCGTCGACGGGCTGGCCAGCGCCGACCGCGAGGCGGCGGCGAACGGCGTCACGACGGCCTGGTTCGCCCAGGGCTGGAGCTGGGAGGGCGCGCGTCGCGGCCCCGACCATGCCGAGGCGGTGCTGGAGGCGCTGGACCGGCACCGGCGCCGGACGCTGATCGACATCCGGGTGCAGCTGCGCTGCGAAACCCACCTTGTCGATCACGGCGCGCGACTGATCGAGACGGTGCGGCGCCACAGGATCGACTACGTCGTGTTCAACAACCACCTGTCGGAGGCCGAGGAAACGCGCCGCGCCCGGCCCGAGGTCTTCGCGATGTGGGCGCATGCGCTGGGGCTTTCGCCCGAGGATTACCTCGCCGGGCTGGAACGCGCCGCGGCGCGGTCGCGCGAGGTGCCGCGGCACCTGTGCACGCTGGCCGAGGCTTTCGACCGGATGGGCGTGGTCTATGGCAGCCATGACGATCCCGACGGCGAGACGCGGGAACGGTTCTCGATGATCGGCGCGCGGATCGCGGAATTTCCCACGACGCGCCGCGCCGCGGCGGCCGCCAGGGCGACGAACGACCCGGTGCTGATGGGCGCGCCGAACGTGGTGCGCGGCGGCAGCCAGTCGGGCAACATCGCCGCCGCCGACCTGGTCAAGGCGGGGCTGTGCGATGCGCTGGTGTCGGACTACTACTACCCGGCGCTGGTTCAGGCGGTCTGGGCGCTGGTCGATGCCGGGCTGAAGACCCTGCCGGAGGCCTGGGCGATGATCTCGACCCGCCCGGCGGAAATCCTGCGCCAGCCCGACCGCGGCGTGATCGCGCCGGGCAAGCGGGCCGACCTGACCATCGTGAATGCCGAGACCCGGCGGGTGGAGGCGACGATCGCCGGCGGCCGGCTGGCCTATCTGGCCGGCGAGGCCGGGCGGCGCTTCCTGTCCGCGCCCGAGGCGCTGCGGATGGCGGCGGAATGACGGCGCGGGCCGCACGATCCCTTTGCCGTCATACAGCCTTTAGGATGCAGGTTACCTTTGCGCGCTAGGGTCACGGTGTTTTCAGCACCAAACCCTTTCGAATCGGCGGAGCGGCCCCTGGGCCGCCCCATTTTTCTTGCCGCCCGCCGGGCTTCGGCCCGCCTCAGCCGCCGTGCTTTTCGAGGAAGGCCTCGGCCGGCAGGGCGCGGAAATCCTCCAGCGCCGCGCGCAGGCGGGCATGGTCCCAGTCCCACCAGCCCAGCGCGACCAGCCGCTCCGCCACGGGCTTCGGCAGCCGGTCGCGCAGCGGCGCGGCGGGCACCCCGGCGACGATCGTGTAGGGCGCCACGTCGCGGGTGACCACCGCGCCCGCGGCCACCACCGCGCCGATTCCCACCGTCACCTCGGGCCGCACGATCGCGCCGTGGCCGATCCAGCTGTCATGCCCGATCACGCAACGCCGCGCCCCGCGCCGGGCAAAGAACGCCGCGTCATGGTCCGCATCGTCCCAGTAATCGGCGGAGCGGTAGAGGAAATGATGCAGGCTGGCATTGCCCATCGGGTGATCGGAGGGGCCGATCCGGGTGAAGCTGGCGATATTGGCGAACTTGCCGACCGTCGTGTTGGCGATGTCGGCATAGCGGTCGCAATAGCTGTAGTCGCCGATCTCGGCATGCGACAGCCGGCTGCCGCGGCCGATCTCGACGAACCGGCCGAAGCGGGTGTCGGTGATCTGGCAGTCGGGGTGGATGACGGGGGTTTCGGCGGACAGGCGGGCCATGCGTCTCTCGGGTCTCGGGGCCTAACCCTTGCCCTTGATCAGCCGGCCGCGCAACCAGCCCGACACGGTATCCATCAGCATCACCATCACCACGATCAGGACGATGTAATAGGTGACCTCTTCCCAGTCCTTCTGGGTGATGATCGCCTGGGTGATCAGCAGGCCGATGCCGCCGCCGGTGATCGCGCCGATGATCGTGGCCGAGCGGGTGTTGGATTCGAAGAAATACAGCACCTGGCTGATCAGCACCGGCGCGACCTGCGGGATCACGCCGAAGCGGTAGCGCTGCACCGGCCGCGCGCCGGTCGACTCGATCCCCTCGATCTGCTTGCCGTCGACGTTTTCCAGCGCCTCGGAGAACAGCTTGCCGAAGCTGCCCGAGTCGGTGAACAGGATCGCCAGCGCGCCGGTCAGCGGGCCGGGCCCGAAGGCGCGCGACAGAAGGATCGTCCAGATCAGCGCGTCGACGCCGCGCACGAAGTCGAACAGCCGCCGGAACGCCTGCCGCACGATCATCAGCGGGGTGAAGTTGCGCGCCGCGAGGAACGCCATCGGCAGGGCCGCCATCGCCGCGCCCATCGTGCCGAGGAAGGCCATCAGGATCGTCTCGAAGATCGCCCAGGCGACGGCGCCGTGCTGCCACATCGCGTTGGTCCAGAAATCGTGCCAGGCCCCGGCGATGTTCGTGCGGTCGGGATCGATCTGCGGGCCGAACAGGATCTCGAGCACGCCGCGGTTGTGATAGGGGCTGTCGAGCGTGAACCAGAACAGCTCCCAGCCGAAGAAGTAGCGGAACACCTCGGTGCGGTTGCGCGTCACCGTCATCCGGCCGGCGTCGGTGCGGATGTCGAGCCGCGCGGAGGAATAGCTGGCGAACTCCGGCAGGCCGGCCTCGCCGTCCTCGATCTGCACCCCGCCGGCGCGGCTGGCGCGGGCGGCGATGTCGCCGAACTCGGGATGGTGGTAGATCGCGGTATTGTCTGGGCCGAAGGTCACCCGGTGACCGTCGGGCAGCGCGATCTCGACCGTCTCGCCCGACACCGCGACCCAGTCGGGCACCTGCCCCTCGGGCCAGGCGCCCTTGCGCTCGCCCTCCTTGGCCACCGTGATCTCGCCGGTGCGGTTGTCGCGGGTCACGTGGGTCTTGTAGCTGACGGTATCGCTGAGCAGCGTCACCGCGTTGTCGCCGCGCGCCTTCTCGGCGATGCCGGCAAGGTCGAAGGCGAAGAACACGTAGATGAAATAGGCGGCCAGCACCACCGGCACCGACAGCGCCAGCAGCCGCTTGCGGCGGATCAGCGCCGCGGCGGCCGCGCGGCGGGTGGCGAGATCGGTCATCGCGCCGGCGGTCATGGTCATGGCGTCATCTCCGACCGGCCATGTGTCAGCCGGTTCCTGAGCACGCTCGACAGCTGGTCGACCGCGACGATGGTCAGGAACAGCAGCACGAAGATCGCCGCGGCCTCGTCGAACCGGCCCTGCCCCCAGGACATCGAGTTGCGCAGCTCGTAGCCGATGCCGCCGGCGCCGACGAAGCCGAGGATCGCCGAGGCGCGGATGTTGATCTCGAAGCGCAGGAGCGCGTAGCTCATGTAGTTCGGCGCGACCTGCGGGATCACCCCGTAGGCCATGCGCTGCGTCCATGTCGCGCCGACGGAGGCCAGCCCCTCCACCGGCTTGAGATCGGCGTTCTCGTTGACCTCGGAGTAAAGCTTGCCCAGCGCCCCGGCGGTATGGATCGCGATGGCGATCACCGCGGGCACCGGCCCGACGCTCATGATGAAGATCAGCACCAGCGCGACGACGATTTCAGGAATCGCGCGCAGGATGTCCATCGTGCGGCGGAACACCGGGATCATCCGCGGCCACGGCGCCAGCCCGCGGGTCGCCAGCAGCGACAGGACCATCCCGCCCAGGAAACCCAGAAGGGTGGACACGGCGGCGATGTTCAGCGTCTCGACCAGCGCGGGGAAGTATTTCAGCAGCAGCCCGGGCAGTCCGGCGCGCTTTTCCCAGGCTTCGGCCACCACGTCGGCGGGAAAGTCGAAGATGTTGCCGATGCCGTCCCAGAACCCGCCGGCGTTGCGGTCGTCGGCGATCATGAAGCCCGAGATCATCAGGATCACGAAGACCATCAGCATCAGGCCGTTGTACAGCCGCCGGCGTTGCACGAGCGCCTGGTAGGCCTGGCGGGTCGCCTCGGTCGTGCCGGGCGTCGGGGCGGCGATATCGGCCATGGGGGCTCCGGAAAGCGAAGCCGGGGCCCCGATGGGGCCCCGGCGGAAGGATCGATCCGCTTACTGCGACTTGGCGCGGCGAACCTCGATGATCGTCTCGTAGGCGTCGTGGCCGATCGGCTCGAAGCCGGCGGTCTCGCCCGCGGCGACGTTGTAGGTGCATTCCGGGTCACGCTCGAACAGGCCCTTGACCAGGTCGGTCATGGTCGCCTTCACGTCGTCCGGCAGCGCCTTGCGCAGCACGATCGGGCCTTCCGGGATCGGCTTGGAGATCCAGATCTGGCGCAGTTCGTTCATGTCGACGAGGCCGGAATCGACCGCCTTGCGCAGCGCGCCCGAGTTGTAGCCGTCTTCCCAGGCGCCCTGGCCGTCGGCCCAGGTCACGCCGGCGTCGATGTCGCCGTTGTAGACCGCGACGATGGTCTGCTCGTGGCCGCCGGTGAACACCACGTCACCGAAATAGGCGCCCGGTTCCATCGTCGAACCGGTGGCCTGCGGGATCTCGATCGAGGGGATCAGGTAGCCCGAGGTGGAGTTCGGATCGCCGAAGCCGAAGACCTTGCCGGTCATGTCGTCGAGCGATTCGATGCCCGAATCGACGCGCGCGAAGCCGATCGAATGGTAGCTGAAGGAACCGTCGAGATTGGTCTTGACCAGAACCGGCTCCACCGCTTCGGGGTCCGACAGGTAGGTCGCGGCATAGCCCGAGGCGCCGAGCCACGCCATGTCGATCGAACCGCCCAGCAGGCCCTGGATCACGCCGTTGTAGTCGGCCGGGGCGAACAGCTTGGTTTCGACACCCAGCGCCTCTTCGGTGTAGGCACGCAGGCATTCGTTGTTGTTCATCCGATCCTGGGCGTTTTCGCCGCCGAGGATGCCGATCCGGAACTCGGTGATTTCCTGGGCCATGGCCGGGGCGGCCAGGGCTGTGGTGGCCACGAGGGCAGCAAGCAGCTTCTTCATCGTCTTCCTCTCTGGTTGCGCCCCCGCCGGACGCGGCGGGGGTGGTGAGACTCGGGGTTCGGGGCTCAGATGACCTCGACTTCCTCCATCATCGCGCGCGCGGTCTCGTCGAGCGCGGGCAACGCCGTGGAGGTCGAGGATTCGGAAAAGCTTTCGTCGGCGCCGTAGATGTCGCGCGCCGCGCCGGTCGTCAGTTGCTCCGGCGCGCCGTCGAACACGATCTTGCCGGCGCGCATGCCGATCACCCGGTCGCAGTAGCGCCGCGCGGTGTCGAGCGTGTGCAGGTTGGCGATCACCGTGCGGCCGTCTTCCTCGTGGATCCGGCGCAGGCTGTCCATCACCACCTGCGCGTTCATCGGGTCGAGGCTGGCGATCGGTTCGTCGGCGAGGATCACCTTCGGATCCTGCATCAGCGCCCGCGCGATCGCGACGCGCTGCTGCTGGCCGCCCGACAGCGCCTCGGCGCGCTTCGGCGCCTGTTCGGCGATGCCGAGCCGGTCGAGAATGTCGATGGCACGGTGAATGTCGGCCTGGCCCCAGAGGTTGAACATCGTCGCCAGGGTGGAGCGCTTGTTGAGAAGCCCGTGCAGCACGTTGGACACGACATCCATCCGCGGCACCAGGTTGAACTGCTGGAAGATCATCGCGCAATCGCCCTGCCAGGCACGTTTTTCCGCGCCCTTGAGGCCCAGCACGTCGCGCCCCTCGACCAGCAGCCGGCCGGAGGTCGCATCGGTCAGGCGGTTCATCATGCGCAGGAAGGTCGACTTGCCCGCGCCGGAGCGGCCGATGATCCCGATGAAGGCCGGGCGGTCCACGGCGAAGGTCGCCGCGTCCACGGCCACGTTCTGCCCGAAGACCTTCGTCACGCCGTCCACGTCGATCAGCATGCTTCCCCCTTCACCCGACCGACGGCGGGTTTAGGAGGGCGGCGTCACGCGAATGTATCGGAACGGTGAAAGTTTCGTGACGCCACCGACGCCCGCCGCCCGCTCACTCCCCCGCCGCGCGGACGGCGCGGGGCCGCGGCGCGAGGCCGTCGGCCAGCAGGTCCACCGCGCGGCCCTCGGCGGCCGAAAGCTGTGCCGCATGGCCCATGGCGACGGCCCACCAGCCGTCGTCGAGCGTGACCTCGACCGGGCCGCGCCGGGCCGCGGCGCGGGCGAAACGGTCATGCTGGAAGAAGGTCGATCCGTTGTGATCGCCGGCGGCCAGCAGGATCGGGTCGACCGGAATCTCGATCCGCCGCGGGCCTTTCGGCGCGCGCGGCGAATGCACGACCTCGGCGACCGGCGCGGGGCCGAGGCCGGCGGGCCAGAACCGCCCCGGCCCGGGCACGAAGGCCTCGATCTTGCCGGCCGGGCCGACGGCTGCGATCTCTTCCTGGTAGCGCGCGCCCTCGGCGAACATGCACAGTTCCAGCACCGCCCGCGCGCCCGAGGCGAAATCGACGATCACGAAGCCATGGTCCCAGATGTCGGGCACCTCGTCGCCGTAGCGTTCGTCGAGATGGTTCACCGCCTGCCCGGCCGAGGCCATGACCCGCACCGGGTCGGACCGCAGGATCAGCCGCATCAGGTCGAAGAAATGGCAGCATTTCTCGACGAAGGTGCCGCCGGAATTGCGGTTGAAGCGGTTCCAGTCGCCGATCTTGGGCAGGAACGGGAACCGGTGTTCGCGGATCGACAGCATCCGCACCCCGCCGGTCACCGCCTCGGCCTCGTCGATCAGCCGCGCGACGGCGGGCATGTAGCGGTATTCCATCGCCACCCAGACCGGCGCGGGATAGCGGTCGCGGAAGGCCGCGACGCGGGGCGCGGCGACGGGATCGGTGAACAGCGGCTTTTCCACCAGCACCGGCAGCGCCCGGCCGGCGGCCGCGATCGCCTCCAGCTGGTCGAGATGGTGGTGGTTGGGCGAGGCGATCAGCACCGCCTCGATCTCCGGCCGGGCCAGCAGCGCGGGCAGGTCGTCGATCAGCGCCGCGCCGGGGGCGAGGCCGGCCGCGGCCTGCCGCATCCCGGCATCCGGTTCATGGATCGCCGCCACCGAGGCGCCGGGCACCAGCGCGATGTTGCGCAGATGCTCCTGCCCCATCATGCCGCAGCCGATGATTCCCCAGCGCATTCCCTCAGCCCCCTGCCCCGTCGAAACTGCCCATCGGCTCAAGCGATCCGTGCCACGTAGCGCACCACGTCGGCGTCGAACCAGGCGCGCGAGACTTCGGCCCGCGCCCCGTCGCGCGCCAGGCTGACCCGGTCCACCAGCCCCGCGGGCGCCCCGGCGGGCTTGCCGAACGCGGCGGGCGCCCAGCCCGGCACCGTGCCGATGCCGACGCGATCCTCGGCCCCGGTGATCCACAGACCCAGCCGCTGTCGGTAGTAGAGGTAGAGCGAGGGCGCGAGGTCACCGGCGGCGATCCGGTCGGCATAGGCGCCGTCAAGCCAGATCTCCTCCACCGCCGCGGGCTGGCCACCGACGCGACGCAGCCGGCGGATCCGGTGGCCGTGCGCCGCCGTGCCGAACGCGGGCCAGCCGGCGGGCTTGGGCAACCGGTCGACCGAGATCACATCGGCCGTCGGCAGCCCGCCGCCCTGCAACAGCTCCAGCCGAAAGAGCGCGTAGACCGAGGGCACATCGGCCCGCGCCCGGACGTAGTTGCCCGAGCCCTGCACCCGCTCCACCAGCCCCTTGGCGGTCAGGTCGGCCAGCGCCTTCCGCAGCGTGCCGACGGCGACGCCCAGCTCCGCCGCCATCTCGCGTTCCGGCGGCAGCCGCGCGCCGTCGGGCAGACGGCCCGAGGCGATCTCGCGGATCAGCATCTCCGCGAGGTCGAGGTAAAGCGGCAAGGCGCCCGGCTTCGGCATCAGTCCCCGGCTGCGACAATTGATCCATGATTGATCTACATCAAGGCGGGTGTTACGCAAGCACAAATTTCGCGGAGGAATCGATGACGATCGTCCCCATCACCTCGCCCGATCTCGACGCCTGCGAGGTGTCGTGGTTCGCCGCGCTGTGTTCCGACGACTACCGCTATCTCGGCGTGCCCGACGGCAGCCTGCGATCGTCCTGGGCGCATTGTTCCGAGATCGTGACGACAGCCGAAGACCTGGGCTTTCGCAACATCCTGTGCCCGTCCTCCTACCAGGTGGGGCAGGACACGCTGTCCTTCGTGGCCGGCTGCGCGCCGATCACCGACCGGATCAACCTGCTGGCCGCCGTCCGCTGCGGCGAGATGCAGCCGATCATGCTGGCCCGCACCCTCGCCACGCTCGACCACATGCTGGAGGGCCGGCTGACGGTGAACATCATCTCGTCGGATTTTCCCGGCGAACAGGCGGATTCGCGGTATCGCTACCAGCGCTCGCGCGAGGTGGTGCAGATCCTCAAGCAGGCCTGGACGCAAGACACGATCGAGCACGAGGGCGAGGTCTATTCGTTCCACGGGCTGACGACCGATCCGGCGAAACCCTACCAGACCGGCGGGCCGCTGCTGTATTTCGGCGGCTATTCGCCCGACGCGCTGGAGCTTTGCGGCGAACATTGCGATGTCTACCTGATGTGGCCCGAAACGAAGGAGATGCTGGCCGAGCGGATGCGCGCGGTGCACGCGCGCGCCGCCGCGCATGGCCGGACGCTGGACTACGGGCTGCGCGTGCACATGATCGTGCGCGACACCGAGGCCGAGGCGCGGGACTACGCGCGCGAGCTCGTCTCGCAGCTTGACGCCGGTGCCGGGGCGGCGATTCGCGGCCGCGCGCTCGACGCGACATCGCTGGGCGTGGCGCACCAGGCCGCCAACCGTTCCCTTGCCGATGACGAGGGCTATATCGAGCCGCACCTGTGGACCGGCGTGGGCCGCGCGCGGTCGGGTTGCGGGGCGGCGCTGGTGGGATCGACGGACCAGGTGATGAGCGAGATCGAGCAATACCGGAAGATGGGTATCCGGGCCTTCATCTTTTCGGGCTATCCACATCTGGACGAGGCGCGGCATTTCGGCACGCGGGTGCTGCCGGGGTTGAAGACCTGCTCGCTGCCGCAGGAATACGGGCGGGTGCCGGCCAGGGTGCCGGCCACGCCGCTGGGAACGGGAGAGAGGCGTTGATGGAACGGGTGCATCTTGGCGCGGGGCTGAGCTTCAGCCGGATCGTCTACGGGCTGTGGCGGCTGGGCGACGCGGCCGATACCTCGGCCGACGCCGTGCGCGCGAAGATCGACGCCTGCCTCGCGCAGGGGATCACCACGTTCGACGAGGCCGACATCTACGGCGACTATGAAAGCGAGGCGCTGTTCGGCGCCGCGCTGAAGGCCGATCCGGCGCTGCGCGACCGGATCGAGATCGTCACGAAATGCGACATCATGCTGACCTCGGCCAAGTATCCGGCCCGGCGGGTGAAGCATTACGACACCTCGGCCGCGCATATCCGCGCCTCGGTCGAATCCTCGCTGCAACGCATGGGGATCGAGCGGATCGACATGCTGCTCTTGCACCGTCCCGATCCGCTGATGGACCCGGCCGAAACCGGCGCCGCGCTGGACGCGCTGGTGGCCGAAGGCAAGGTGCGCGGTCTCGGCGTGTCGAACTTCCGGCCCTGGGACGTCACGCTTTTGCAATCGGCGATGACCGAGCGGCTGGCGGTGAACCAGATCGAGCTGAGCCTCGTCGCGCCCGAGGCGCTGGTGAACGGCGACCTGGCCTTTCACATGGAGCACGGGATCGCGACGATGGCGTGGTCGCCGCTGGGCGGCGGCGCGCTGTTCGCCACCGCACCCGAGCCCCTGCGCGGCGCGCTGGCGCGGATCGCCGAGACGCAGGGCACCGAGCCGGCGGCCGTGGCGGTGGCCTGGCTGTTGCGGCACCCGTCGGGCATCCTGCCGGTGATGGGCACCAACGATCCGGCGCGCATCGCCCGGCTGGCAGAGGCGACGACGGTCGAGATCGACCGCGAGACCTGGTTCGAGCTTTACGAGGCCGCCCGCGGTCACGAGGTGGCATGACGGTGTCCGGCCCGCAGATCCTCGACCCCGCCGCGGGCGACGGGCGGGCGTTTCGTGCGGCGCTGGGCCGCTATGCCACCGGGGTGACGGTGGTCACCGCACGAGGGCCGGAGGGGCCGGTGGGGATGACCGCGAACAGTTTCTCGTCACTGTCGCTCAACCCGCCGCTGGTGCTGTGGTGCCCGGCCACCGGATCGTCGCGGTTTCCCGCCTTCGCCGAGGCGACGCATTACGCGATCCACGTTCTGGCCGCCGACCAGATCGACCTGTGCCGCCGGTTCGCCCGTGACGGCCGCGATTTCGCCGGAACCGGGGCCGAGGAAACGCCCGAGGGCGTGCCCGCCCTGCCCGGCTGCCTGGCCCGGTTCGACTGCGCGGCCGAGGCCCGCCACCCCGGCGGCGACCACGCGATCCTCGTCGGCCGCGTCCTGCGCGCCGTGACCCGGCCGGGCGACCCGCTGCTGTTCTGGGGCGGGCGCTACGGCGATTTCATGCATCACGGCTGAGCCGGCGGGCCGTGACCGGCCCGCAACGACGAACCGGGCGCGGGTTGCCCAGCGCCCGGTCCTGTTTCGCAGCGTGTCCGGTCAGCCGAAGACGTCGGCGGTGATCCCGGCGTACCAGCCCAGCGATTCCTCGTAGGTCACCTTGCGCAGCGCGGCATCCTCGCCGGTCTGGCTGATGAAGCTCGACACCGAGGCGATCTTTTCCTCGGTCGGTTCGTAGGACGCGCCGACCTTGATGCCGTCCTCGGTATCGATGAGCGACCAGCAGGTGTTCGAGTATTTCGCCGGGAACACCCGCGAGCCGGTCAGCGCGCCGCGGATATGCATCGCGGCAACCTTGGCCTGGCTGTTGGCGGAAAAGCCCGATTTCGGCATGTCGCCCTGCGCCGAGGCATCGCCCAGCACATAGACGTTCTCGTCGGCCTTGGTGGCCATCGAGAACGGATCGACCGGCGCCCAGTCGCCATCGGTCACGCCCGCGACATGGGCGATGCGGCCGGCCTGCTGGCCGGGGATGACGTTGCAGACATCGACCTTCTCGACGGTGCCGTCGATATCGACCTCCATCGTGTCGGGCCGGACCGAGACGTTCTGGCCGCCGAAATCCGGGCCGATCCGCTCGATCATGCCGGAATAGTGCTTCTGCCAGCCTTCCTCGAACAGCGCCTGCTTGGAGAACTTCTCCTTCGGGTCGACGATCAGGATCTTCGCGGTCGGGTTCCGCTCGCGCAGGACATGGGCGACCATGCTGATCCGCTCGTAGGGGCCCGGCGGGCAGCGGTAGGGATTGGGCGGCGCGACCATGCAGTAAAGCCCGCCCTCCGGCATCGCCTCGATCTGCGCCTTGAGAAGCTGGGTCTGCGGCCCGGCCTTGTAGGCATGCGGCATGATCTCGGCCGCGGCCAGATCCCAGCCCGGCACCGCGCCGTCCCTGAAATCGATCCCCGGCGCGATCACCAGCCGGTCGTAGGACAGCACCTCGCCGCTGGCGAGCGTGACGGTCTTCGCGTCGCGGTCCACGCCCTCGGCGGTG
>Ga0180431_10004901_pt1 | contig 16581 bp, 18 predicted proteins | sample SS_ome_11_FD_132459 | JGI IMG/M metagenome (GOLD analysis project Ga0180431, IMG submission 132459) | Hypersaline lake sediment archaeal communities from the Salton Sea, California, USA - SS_1_MS_1 metaG | ecosystem: Environmental > Aquatic > Non-marine Saline and Alkaline > Hypersaline >... | reverse complement strand
GTTTCGTTTGATTAGCTGATTGTACTGCTTGTTTTGTTGTGCCCTGATTGCACGATGTATTGTGATGAACAAACGAAGTATGGTGTTTGTCTAGGTTCTTCTGGTGATTTTTCTTCTGTTGATAATAATGTGATACGTGATGCGTATACATCCGCTTATTTTTTTAGTTCTTCTGCAACACGTTCTTTGATTAATGGTGTTGGAAAGAATGCAGGTAACCCAAATATTGCAGGAGATTGGAATGGATACGGTGAGTTCGGCATCTCGGTTTTTGATACGAGTAATGACAAGTTTTATAGGTATAATGGTACAGGATGGAATAGTTTAAATTAAAAAGGGGAAGACAATATGTTTAATTTTCTCGATAAGGAAATGACACTGAAAGAGAGAAGTACATCATTCCTTTACCTTATGTTCATGCTTGGTATAATGGTTTTTGCTACTATAGGTTTATTATTTACAAAATTTATAGCACTGACTCCATTCCTATGTATCGTTGACACCTATATTTTCTTTGGTGTTGTAAAAGCCAACAATTTAGGACTTATGCAAGAACGTAAAGAAAACAAAAAATCCCAATTTTCAAATATTTGGCAAAAACTTTAAATACTATAACATACATATATTATACGGTGATTAAGAAATGAGAAAGTACGCCATTCTATACCTGGGTACTCATATCGGTGATGTGGATGCAGTCGATACTATTGATGCCATCGACCAAGCCCATTCCCTCATTACCGTAGAAGAGGAATAATCATGAAAATACTTGGAGAAGAAATCACTAAAGATTTTATATTAGTAACAGCCATATTTATTGGCATGTTATTATACATGTTTTTTATTATAGGTGTTATGGGATGATTAATAAATTACTACACAGCTTGAAAAAGGAAACCTCATGGAATTAAAAAAACTAGAACTAGTAAATTTTTTGTTAGGTAACCTAACTATTATTTCTTTTTTAATTGTAATCTTATTTTACCACAACTATCGTTCCATTATTATAATCCCTATTATTTCTACTGTACTTTTAGCTATTTTATTCATACAATCAAATAAATTAGGGTTAACTTTAATGAAAAAGGAGAAAGAGAACATGAAAAAAACAAAAGAAATTCAAGCAGGTGACAACGAATGAACGGAGTAAAATTTGTAGCATTCATCAGTATTTTAATTGCCATTTTTTTAGGTTACTCCATTCTCAACTATAGTTTAGACTCAATTGATGGTACGTCAGCAATGAACAATTGTACAGTCGATGTAGTTAGTTCTAACACCGTTTATGGTATTGTCCCTATGCTCTTGATGATAGGAGCGGTTATTGTTGTAGTAGGAATTATCATTTGGTATATTGGTTCATATGAGCATTACGTAAAAACGCATAACGTACTTGATAAATATCTACACTTCTTAGATAAGATGGTCGATTATTTCTTCTATGGATTATTTGCATATGCAATCTTTGGTTCTGTTGCACTAGCAGTCTACTTAATGTATAGAGCAACCCTAATTCCAGGAAGCAGTGAAGTTACATTTGAAATAGCAAAATATATCATTTACGGAATCATTTTCTTCGTAGGTACAGCAGGTGTTGGTTATCTATTTGAAAAATATATTTGGAGTAAATATCAAAAAAGGAAGGAGCAATATGAACGTGAACACGGAAAAGACAACAAGGATGAGACCGAGTAAAAAAGATTATTATCTCAATATTGCTAAAGCAATAGCTCTACGTTCCCCCTGTCTTAAAATGCAAGTAGGAGCCGTACTAGTTAAAGATGATGCAATCATATCAACTGGATATAATGGCCCTGCACGTGGAGAGCCTCATTGTATTGTCTGTAGCAGAGAGAATAAACTCCCTGGCTCTGAGTACACAATATGTCCTGCTGTTCATGCCGAGGAGAACGCTGTTATAAATGCAGCTAGACAAGGAGTAAGCACAATCGGTGCTACTCTCTATCTTTATTTATCTAAACCTGATTCACATTCAGGACCATGTTACCGTTGTACTCGTCTTCTAAAAAATGCTGGTGTAACTGAGGTAATAATGTGAATGAAAAGATAACGAGGGTCATGGTTTGAAGTCCTCTGGACACCCCTGCAAAGGTTCTTCAAAGGACAAGGAGAGTTCAATTCTCTCCCCCTTGTCTATAACAAAGGTAATAATATGTCAAACTCATTAACTGGAAATTATCAAGTGACATTAATAGGAATACTTTTATCCATCCTAGTTATTTTTATGATTTGCATTTTTATTTTATATCCAGTATTATGTAGTTTATAAAAGGAGAAATGAAAGTTGAAAGTAAAAGTTGAATGTAATGGTGTTGAAACCACTTACCCTATTAAAGACAAACACGAAGAATACATATATAAAATATTAGAATTTTTTTCTGAATGTGAATAAGATGATATGTGAAAGATGTGGTAAAGAATATGAAATGTACACTACACGCCATTATTATTGTAAGGATTGTATAAATAATATGGATGATATCTCATATTGCAAAGGATGTCATTGTATGACTCACGCAATTAAAAAAGGCCCTACAACATTCGTTTGTGGTAAATGTGGATATCCTAAAAAAGATGGTGATGACTAAATGAAAGCCACACTCAAAGATAGAATCGAAGATTTTATATATATTATTTTATCTTTATGGCATGTGTGGCTTGGAATAATTGCTATGTTGATATTATGTTACATCTTTACAGTAATTTTAAATTCAATTCCCACTGTTTGTCCACATTGTGGGCAACCATTGTGGTAGAATAATCAAAGAGGAATAAAAATGGCAGTAATAAACCCTAGTAATTGGAAGAACGCAAGAAAGTATAATCTACAAACACAACGTTTAGTTAAGAAAGAAACTATCTGGAATGAAAAACAAAATTATCCAGACCTAATTACAAATGATTTAATTAAACATTTCAATATATATGATGAATCATATGTAAGAGATGTCGTTCTGTCAACCCTACTACGAAGAGGAGTTAACAAATGGTTTTTAGTAAGAAAACTACTCATCAGACTCAAAAAACATTATGTTGACCTCATCAATGAAGACCGCAAAGAGCTAGATAGTTCAACCCTACATCCGTCTACTAGAGCCTACATCAAAGGTAGAATGGCAGCAAACACACAAATCCGAGATGATTTACTCACGTTATGTCAAGCACCACGTTGGGTTATCTGGAACCAAAAATCAATTGGTCTAATGGACACAATTGGAATGAAGACATCTTATAAAGTCAAATTTGTTGTTCTATTCAACAAACTCATGAATGCAAGATTTAGAAAATAGGAGCATAAATAAATGGCAGTAAAAATAGTATCAAATTCCAAGAGCATTGAAGTATACTACCACTACGATGAACTGTTTATAGAAATCATGCGTGAACACCGTGGATGGTGGAATAAAAACAAAAAATGTTGGACCTTTCCACGTTATAAAAAAAGTGATATTTATGAAGCTCTAAAAAGTGAAAATTTCTTAGTAAGAATGCAATAAAATACATAGTAATAATTTATCTTATTTAAACCTTTGCTTATACTAAGCGAAAACTATATATACTAGTACATACTATATATAATATAGGTGTATGGTATGGGTAATGCGAATTTTTTAAATAGTGTTAGAAATCAGATACAAGCTAAAATAAATCAAGCTAGAGCTATTCAAAAAAAAGCCCAAGCAGCAGCCTCTTCTTCTAAAAGTTCTTCTTCAAATAAATCTTCATCTAGCGGAAGTTCTCGTAATAAATCTTCTTCAAATAACGCTGCATATAGAATGAAAGATAAAATTCAGAGTCAAATAGACAATGCTCTTGTTATTCAGCAAAAAGCCCAAGAAGCTGCGAATGTCTCTTCACAGAAAGATAATTCTACTCAATGGGTTGGTCCTATGCAACGAACTAATCAATCTATACCTTCTCCAAATATTACTGATAGATTACCATCAAATATTCAAAACATCATTAATCAAAATCAAAATCAACCTAGAACTACTTCTCCAACTTATACATATGAAGGTTCAGTAAATTCACATGACCTTGATACAACTGATAATTTTGTAGGTCCTGTAAAACCTTCAACACCACCAGGGGTTAATCAAGAAGAACTATTGAACAGATTTACAAGGTTTTTACCAGAATCAACTCAAGAAACTGTAAACAAAATATATGACACTTATTCCACAGCGAGAGATGTAAATAGACAAACAACGTTAGATGGTTCAATAGGTGTTAATTTAGATACTTGGAATGAAATAGCAAATATCCAAAAAATTAATAAAAGAAATTTAGAAATACTTTTAGAAAACGAAGATATAACAGAGGTTGACCTAGGAAATGGTCCTATTTCAAGAGAAGAAGCTATTGCACAAGTACGAAGTGATATAGATAACACTAGAGTTACATTAGGCTCAACTGTATATGACCCATCTGAAACATCTTATTTAAAGTATGCAAAAGATTGGGATGATTATCGCTCTTCCATTCCTGTTTTTACACCTTTTGATTATTCTCAAAAAACTACTTCTGAAGAACAACAAAAAATTGACAATAAAGCAATAGAATACTATGAAGGTTTAGAAGCTGGTAAATGGTCTAGTCCTTATGAATGGGCAAAACAACAATATAATGATACTGTTCTTATAGACAAAGACATACCATTATTAGGTGGATTAGTCAGTGCTATTAGACAAGGAGATACAACTATAGATGCAGACCAAGCAAAACTAATTAGCACTTTACAAAATGCATCACCCTATATTCTTAATAAATATGGTATAGCAACTGATGCAACGTATTATGAACCAATATCAATGGGGAAAAACGAAGGTATTCAATCACAATTTTTTGACCCTTATAGCAATGCATCAAGTATTCTTGGTTCATTAGAAGAAAAATATCCAGATACTGATTCAACTGGTCAACCATTAGAATATAATTGGACTAACGAAGATGGTACGACAGAAACAGGTCTTTCTGGTTCAGAAGTTCGAGCACGTATGGAAAAAGAATTGTCTGGTTATAATGATTATTGGACAGCAGGTATGACTGCAAGTGACCAATGGCATCCTGATACCGTTATTACTAAATATAATCCACGTACACATCATATAGACACAGCATCAAATAAAGTTATTCCTGGCCCAGAAAAATGGAAAGATGCTGATGGGAATATCATACCTGTTTCAGATTTACCAACTACAGCATATCATAATGATTTTCAAATTTATGGAGGAGATAAATACAATTATTACTTAGATATGTTAGAGAGGAATAAAGGTAATCCTTTAACAGCATTATCACTAGGTGCATCTCCAGAGAATATAGCTAATGTTCCTTTACTTTATTATGGTTTAACAGGTGATACTCAAAAACAGCAAGATATTCAAGTTGCTGCAATGGCAAAACACGCAGAAAATTACGGACCAGAAGGTCAAATGTCATTAGGTGGCTTTGCAAAATCATATCTAGAATCTCCTTACACTCAACTAGGTCTCGCTTATGGAGCAGGTGCAGGAGTTGGGGGATTAGCAGCAAGATATGGCCCAACACTTGCTACGTCATCACCATTATTAATTAATACAGGAAAAGCAGTACTACTTGGTGCAGGTGGAACATTAATTGGTACACAAGCTATGGGCACAGTTAATCAATTTAGACAAGGAGACATTGGTGAGGGTTTAGGTGCAGCATGGTTGTTATCTTCTCAAGCAGCAGCAGGTTCATTAGGTTATAATATGGGTCAAAACCAAATGACTAAATCTGGTTTAACATTACTTGAAAAAAATACTAAAATTAGTGCCAATAAAATGCTCGATAAATTAGCAGCAAACAATTCTGACGATACTATAATTAACATTACAAACAAAGCGACAGGAGAAACAATAAAATTAAAAAATCCTACATTTAAAGAATTTCTTAGAAATACTGGTGATTTTGATGATGTAGCAAATATCACTGATGATATATTATCACAAAAGGGTATGGACCCAAATAAATTTAAATGGAGCTATGAGTCAATCACTAAAAGTGATGCATCAAGGTTTAAAGATAGTATCAATGCTTATTATGATAATATAGCAGCAGGTCGTTATAAAGTAGATACTGGAATAGGTAAATATACAGGTAAATGGAACGAAAAAGATGTTTCTCAATGGCAACGTGATATGATTAATCAACAAGGTGGTATTGATAAAATAATAACAGAACAAACGGGAGACCCAAATGCACCTGCTTTACTTAGAAGAATGAAATCTGGCTTCTTCAATCGAAGCAAACCAGAAATAACAGGTAGTACAAGTTACAGAAAGCAATTAGTTTCAACATTAGATGATGCAAATCTTAATCAATATATGAAAAATAACCCTAACGTAAATATCTTATCACCTGAAGAATTTTTCCTTAAAAGTGGTCGAGGAGGTTTTATTGATGCTAATAGACAAATTACTCTTAATTTACAAAAACCAGGAAGTGTAGGAGCAAACAAAGTAGATGATATTATTGCTCAATATCAAAAAGCTATCCAAGGAAAAACACAATCACAAATTGATGATTTAACACAAAGTTATGGTAACAAATTAAAAGATTACATAAACATAGTAGATGATGCTGTTGTATTTAAGGGTCCAAATGGTGAAAGTTTCACGTATAATGGTTGGATTAGTGGTGATGATATAGTATCTACAGCAAGTAAAAGTGGTTATCAATCATCATGGAAGATGCCAGTGGAGGATAGTTTTACTGTACCTAAAAACACATCAGCATCCATTCAACTTAGTGATGATATTATTGATTTAAAACCAGGAGATATTGTTAATTCGAATTATAATCCTATGGGTGGAGGTCAAATCACGATTAACAGAGGTGGTAAAATAATAACCCATGATACACTAGATGATACCGCCACGCTTGTGTATAAAAAAGGAAGTAATTTACAACATGAGTTACTTCATCATAATTTCCCAACTGCCTCAGAGTCACAAATAAGATTATGGGAATCAGCAGAAAATCCATTTAAAATAAGTACTTATAAAAATGTGGGAGATTTAGATTTCAATACAGCAAGAAGAAGATTTATCATTGATGCTTTGCAAACAAGAAATTTAAAAAATATTGATATGAAAGCTGGATTCAAACCAGGACAACAAGTATCTATTGGTGGTTCTAGAGCAAGTAGCGTACCATTAGATGATGATTTTGTATTATCTTCACTTCAACAACAAGGAGCAACAACTGGTGAAGCAGTTCTAGGAGCATGGCATCCAAAATATGCAAAGAACTTGGAAAATGCAGCAAATATATATTCACGTTTACAATCACTAACATCAAATGTTAAAGGAACAGATACTCCAGCAGCACGGTTTACAGAAGCTGTCTTTAATATAGGTGATAGCCCATTAATTATGCCAAGTAATAAAGTTGCATATTTACAAAGACCATCACTGGTAGATAGATTGTTTCCTTATATTGAATTTGGATATGAACATACTCCAGGTCCAATACAAGGCGGTTTATTTAAAGCAACAACAGGATTAAATCCAAATCAATATGGTATGGGTTCAGGTTATAACTTCGTAGTACAACGTTCAGGACTAATTCCTACTTTTGGCCAAACTCTTGGCACAGGTTCTTCATCTTCAATTTCTCCAGGCTCTTCATTCGGTGGAGTAATTGTAAACCCAACAACTCCAAGCTCAAGTAGTTCTTCAAATAGTATGAGAAATTTAGTTACGACAAGTTCACCATCATCTTCTAGTAAATCATTTTTATCTTCATACATGTCTTCATCTAATAGTTATCCATCCTCTTCATCAAGTGGTTCTAGTAGTTCAGGCGGTTCTAGTGGTTCTTCTGGTTCAAGTAGTTCTTCATCTTCCAGTTCTAGTAGTGGTTCTTCTGGTTCAAGTAGTTCTTCATCATCTTCATTATCTTCATCACAATCATCCTCATCTTCCAGTTCATCCCCAAGTAGCTATTCATCAGGTATGGGTTTCATACCACCTTATATACCAGGAGGCGGTCCATCTCCAGCAGGTGGAGGTTCTGGTAAAGATTATTATTGGACAGAATTTAGACGTACACGCCGTACTCATGCCATGCCTACATTAGCAGCAGGAATTAGAGCTAGACAACAGGCAACTAAACTTAAAGGCCCATATTTCTCACTTGTTTAGAGTCATTCAATAATGACAAAATGCCATACACTACGTGGGGAGAATCTTCTCCTCACCCAAACATGAACAAAAACAAACTACACAAAATCATACGCACATTTGCAGACCAGGAACCAAATGAAAATATCTATAAATTTGGCCTTTGTTCGGAGTTTGCTGTAGCGTTAAAAAGGTTTTTAAAATCAGGTACTATTTATAAAGCAGGATTAATGCATACCGCCCTCAAATGGCAAAATTATTATTGTGATATTACTGGTTGTTTAAATAGAGACCGTTTTCAATTTAGAAATCCATCAATCTCATTATACCCTGCAACAAAAGAAGAAATAATTCACATTAACAATCTATTAGACCATAAAGAAGTTGATAGAATACATAAAACCTTAACCAAAATATCACGGAGGGTAAAGTAATGAAATCTAGAAAATATACACTCAAAAAAATTTCAGCTAAAAACATCGAATCAATCATGAGATTAGATGACCGATTAATATCAACTTGGTCCCGTGATTTATATCTTGAACGTTTAAGATTATATCCAGATTTGGCTTATGGCATGTTTGATGGTAAAAAAATGATTGGTTTTGTTATTGGTAAAAGGAATCCTGATGACACTGTACTCATAAGTAGACTAGCAGTAGACTCAAAGTACGAAAATCAAGGCTTAGGTACAAGGTTAGCAAACAAACTTAAATATGCCGCAAACGCTTTAATGGTCTCAACGGTAAGAGCATCAAACACTCCCTCTTTAAAAGTACATGAACATATAGGTTTCACAGATGTTCAACCTTACACATTCTATGATGGAGAACCTGGATTCAAACTCCGAACAAAAAAGAAGTGGGGATATTAAATTGAAATATCAAATAGATGATTTAGTAAAAATGATGGGTTACATTCGACCTGCTTTCTCTCAAGGTGAAGAGGAATTTATTGCTAAATACATTGATAAAGTACCAGGAATGCGAAAAGATACGTTCGGCAACAGATACATATCAATTGGTAATCATGATACAATGTTCACAGCACATACTGACACAGTTCATCGTTGGTCAACAGGCACAAGACAAAAAGTCTATGTTAAAGGCGGATTTGCATACACATCTGGCCGTGATGTATTAGGTGCAGATGACACTGTTGGTTGTTTCATACTCCTCAATATGATTTACGCAGGAGTACCAGGACTTTACTTTTTCTTCAGAGATGAAGAACATGGTGGTAATGGTAGTAGCTACGTAGCTAAAAATAAAGTACCAAAAAACATAAAAAAAGTTGTTTCCTTTGATAGAAAAGGATATACTGACGTTATTACTCATCAGGGTAGGACTAAAACAGCTTCTGATGAATTTGCAAAAGCATTAGCACGTGCTTTAGGTCGTGGATATCAACCAAGTAACAGGGGAACATTCACTGACTCTGCTAGTTTTGAAGGTATTGTCCCTGAATGTACAAATCTATCAATTGGTTATAAAGATGCTCATACTATAAAAGAAATGCAAGATTTAAGATTTGCAAGTTGGTTGTCACAGAAAGCAATAAAACTTAATTGGAAAAAATTACCTGTCAAACGCAATCCATTTGCTGATAATTATGTGGGTTGGTGGAGTGAACAAAATAAAACAATAAAGAAAAAATCTTCATATGGTAAACCACAACAAACAAAGGAAACAGATAGAGTTGATTGGATGCCAGAACCATTATGGTCCAAATCTACTACTCGTAAAGACTCTAAACCTGAACCTTATACCCCAGAACTCGTTTCATTCAACCCTAAAAATAATATAAAATACAAAAAACCAAAAGGAAAGAAATCAGATTATTCATCGGAGTGGTGGTTATGGTAAAGAATTTAGTTAAAATCAACAAAGTAAAAATGCCGAAATTTAATACGAAAGCAAATATACATGTTCCCTCTTATGCAACTATTAAAATGGGTTCTAAACCAAGGAAGACCATTAGCACAACAAAGCCTCCAATTCTTCCCATTAAGTTTCAAAAGGCTAAGCACATGAATTGGAGTCAAGCAAAAGCTGCCTTTCCTAAATTAGCTCCTTTTGGAGATGTTGATAAGGACCATGTAGTTAATATGTATGATTGCAAACCATTCGATTATTATAAACATGCTGTTCATCCTAGTGACGTGGGAAGACGTGTTCATGCTTGGTCTACACCTGGATTAACTTTTGATAAAGTATTTAAACGTGCAGAAACAGCATTACCTCATTTATTCAAAGAAGGTGGTGAAGTAGAAGACCAAGTTTCTGATTGGTTAACAGAAGCTTTAGAGAAAAGAACTGAACAAAGTCCAGTACCCCCATTCAAAGATATTGTTGGTATTTATAAACGTAAGGTAACATTCACTCCAGAAGAAACTAATATGATTCAGTTAGCTATTAAACAATATTTAAATGCCAAATATCCTAATAAAGATTTTTACTTTGACCATAAAAAACCCTCTGAAGTAACAGTCGTTGATTATGATATAGATGAAGGATTATTAAATCAAATATCATTTGGTATATTAAAATATGGAAAGCGTTATGACCAAATCACTCAAGAAATTTCTGCAATTCAACAAGAATTAGAATCATCCTCTGGTGTAGAAACACCATCCATTTCTGCTTTATTATCAAATCAATCCAGTTCCGAAAGGCAAAATCAACTCAAGTTTGAATTAAATCAACTTATTCAAATGAAAAATAACATAGACCAAACTGCAAGAGAAATGGCATCAAAAGGTAGAGAGAAAACCCAAAAGATAAGTAAAGTTTTAGGTAATGATGCTCCTGAAGAGTATAAAGATTTACTAAAACATTTAGGTTCTGCTGCACAAATGGTAACGTTTTGGATTACAGATGACCCTTCAAGAGTAATGACCAAATCAACTATTACTAATGAAGCAGGTGAAAAGGCAAATCCTGATAGTTTTTATTATGCTTTGCAAAATGAAAGTGACTCTTCAAAATATTTATCTTGGACATCTTGTGAACGTGTATATGGCCCTTATTCTAGGGGAGTTTGGCATGATATAGAACTCCATAATGCAATTGTATATATTTATCTAGGTGGTAGAACACCAAAAAAAGATAGACCCTCTGGTCGTATTATGCTTAGATGGGGAGAAAATCCTGAAACAGGAGCATATGATGTAGGAGTTGAAGCAGTCGCTTATCCATGGGGAAAATCTGATTCTAAAAATCCTGATGTTTCTAAAAATGATTCACTACGTTTTGCTGTTCAAGAGATTCTTCAAGAAAAGGGTTATTTTTTAGGTCGTGTACAAACTCCTTATAGATATGAAGGATATAGTGATGTAGAAAGGGCTGAAGATGTAAGAATCGCATATACTCCTTATGATAAACCAGTATTTAAACCTAAAGATATAAGACAGTATAAAATAAATCTATCAAAACAAGAATCTATTCCTGAACCCCTTCAAGTTATGTTAGCTAAAGATGAATCAGAACCTATACAAATTAGAATTGCTAATAAGGATGAAGTAGCTCCTAAAGCCATGAGAGCTCTACGTACAACACCATATCCTTTTGTTCAACAAGAAATTGCTATAAGACCTGATTTACTTAAAAAACATCCAAAAACATATTTCAAGTTAGTTGATATTCACCATCAAATGGATAAAAGTGAGCAGGAGGACATAAAACTTAATAGAAAACTTCTTGAAGGAAATAAAGAACCACCTAATGAGGCTATGGAAAAACTCTTTACAGATAAATACGCAATGAATACAGCGTTAAATCAACCTTACGGAGACAAACCACAATTTCAATTTAAAATGATAGATATGTTTCCTGAAGATGCTCCATATAAACTTGCTGCTACTAACGATAAATTAAGTGCTCCTGTTATCTCCGCAATTATGAAGACAGATAGTGATGAGGCTACAATAAGGCGTTTGGTAGAGTCTCATGGTGAAAAATTATCACGTAATCAAATAAAACATATCATTCAAAAATATCCCATCTATGGTTCAAAATTTATAACATCAAATAGATTACAACCCATAGAAATAATGAATATTTGGAATAATATGAGTGATGCAGATAAACACTATGCCATAAGAGATACATATGGAAATGTACCACCTATATTACAAAAGGCAATAAAAGAGGGCGATAATCTTTCTTTGAAAGCTCAACTGTACTCTTTTGGTTTATTATCAGATGCTGATAAGGATATTATTTATGATTTGGCTTCTAGTGACCTTTATAATAAAACGGATATACAAGAGGATTTGATTCAACATCATTTCTCTGTTCCTATAATTAATAGAATATTTAAAAACTCTCCTTCTCTTTCAATTATAAATAGAACTATGCAAAAAACATTAAGTAAAGCTGATGAATTACCAAAGAATGATTATCTACAGTTACTGGATACTATGCTCTCTCTTGCTGAAGAAGGAGATAGCAACGCAAAGGAACGTTTTGGTTACTATTATAACGATTTAATGGTGACTGATTTGTCTCCTTCTATTGTATCTAGGATGAATAAATTATTGGATAAAAACCAAAATAAATCTAAAAACGAAAATTCAGATTTTGTAGAACAACCTGAAGTTGCTCAGAGAAACAACCAAGAAAATTCATCTGATATTGATTTATCGGAACATATGACTGCATGGACTCGTAGTCAAATATTTGATGGTTATAGTATAGAAAAAATAGAAGACCGATTCAAGGAATATTTAAATGAAGCTGCTAATTATCATGCACGTTTTCCAACCTTACTTTCAATTGGTGTAAATTATATTATAAAGTTATTTGAAGAGGACTCTAGGTGGAATAGTGATATTGGTGGAAATGTAATAGCTATACTTTATAATTTTATGAAAGATGATAGTAGAGTTTCTACATTAAGAAATGAGACAGTGACTGATGCATTTAGAAGTCTTGCTCAATCAAGTGATAGAGCTGCAACGTTAATAGTAAATAGTGAATATGATATGGTACATAGAGTTATTCCTGTAGACACTGGACTTCTTTATGATACTTCTTTTAAAAGGCTTAGAGAAAGTGATGCTATTGATAGTCACATGAGAACAGAAATGTATAAACGTATTGTTGAAATTAGTCAAAATGAGTCAGTAGCTTGGATTTACTTAAAAGACCATATATTAGAAGAAGACATGGATGAGATGATAGAAAAAATATATGGAGTTAATTAAAATGAACTTTATACCAATACTACATTTTATATCCGCAATTGCCCTCTTCGGCTTAGTAATGTATTTCTTCAATCCTATAGTCGATGAAGTACACGAAGTAACTGGATTAGAAGAAGATGATACTGTCTATACAACCGCAATGTTCTTCTTTTTTGATATCATAGCAGCCGTCAACCTTTTCGGTGCAGGAATCAGATTTGTTATATTTATGCAAGGTGATAAAGAATGAAAGGCTTACACGCTCAACCTATAAAATTAAAACCATTAAAGGTAATAGAAGCAACTCCTAAATTACTGACTAAATCAACCACAGCATTCCCTTCTATATCAATTACACAACCATCACGGAGACGTAGATTTGTCGAACCAGCTTCTCACTATTTGACTAAAGAACAAATAAATCAACAACAAAAAGAATACAACCAAAGTATAAAACATTCTGATAAAATTGGTAACAAAATTGGTATGAATGATGGTCCCCGACCTAATCAAAAAGATTTTGATAAATTTTACAGTAATCGTGATAAGACCGTCAAAGAACTTGTTGAAAGTACAGCAAAAAAACATAACTCTATTCTACATGGTAAACACAACGTAAATTACCTTTTCGCACATTATCTTGGTAAAGAAAGAGCACGTAAAGCAGGTCTAATTCAACCTACTTATGACTATGATGTATGGGCTTTCAATGCTAAACAACGAGCTATAGAAATGCAGAAAGCCATTGATAAAAAGATAGGAGCTGATATAGCTTATGCAGAAAAAGAAATTAATCCACCTGCAATGAAATCACGTTGGGTTGTCAGAATAAAAGATAAACCAGAAGATGAAGAAGTAGATTATGCGACAATACCAAATCCAAAAATGCATATGATTGAAACAACCACCATCAATGGTATACGCAGAGAAACCCTTCGAAGTTCAGCATCAAGAGATTTACAAATTTTACATGGTGCAGTTCCCATGCTCCAACATAGAGCACCTGCACGTTTAGACAGATATGAAAAGTTTAGAAAAATGGAGAAAAAATAAATGCAACCAGCACAAAGAACCCCCAACTGGATAGTCGCTAGTATTTCACTAGGAGCCTTTGCAGCAATCCTCATCATTCTATTCTCTGTAATGACAGGGCCATTCAATACTGTAATGGACCAGATAGGAGATTCAGCAGAAAAATTAGACGTAGAAGACGAAGTAGACCCATTCCTTAGTCTATATCTTACTGTATTTGGCCTCATCTTCATATTAAGCATGATAGGCTTGATTGCATGGTATGTTCTAGGTTCACATCGTGAAGAATATGACGAACAGGTATACCGTAGGGGTCCATAATACAAAAAATTACCGAAACACTTAAATACTAGGACATATATAATATAGTAGGTGGATATAAAAATGAGGAAACGTGGATTTTACATCTTAATTCTAATGTTATTACTAGTTTTAACCATATTTATAATGGGTGCTATTGCAGCAGATGTATATGTAAGTGGTACTGAAGACCCAGGATGGTATGATGCTACTCACGTAGCAACAATTAATGAATCTATTAATAACGCCTCAAACGGAAATGAAGTTTACATTTATGATGGTGAATATACTTGTGAATTATTAGATGGATGGAACGTATCAAAAGAATTGCATTTTATTGGTGAATCAAAGGAAGGTGTTCTTTGTCGTACTTATGAAGGTCAGCTTTGGAATATAACGGCTGATAATGTAACGATTGAAAATATATCTATGTATTCTAATGCATCTGGTGTATCAACCTTTGTAATACAACAAGGCGGAAATTTTACCTTACAAAATTCTTTTCTTGAAGCAAATTATACTTCGATTTTTATGTATGGTTTAAATTTTAACATAACAAATTTAAATAATATCTCATTAACAGGTCATATTACTGAGGGGTTGATGTTTTTACAATATAGTGATAATGTAACGATTGAAAATGTTACTTGTAATGCTACAGCAGATTATGGTATTCATATTTTAGGAAATAACACATTAATCCAGGATTGTTCTTTTACAGGAGCAATTGATGATGAACTACTTCATTTTGAAGATTATTTAAATGATACAATTATTCGAGGAAATTATTTACAAAATAGTGAATATGGTATTAGATTGGCTTCCGATAACTATCATGATGTTCTTATATATAATAATTATTTTAGTAATAACAGTGAACATATGTATGGAGATTTAGGCAGTGCAACATACAATATATCCAAAACATTAGGAACAAATATTATAAGTGGACCATATTTAGGAGGAAATTATTGGGATAATTACACTGGTGTTGATACTAATTCGGATAGATTAGGTGATACATTAAATCCTGTTTATGGTGATGAACTTCCTTTAACATCTGCTACAGTAGTTTACGTTGATGATAATGCTAATCCTATTTGGTATGATAGAGAACATGTTGCTACTATGCCAGAAGCAATAAATAACGTCTCAGTAGGAGGAACGATATATGTTTGGGATGGAACATATAATAATTCTAATATACAGGTGAATAAATCCTTATCAATTATAGGAAACACTTCAGCAAATGTTACTATTGATGGAGAGAATGCAGGAAACTCTGGTGATGATTATCTGTTAAGAATTGATGCAAATAATGTTACCATTTCAGGTTTTACCTTTAAGCAAGTAGGAAGATACTATATTCCAATAGTGTGGGTTGGTTGTAATGCAATTTTCATTAATAATACAAATAACTTAACTATACATGATTGTATTTTTGATGGTTCAGTTAATTATATGAGAAATGCAATATCATCATATTCACATTCGGAGAACTATTATGATAGATTTGTTGGTAACGTTAGCATCCATAATAATACGTTTATTGGAGGAAACGAAGAATGGTATGTCTCAGTTTACTTGGATGCTGACAGAGAAGGTAACATAGTTGAAAACATTACTATTAGAGAAAACAATATGACGGGAGATGATATGTGGTATCCTATTGAAATTTATGGTGATAATTACAATGACAATAAAACTTGTGGGAATATAAATATTATTAACAATACGTTTAATAAATCATCATCATATACAATTATAACAATCCAAGACTTATCAAATATAGTCATCAAGAAAAATGAACATTTTGGTTTAGAAATGGATGCAGTGGATAATTTACAGTATACAAATAATATAATTAATGGAAGTACTACTTATTATTCACTT
>Ga0180431_10004897_pt1 | contig 16594 bp, 18 predicted proteins | sample SS_ome_11_FD_132459 | JGI IMG/M metagenome (GOLD analysis project Ga0180431, IMG submission 132459) | Hypersaline lake sediment archaeal communities from the Salton Sea, California, USA - SS_1_MS_1 metaG | ecosystem: Environmental > Aquatic > Non-marine Saline and Alkaline > Hypersaline >... | reverse complement strand
CTTTAATATTTATATTGAATATGAGTTTTATTCAATGCTCAAATGATCGGCCACTCATAAGGCATGTATCTTTTTTCGCTATGTCCTGAATAAAAATGACGGCCACATGTTAAGATAAACCGGCAAAATTTTTTGTTTCCCTTTTGAAAAATCATTTTTTTCCCCGAGCCAGTTGTTGCATTTTTTGCAGCAACTGCCTCTCTTGCCAACTCATCGGTATGGGAGATATTCCAAAGATGACTGGAAATAACGGACCGGTGCTCAACGCCTTTCGGCATCAAAGATCAATTCAGGTTGTGGTGATGCTTGAAGCTGTCAATGCCCCTACCATGTCCCGTACGTCCACTGAAAGGCATCCCTCAACCGCTTCATATAAGTTCTCAAGAAGCTCCTCAAAGGTTTCGGCTTGCGTTGCACAGCCAGGAATAACCGGAACTTCAGCCCAATAGCCTCCTTCCTCGGCCTCATGCAGAACAACTTTCAATTTCATAGCCGTCTCCTGCTGTATTTCTATGTGCTATTTCCATCATATGTTTTACGAAAATGATAACCCTTTACGGAATAAGAAAGGCCATTTTGCAGATGCATTGCCCTGTGAATGCTTACCAAAAATGCTAATAGCCAACCCATACGCATGCCTTTTTGGGGATATCCCTGCACGGTTCAGAAACCGTGGCAAACAGGGCTGTCTTTGTATTTGCCATGTTGTCCCTATCAATGGTTATGGTCAAGCATCTGATATGGTCCCGCACTCCTTTGTCGGTTCGTGGCCCATCCGAATTTTCCCCGGATGTATTTAAGATCAGTGATGTCGCCCTCAAGCAGCAAAATATCAATATCTTTAATATTTATATTGAATATGAGTTTTATTCAATGCTCAAATGATCGGCCACTCATAAGGCATCTATCTTTTTTCGCTACGTGCTGAATAAAAACGAATACCGCATGGTTAAGATAAACCGGCAAAATTTTTTGTTTCCTTTATGAAAAATCATTTTTTTCTTCAATCCACGCCCCCACGCGGGGGGCGACAGGTAGGAACTGACCTGTTGAGTCAGGCACTGGATGTTTCAATCCACGCCCCCACGCGGGGGGCGACTTCCCGCACTGTGAGCGCTGGCCTGTCTTTGAAGGTTTCAATCCACGCCCCCACGCGGGGGGCGACATATTTGCCTGAATCAAATTTGCCAATTGATAAGGTTTCAATCCACGCCCCCACGCGGGGGGCGACAATGCGTTCGGTGCTCTCAAATTCAACACCTTCCAGTTTCAATCCACGCCCCCACGCGGGGGGCGACTCTGCGTAGAGGGACGTGGTCTCGAAGTAGCGCATGTTTCAATCCACGCCCCCACGCGGGGGGCGACTTCCCCACCCGCAGGGGCATGCCGAATATTTCGGCGTTTCAATCCACGCCCCCACGCGGGGGGCGACGTATAGGTAACTCATGACAGATCAGAATTCACAGGTTTCAATCCACGCCCCCACGCGGGGGGCGACGCGCACATGTCCGGGGAACGGTGCAGCTTGATCCTGTTTCAATCCACGCCCCCACGCGGGGGGCGACTTGGAGTCAGTGAGGGTACTGTGCGAAGTTATTTGTTTCAATCCACGCCCCCACGCGGGGGGCGACAAGCGCAGTGAGCTGTGCATGCATCTTTTCATATTGTTTCAATCCACGCCCCCACGCGGGGGGCGACGACCTCGTGGCCCGCCGCCAGCTTATCGAGACGGTTTCAATCCACGCCCCCACGCGGGGGGCGACTCGTTATCAAACCACAGGATAAACGTCTTACCTAGAGTTTCAATCCACGCCCCCACGCGGGGGGCGACAATTCGCCGAATAATACAATTTTACGGATCAATGAGTTTCAATCCACGCCCCCACGCGGGGGGCGACGTACAGGGGCGTACCCTGTATAGCGAGCCACGATGCGTTTCAATCCACGCCCCCACGCGGGGGGCGACGAGGTCCAGGGCCATACTCTTTGTGCTTAGGCACGTTTCAATCCACGCCCCCACGCGGGGGGCGACTTGAACTTAAAAACAATTACGAGTGCGGTACCTGGTTTCAATCCACGCCCCCACGCGGGGGGCGACGATATCAGGACACAAATTCTGTACTCCGGTGACCGGTTTCAATCCACGCCCCCACGCGGGGGGCGACGGTTTCTCTTCCGGCGCCAGCTTCATGGGCGGGATGTTTCAATCCACGCCCCCACGCGGGGGGCGACTATTGCCTTCAGGGGCATTTTCGCACGAGATAATGTTTCAATCCACGCCCCCACGCGGGGGGCGACCTTCAAGCATGGCCGCCTGTTCACTGATAACCGGGGTTTCAATCCACGCCCCCACGCGGGGGGCGACCTGGCAGGGCAGTTTGTGAAATCTGTGGGAAAGAGTTTCAATCCACGCCCCCACGCGGGGGGCGACGGCAGGGTTTCGGCAAAGTCTTGCAGGAGTTCTTTGGGTTTCAATCCACGCCCCCACGCGGGGGGCGACCCTTAACCCGCATTTGACTGTGGTATCGGCCATTTGTTTCAATCCACGCCCCCACGCGGGGGGCGACGAATATGACCCGGCAGTCTACAGCGACCACCTTGGTTTCAATCCACGCCCCCACGCGGGGGGCGACTGTCGGCGTCGATCAGGTGGTCGTCTTCTTTTTTGTTTCAATCCACGCCCCCACGCGGGGGGCGACGATCAGGCGCAATGGCAGTCACGCTGTGGAAAATGTTTCAATCCACGCCCCCACGCGGGGGGCGACCGCTTGTGCAAGCCAACTCCGCCGTGAGGCAATCGTTTCAATCCACGCCCCCACGCGGGGGGCGACAGAATTCTCTATGGTTTCTCTATTGGGTCTATTGAGTTTCAATCCACGCCCCCACGCGGGGGGCGACACCGGATTTGAAGTTCTATTCATATAGCTGAAATGTTTCAATCCACGCCCCCACGCGGGGGGCGACGTAGCGGATTCCAAATACATAAAGTTCAAGCGTACGGTTTCAATCCACGCCCCCACGCGGGGGGCGACCTAAGAAGTAATGACAATCGGACATGGATAGCTGGTTTCAATCCACGCCCCCACGCGGGGGGCGACGCAGATGATGAAACTATTTTCAGAAAATTTTAAAAGTTTCAATCCACGCCCCCACGCGGGGGGCGACTGGAGAGAGCGTCAAGCACTATTCAGGCATGGCTGTTTCAATCCACGCCCCCACGCGGGGGGCGACGTTCGCCGTCTTCTTCGATGTTGTCCGTGGTGGACTCGTTTCAATCCACGCCCCCACGCGGGGGGCGACTGCGGCAGCCACCGCATTATCACGTTTCCCCATGTGTTTCAATCCACGCCCCCACGCGGGGGGCGACGTATTCAGGAGCATCTTCTCCGCCGTACTGATCGATGTTTCAATCCACGCCCCCACGCGGGGGGCGACGTAATCTTCCCGTCTCCGACATCCCTCAACACACAGTTTCAATCCACGCCCCCACGCGGGGGGCGACGGGTCGTCCAGGGCGGCCTGGACATCCTTTTTCAGTTTCAATCCACGCCCCCACGCGGGGGGCGACCGGGAATCTTGAGCAGTGCCTCCTTGGGTATGACCGGTTTCAATCCACGCCCCCACGCGGGGGGCGACTAAAGCTGGAGAAGATAAAGAAGGGTTGAGTCTGTTTCAATCCACGCCCCCACGCGGGGGGCGACCGTCTTTGGTTTTACAATACAATCGAAATTATGGAGTTTCAATCCACGCCCCCACGCGGGGGGCGACTGTATTATATTTCCAGTAAAAATCTTTATTAATGTTTCAATCCACGCCCCCACGCGGGGGGCGACCAGTGGTTTTGCCATTGGCCCTGATCATATTATAAGTTTCAATCCACGCCCCCACGCGGGGGGCGACATGTGGTGTCGGGTTTTTTGGGTTTTGTCAGGTAAGTTTCAATCCACGCCCCCACGCGGGGGGCGACGATAACTATAACCCTCTTCGTCAAGTTTATGGCTGTTTCAATCCACGCCCCCACGCGGGGGGCGACACGATAACCCTATGCCGAAACCCGGGGAATCATTTGTTTCAATCCACGCCCCCACGCGGGGGGCGACATTTATTAGAGCAATAAATGGAACAGACATTAATTCTGTTTCAATCCACGCCCCCACGCGGGGGGCGACCCTTGACACGCATCTGCTCGTCATATCGGCCATTTGTTTCAATCCACGCCCCCACGCGGGGGGCGACCGCTTGAAAGGGTTATGCTTGTTGTAGCATTCAATGTTTCAATCCACGCCCCCACGCGGGGGGCGACATGAGACGAAAAGCGGCCATGTTCCCAAAAACAAGTTTCAATCCACGCCCCCACGCGGGGGGCGACGCACTCTTGACGAATGCCAAGGCTCCCATAAGGTGTTTCAATCCACGCCCCCACGCGGGGGGCGACAGAGACAACAATGCCATGCTTCAAGGGAGACATAGTTTCAATCCACGCCCCCACGCGGGGGGCGACCCGGGTCCCCATTAAAAAAAAGACGCTTAGAATGTTTCAATCCACGCCCCCACGCGGGGGGCGACATGACCGTCACCACGGGCAAGGTAAAGTCAGCCTTGTTTCAATCCACGCCCCCACGCGGGGGGCGACGACAGGGAGAAAAGGGAAAGGGAAGGTAAATAATGTTTCAATCCACGCCCCCACGCGGGGGGCGACGAGGCCAGCCACACATAAGAGCCGCCTCGCATAAGTTTCAATCCACGCCCCCACGCGGGGGGCGACGCATTAGGTTATTTATGACAGCCCTTTTGAAGATGTTTCAATCCACGCCCCCACGCGGGGGGCGACCTCAATGCGAAAACGGCTATACCAAGATAGCAAATGTTTCAATCCACGCCCCCACGCGGGGGGCGACCCATTTTGGGAGTATTCCCACCATTATTTATTCTGTTTCAATCCACGCCCCCACGCGGGGGGCGACGTCTCAGTGTGTTGAGGACAATAGCTGTTTTTCCTGTTTCAATCCACGCCCCCACGCGGGGGGCGACCGAGAGTATTGCTTTAATAGCACCGGATTATCACGTTTCAATCCACGCCCCCACGCGGGGGGCGACGCTTGTAAACATGGTTATGATCCCGAAGATTAGAGGTTTCAATCCACGCCCCCACGCGGGGGGCGACAAAGCCCCGGGTCCTTACGGATTACCGCTACCAGGTTTCAATCCACGCCCCCACGCGGGGGGCGACCGGTAAGACAGGTTTTAATTGTTTCAAAACCATCTGTTTCAATCCACGCCCCCACGCGGGGGGCGACATAATAAACCGACGGGGGCAAGACAATGGCTTGTGGTTTCAATCCACGCCCCCACGCGGGGGGCGACAGAAGCAAATGAACAAATAATACGTGAAAACAATGTTTCAATCCACGCCCCCACGCGGGGGGCGACGTCGTGCCGGTGTATTCTGTTACTGTGACACCGGTTTCAATCCACGCCCCCACGCGGGGGGCGACTCCACGAATGACCATTACAAAGAACCTAATAACAGTTTCAATCCACGCCCCCACGCGGGGGGCGACCCATTTTGGGAGTATTCCCACCATTATTTATTCTGTTTCAATCCACGCCCCCGCGCGGGGGGCGACAGCTGCTTTTTCGCGGTCCCCTTCTCCTCTGGCGGGTTTCAATCCACGCCCCCACGCGGGGGGCGACACCAGAAAAAGCTTCTGACAGCGTAGGAGAAAGAGTTTCAATCCACGCCCCCACGCGGGGGGCGACCTGCACATCCTGGCCGCCAAAACGGGTAATACAGTTTCAATCCACGCCCCCACGCGGGGGGCGACGGATATGCTGGCATCGTACGGCGTACAATCCGCGTTTCAATCCACGCCCCCACGCGGGGGGCGACTAACCGCCCTGTATCCCCGCGCGGGACAGGATTGGTTTCAATCCACGCCCCCACGCGGGGGGCGACACCAGAAAAAGCTTCTGACAGCGTAGGAGAAAGAGTTTCAATCCACGCCCCCACGCGGGGGGCGACGGTGTAGGTGGGCATGATCCGCTCCAGCTCACTGTTTCAATCCACGCCCCCACGCGGGGGGCGACGGTGTAGGTGGGCATGATCCGCTCCAGCTCACTGTTTCAATCCACGCCCCCACGCGGGGGGCGACGCCAGACGCGGACGGACTTCTTCCGGTGGCTCCAGTTTCAATCCACGCCCCCACGCGGGGGGCGACCAAAGAATTTCGATCAGCCATTAGCTGCTCACGTGTTTCAATCCACGCCCCCACGCGGGGGGCGACGGAGTGATGTGCTCGACACCGTGGAACGTCGCAGGTTTCAATCCACGCCCCCACGCGGGGGGCGACTGTCTTCTCATAATTCTTTGAATCTAAAGCTCTTGTTCTCTCTTTTTCGCGAACTACTCATTTTTCAATCCGTGACTTATCCCATTGTCAAAGAACAATTTTTATTAACCTCCTTCTTTTCAATCTGTTATGGCCGGTGCGAACCCAATCGGCAGTAAATGTGCTTCAAAAGCCTGCCATATCAGGGCAAAACGATGAATTGGCTGTCTGTAAGCTTGAGGTTCGCACACGATTTTTCAAATAATTAAAGGCCCTTCCTGATCAAGTGTTTTCTTGGCGCCTATATGTTCTACGCGATGCCTCCAGTTGGAACCAAGAAAGTAAAAACGTAGACTATCTGCTTCGCAATCAATCTCATCAATTAACCTCTGCCGCAGGACTGTCCACTGTGCAGGATCAACAATACACTCGAAAACAGAGTATTGAACCCTTTGCCCAAAATTCAGACACGCCTTTGCTACTCTGCGCAAACGCCTTGATCCTTTCGGATCAGTTGTGGAAACATCATAGGTTACGAGCACAAACATGGTTCAAATCCTATTTCCAGACAAACGTGGGATAACCGTCCAGATCGCCACGCAGGCAGCGAGCCAGCAGCAGAGCCTGCATATGGAACAACAGTCCAATTGGGACTTTCTCTTCAAGAAAAGGATGCATTATCTCATCTTGTTTTCTCTTTTGATAGGCAACCAGCACGGCCTTTCTCGTCTCGTCGTCCATCAATACAGCACCGGATTCCATTTTCTTGAATCCTTTCTTCTGGATCTGGTTAAGGTTTATCAACGAAAGCGTCAAACGGTCGGCCAGGAAAGGACGGAATTCTTCCATCATATCAAGGGCTAGTCCTGGTCGGCCCGGACGATCCCTGTGCAGAAAACCGACAGCAGGGTCCAATCCCACTGATTCAAGAGCTGATCGAACATCATGCAACACAAGTGTGTATAAAAACGACAACAGGCAGTTCACATTATCCAATGGCGGGCGCCGATTCCGCTGCTGGAAAATGAAGTCTTGTTTCTGAGACGTAATCAAATGATCAAAGACATTGAAATAAGTATGGGCCGCTTCTCCCTCAAAGCCTCTCAGAGCGTTCAAGGGTAAATCCGATTGGAGGCGCTGAAGAGAACTGTTAATTCTCTGAGAAGCCTTACGAACCTCTTCCGCATTCAATTTGTCGGAATGGTCTCTCAGGGCTCGTCCAAGAACAGTCCGGCAGTTGGCAAGTTTCCCTGTTAATACCGCCCTGGCCATTTCAGCAGAAGCGTTCATGTCATCAGCACGGCGGTATTGTTCCCGCCGCAACAGGACATTACCCGAGACAGGCCCCTGAACTCTTGCGAGAAAACGCCCGTGCTCTGTCAGAAAACTGATGGCTACGTCCCGTTCAGCGCAAAACCCCATCAAGAATGGGCTACACATGATATTCCCAAAGCACACTATCCCTCCGATTGTATGGATCGGGATCCGCAGGCGGATCTCTTTTTCTACTTTCACTACAACAGTTTCTCCGTCTTTAGTGAGATAGGCGCCCTGTGTAGTCACAAAAAGGGTATTCAGGTGCTTTTTCACGATTCTCGCATCGCTTCAATCAAATACTGCTTCACAGAATGTCTCTTCTCAATGATCTTGGGCAGGCATAAATGAAAGAAGGAACAGCTCTTACACTTGGACGTATAAACAGGGTTTGGCGTCTTACCTGATTCAATAAGTTTGTGTAAATGGTCTGCCGCACTTTCGGTTTCCTGCCTCAAGGTGTTATCAAAATCAACGTCTCTTCTCCGCCGGATCTTTCCATAGAAAAGAGCTCCGCACAAGATTTCAATTTCCAGCATTTCTTCCAGGCACAGGGCCTGAGCGCAAAGCTGCACCTTGTCACAATTATCCTTTTTGGGCTTTCCGCGTTTGTATTCCACAGGGAACGGCACCCATTCCGGCGATCTTGCATCCTGCGAAGCCGTTTTCCGATGGAACTCCACAACATCCGCCTTGCCAATCAACCCTAATCTGAGCGACCGTAAAGGCATACCAAACTCAATGCGAACGTCTCCCCTGGATTCCCGGCCTGCCTCATCAACCCGTTCATGCATGATTCGCCCTTCAGCAGTAAACAGGTTTTCATTCCACATCTGCTCAACATGGATCAAAGCGCACTGCCGTTCACAGAAGAGCAGGTGCTGCAAACCTGAAAGGGGAAGGAGATCGTCTTCAGTGTACATATAAAAAAATCCTGAAACTTTTAGGTATCAGTCTTCCTCCGAAACGAGGTTCACAATAAGCCGGACCATCAATTCCTTCTGTTCCGGTTTACTGGCGGCTGTCAGCAGGGCAAGCGCTACGAGCGCCTTGTTGCTGAAGCTTTTTTGATCCAACAAGTCATTCTTTTTGAGAAATAACAGGAAGAGAAAAGAGCCGATCCTCTTGTTACCATCCGTGAAAGGATGATCCTTGATCACGAAGTAGAGGAGATGGGCTGCCTTTTCCTCAACACTTGGATAAAGATCCTTACCGCCGAATGTTTGCTGCACTGCTCCGATAATTCCGGAAAGAGCATTACCACGCTCCTGGCCAAAAATTTCACCCGCCTCTTTCCTGACCATCAATTCTTTTTTCAAGGCGGCAATGGCCTGACGCGCCTTATCAATTTCCAGGCTGGATTTGGCAACGTTTTTTGTCTCCGGAGCCGGCAGATTATTTTCGTCATATTGCAGAAGAAGCTGCCAAGTCCTTGCATAGCGGTTGACAACTTCTAAGACTGCCAGTCCTTCATCGCTGATGAGGTTATGACTTTCCAAAGTGCCTGCAAGCAGACTCAAAACCTGCCGCACCTCTTCCACACCTTTCTCGGCCAGTCTGCGCTGATTAAGCGAATAACCACGCAGCAGATGGTCTTTTAGAATGGTGGTAGCCCAAATACGAAACTGAGTGCCGCGTAGAGATTTTACCCGGTAGCCTAAGGAAATGATGACATCAAGATTATAAAACGCAACCGGCTTATCTGAATTTGCAATATGCATTTTTTGCATATTGCTTCGCCGTTGCAGTTCACCTTCTTTGAAAATATTGTTCACATGCCTGGAAATAACCGATTGGTCTCGTTGAAAAAGTTTCTCCATCTGCGCCTGAGTCAACCAGACGGTTTCATCCTTCAGATGGACATCTATAGAAACATGCCCATCCTCAGACTGATACAAGATGATTTTGCCAAGATCGGAATTCATATCCAAACATCCATTTTTTACTCTCCTTTAAGACAGCTACATAAGAAGGCTGCCCGGAATGATTCGATGATTGTCTCCTGAGGTCGGAGCTCATCTTTTTCTGCTCGAACTGAGCATCTGTGATCTGGTGCGATACATCCTTTCCGTGAAGCCACCCTCTTTTAAGAAATCCTTTTCTAAGACCCGCAACTGTTGATCAAGCAAATAGTTGGTCTGGTGAATCAAGCAGATCATGGTATTGGCGGCAATTTCAGAAGAACTGTCTTCGACATAGGGCCTATAGGTCAAATAAGACCTATTCTTTCTGTAGCAAAGCCCGCGAACTTTCCGCGCTTCTTGATGATCCTTTCCCCAAATGGCCAGCCCCTTCTGGCGCAAATAGTCCTCAAAGTCCAGCAGAAGTTCCTCAAGACTCGCCCGCGCCACTCCAATGAGTTTGAGCTCGGTTTTTTTGGAGGTGTCTGAAGCCATGCAGCCTTCGGCAATATTCTGTTTTCCGCTGCGGGCCGCCTGAACCATCTGGTCATGGGTGCGCGATCGCTTGGAAATAAACCGGTCGCAAAACACAACTGTAGCGTCATAGACAGTCTCCGCCATCTGGTAGGATTGCAGATCACGATAACCGCCGTGGGGAGGGATGAGTTGTGGAGGTTCTTTCCGGTCAGTCATTTCGGGCCACCTCATCTGGATTTATGTCATTCCGTTAAGGTCGCTTGATAATGCTAACCCGTGCTGGCAAGTTATTTTCATCGATTTTGAGTTCATAATCACTGAAATCGCGAGCCGGTCTGGAGTCATCTTTTCGGGTTAAGTTGACACGCTTAAATAACGAGTGTGCCGGGGCATTGCCAAGTGCGGAGTCATGCTTAAAAATGACCAATTGCTGTGTTGACATGAGCCCACGCGCGGCAGATCGATCATTTTCAAACATGTTGCACAGAGCTTCCCATAGTAAGTTGAGATCATCTTCGCCGAACCCGGTTTGCGCCGCCAGATGTGCTGAAACAAATCCATGGGCTACATAGACGCCGTAAGGCACGGTGTTTTTTCGTCCCATTGTCCGATTATCCCCCTGCTGTTTTTCCGCCTCGGCTTCAGTTGCGACGGCCATGCGGGTAATAGAATGCTCCAGTGTCACAACAGGTTCGACTGATCTGCCGAAGGTCAACTGTATCGGCCCGCGCACCTGGCCACAGTTTGGGGCGGATTTAAGAGAGAGAACCGCTCCAAATGTTCGTATATCGTAAAATTTCTCACACATCTTTTCACGGCCTCGGCCCGTTTCTTCTGCAGTTGGACGGCGGGGTTTGGCATCCTTGAGTGCAGCGTTAATTATTTTAGAAATTTCTTTATCGAGCTTTTCTTCTTTCAACCATTCTTTTATCGCTTTTTTATCGGCATCTAGGGCCACAACAAGCTCACCCCCACTGAGGTCCTCACTCTCTATAAAAGTAAGACCTTCCGGCAAGATGAGTTCTGTAAATGCTTCCGTAAAATCAGTTGGGACAGGTTTTCGGGATTCTTGACCAGTGCTGATGCCAAGCTCGCGGAATACCTCAAAATGAGCTCGCCCGAGAACAGTCTTCTCTTTAACATAAATGTCATAAGGCCCTTTAAATTCTTTTATGATCTGAACATAGTTTCTCACCTTACGTTTAAGGCAAACATCAGTAACAAGACCATGCCCGGTTTCCGGATCGATGCGCGGTAAGTTGCCAGCGTCCGGGTCGCCATTGGGGTTGCCGTCTTTTACATCAAAAACAAGCACAAAGTCATAACGGTTTTTGATTGGTTCGTTCATTGTTGTCTCCTTATTCGGGTTGTCTCCTTATTCGGTTGGTTGTTCATTATTATCCTATTTCTTCGTGAAGAAATTTTGCATCTGGTGATAATACCCAATGGCAAAACGGCCCTGGTCTTCAAGGCTCAAATGTGTTGGGAAAGAAATTTTGGCTTCGACGCCATCAATGATCTGGCCTAATAATTTTTCAAAAAAAATACGTCGCCCGGAACTCTCGAGTTTGGCTAAATGGTGATTTTTTAAACGCATAAGATTACCAAAAACGGTAACGGGCGTACCCGATGCCGCCCCATAGAACCGATCTCGGATGGTGGCATTTATGCCGGGATTCGCCTCCTGCTGAATTTTTTCCAGTGCGGCGAAAAGCCGACCCAGCCTGTACCCGATGTTGGTGTTATTTTCATCAAGGCTCATTTTAAGTTCCTCCTTTATGCTTGTGTTTTTGAAACGAGTTGACCGGTTAATGCAGGCTTTTATCAGTGCCGCGCGCTCATAAGTCACATTCTCTTTTTGCTTTCCGATAGTTTTATTTTTGGCAGATTGTTCAGCCTTGATGCGCCGAATGGCTGCCTGAAGCAAGGTTTGTGGGTATTTCAGGCCTCCCAAAATGGAACGTATGGTGTCGCCTGCCAGGTTTGGGGGAATATTATCAGCTTTGCTTTGAGCGGCAGTTGAAACCAACAGTCGAAAAAGCGAAAAAACATCTTTATCCCTCGGCCCATGCACAATTCGCAAGTCATCGAAATGTAGTTTGATTTTACCAGCCATACCAGCCACGGTATCCACAATCCAGAAGCGGACGGCAATTCGGGCAGCATTTGGCGAAAGGCCAAGAACATAAAATCTATTTTTTTCGTTCTCGTCGGCGAAAAACGCGCCGCTTTTTATCGACTTAAAAAGGCTTTCAACGGCCCTGACGCCACGATCCGGATCATCTTTTCGGGGTTCGCTGAAAAAGTCTGCTATTTGATTTTCCAGATCGGAACTTTTTTCTGACCAACAAACGGTAACCGCATCACCGACCAACATTCTGGGGCTTGACTTGAGTAAGGTGTTCAATGCAGTCGTATATGCGAACTCCGCTGATTTGCCAACGGGGGCGTTATATCCTTGCTCTTTCCCATATGAATCGAACCCGGAATTTTTTTGAAAACCTACCAACTTTTTTGAATCCTTACTGATCCGTGTGTCGCTGTGTACTCGAACAATTTCACCAACTTCCCCTGTAACCAAACATCGACCGCCTACTCTGCCTTTAATGCTTTTGCTTTCATCGATGATATTGCTAAAAGGTTTTGATCCCTGTTTAATGTAATCTTGAACTGCCTGACAACTGGGTATGGGCAATATTTCACCCGCAAGCTTAAACGTCATATTGCATGAGAGAGCTTTAGTACACTCATTCCATGTCGGATGTGACTTTACGTCATCAACACCGCCAGAGTCGTAAAACTTCAGAATTGCGGCAACGCCTTCATAGTTGTTTAGCTCAGGCGGCAATTCTTTCAGTGATCGTAGCCATGTCGCATGTTGGTTTTTCGCCTTTTCATCATCGGGGTGTTGAAGCACATACCCTGCATGATCCCATAAAAGAAAAGTTGTTTTGTAGCTTAAACTTCCCGACCTTGGCTTAGACCGAGGAACAAGGAATGTTTTAGCGATCGACTTCTTTCCGATCTTTTCGCGTGTATCTTCCAAGTTGATGAATTTGCCGTTTCGATCAATGACAATCAGAAAAGGAATGGACTTCCTTTCAAAGCCCTCGGGCGCAATATCACTTTCTGAATCGGCCACCTTGCGGTCATAATATACCTTCAGCGCTTGCAGGATCATGAGCGCACCTCCACGTTGACGAGATCAAGTACTCCATAGTTGAGTTCAGCCCGGAAGAATTGGGGCTTTATGTTGCTGGGGTCGGAGTAATCCATATCATAGAGCATCCAGCCGAGATCTCGTGTTTCGGAAATGGCGGTGGCGGGTTCGGCGACCGGATCGACCAGTCGAAATTGCGCCGAGAATTCACGGCAGCCCAGATAGGGCTGATTGAAGCACTGGCCTTTTCGGGCGCGGCGTTCAAACATGGCGGCATATTTGGCCGGTTTTTCATCCTGTCGGACGATTTCCAATTCTTCCACGTCATGCAGATATTCCGGAATCGGATTGTACACCTTGCCGCGCTTTCCCGGCGGAATGAACTCGAACTCGGCAAAAAGCCTGTATTTTACATCGCGCAGAAAAAGCCCAGCTTTCTGCTGCCGATTATCCTCGATAAAAATATGACTCTTTCTTGTTGAGGCGACCGCTCCCACTTCGTTGCGGCGCACTGAAATCCATCGAATGGGCGAGAGCACTTCGATGCGGGTTACCCGCCAGCGAATAGCAGGTTTCCAGAGAATCGCATCATAAACTGCTCGCGAAGCCGACGGTGTAATCACATCGTAACTGACGCGCTCAACCTTCATCTCGGGTCTTGTGAAACAGGCGTAAGGTCCCTTTACCTCCAAACAGAATCCTTTCATGATTCACCTCTCTTTGATGTGCTTTTAGACAATTAAATCTTCCGGAACCCAGCCGCTGCCGAACAAATCAAGGCCATGGTGATGATCGTATCTGCCGATCCAGCACCATAAACCCGGCCACACCTCTTCCAGCAATCCATCCATTTTTGCTTTTTCAAAGTCTCTTCTGGACAAATTCACGGAATAACGTTGCAGTTTTCGCATATTCTGACGCTTCGGCCCGATTCGCTGCAATTCTTCCAGGCATTTCCCGCTATCTCCAAAGTTGACCAATACCGATTGCTGCGCCTGATCGTCTATGAGTTTAAAATCATTCCCGGCTGTGCGGAAATGGACATATGGGACATCCTTTTGCAGCCATTCCTTGAACCTGCTGCCAGTATCATTGACTTTGGAATAAAATAAGTTGAAATAACGGGTAAATTCATCCGGATTCTGCGGATTGAAATCCGGTAGGCTGAACAATTCGCGGGTTGTGTTTTCCCCTTTAAGAAGCAGTCCGCGCGGGGCGGGCTTAGGCGGCACAAAGACATGAACCTCTCCCAGCCTGCCTTTCGCGTTAAGCTTGCCCTCGCGGTTGCAGCGTCCGCCAGCCTGGGCGATGGAGTCCAGGCCGGCAAGCGCGCGATACACGACCGGAAAATCAATATCTACTCCCGCTTCCACTAGTTGCGTGCTGATAACCCGAGTAATAAGACCGACCTTTAGCTTTTGCTTGATCTCTTGTATCGCTTCAGAACGATGTGCTCCACACATGAGGGCTGAAAGATGTATCGTGCCATGCGGCATGAACTTATAAAGCTCGTAACAATCACGACGAGTATTAACAACGCAAAGCACCTGATTGTGTTGCTGAAGTCTACCTGCCACATCTTCCCACTTGGTAAAATTGTTAATATTCGGCGGTAGGATAATCTCAGTTCTTTTGAGTCGTTCATAGAGTGCGGCTGGATTTGTGATGATCTCCCGTGGCAGATCCAACTTGGATAACGCTGGTTGAGTGGCTGTGGCAAGAACCATTGTTACTCCATAATGCCGTACAAGCTGGTTCATACCCTCCACACAGGGATCAAGCAGTTCAGGCGGCAGGAGTTGAGCTTCATCAAGAATGACGACACTGTTGATGATGTTGTGCAACTTACGGCAGCGGCTCGATTTGGCGACATATAGTGATTCGAAAAATTGAACGTTTGTGGTGACTATAACGGGTGCGTCCCAGTTTTCGGAGGCGAGTCTGGATCGTTGGGTCTCTTTATCCGGATCAAGGTTACTGTGGTGTTCAATGACATTTTCAACCCTAAAAATATCCGCCAATATTTTTACAGTCTGCTCGATGATGCTGGTATAAGGGATAACGTAAATGATTCGATTTTTACCGTAATTTACGGCATGATCAAGCGCGAAAGCCATTGCTGATAGAGTTTTTCCACCGCCGGTTGGAACAGTCAGTGAAAAAAAACCGGGTTCCTGCTTCGCTGCGTCTTTGCAGGCAGCCAGAACTTCTTGCCGTGCGGCGTTGACAGGAGTATTTGTGGCTTCACTCACCATTTTCTGCATGTGGCTGTCAAAAAAGGGGTTCAGTTCAGCCAAAGTGGGATATCTTCCCCGGTCTTTAGGTTGATCCTGGTTCATAAAATCTTCCGTATCGAGGAAATCGGCGTCTACCAAGCAGGAAAAAAGCATCCGCACCCAAAAGTGGAAATTGTATGGTTTTACAAAGGCTGGGAGCTTGATGTTTAGCTGGAGTTGCTTTCCAATCTCTTCAGCAGCGAAGCGAATACGGCTAAGGTTTTCTTTCCCTTCCTCAAGCCGAACCTGCAATGCACCACGGCCAGTATCAGAAGAATAGAAATCAGGCAGCCCGGCATGGTGCCCAGCTGCAAGATAAGCGTTCACTACTCCGATAATGGGCCCAAGTATTTCTTCCGCGAAGGCTGCTCCTGCGCTTGAGTGATTCACTCTGCCATGACCTGTCCCGTCGTATTCGGAATCATCCAGACTGTTTCCCCTGAGAAGATATGCCTGAAACTCATCCGCGGCTTTGCCCAGGTCATGAAGCCATGCCGCATTCCATGCCCAATCAGCAGATTGGAACTTTGCAGCACATTTCTCTGCCATTTCAGCAACATTATTCAAATGTTCATCAAGCAGTTGCCATTCTTCTGGCGGTTTCCCTTCCAGGCTATGTGCATAATATTTTTTAGTCATGTCCTGTCTTTTGATATAGATACCGGTCACTCAATTTACAGTGCGATTGCAGATGTAAATTCCTCCGGCATGGAAGAAGGAGTGGATTGATTGCACGTCTAAACATGGGCATTGTAGAATCCTTCATCAGCAAAGGCAACTAAATCTGTCAGAGCTGGTTCGGCGGGATATTTTTTCCGCCTGATGGGGGTTTCGTCAGGGGGCTTGGCGCGGCTCAGTTTAAGAGGTTTTATGAATTCTGCCTTAGGCAAATATAGAGGAGGTCTTTTTCTATAAGGACCTTTCATTTCTTATAAGGAATTTGGGGGACGTCCATGACTAGCTTGAATAAGTCTGATAAAAGCCTGAACAAATAGCTGATTGGCAGGAAGTGTCGTGCCGAGGCAGGCCGGGCGCTTTATGCCGTACACCTTGCGATCGGCGAGCCGCCATTTGCCAACATCAGGTCCGCTCTCTGCCTGGATAGATTTACTCTATGTCTCAACCGAAAGGTAGAAT
>Ga0180431_10004896_pt1 | contig 16595 bp, 18 predicted proteins | sample SS_ome_11_FD_132459 | JGI IMG/M metagenome (GOLD analysis project Ga0180431, IMG submission 132459) | Hypersaline lake sediment archaeal communities from the Salton Sea, California, USA - SS_1_MS_1 metaG | ecosystem: Environmental > Aquatic > Non-marine Saline and Alkaline > Hypersaline >... | reverse complement strand
CGCTTGCTATACCCCGCCGATGCCGCCGCCAAAGCGGCATTCCCGGGCGTGTAGCTCAGCGGGAGAGCACTACGTTGACATCGTAGGGGTCACTGGTTCAATCCCAGTCACGCCCACCATTCCCACCACGGAAATGGCAGTCGCAGGCGCATCTGGCGCATGCCGACCGGCGGAAACCCAGGGGCGGTCCAGGGCTCGTTCGCGCGCTGAGCGTTGCCGGAGAGAATTGGTGCAATGCCTGCGCGAACCATCGCGGTGGTGCCCGCCCGGTCGGGGTCGAAGGGCGTACCCGACAAGAACATCCGCAAGATCGCCGGCAAGCATCTGATCGGCTACGCGATCGAATTCGCGCTTCGCCTCCGTCAGGTCGACGGCGTGATCTGCTCCACTGATGCCGAGCACTATGCCGAGGTTGCGCGCCGCTATGGCGCCGACGTTCCGTTCCTGCGGTCGGCGGAGTCGGCGGGGGATGCCGCGATGGAAGAGGATGTGCTGCGCGAGATGCATCAGGGTTTCGTCAACAACGGTATCGATGTTCCCGACCTCATCGTCTGGCTGCGCCCGACGTTCCCGTTTCGTCCGATCGAATCGGTCGAGCGCTGTATCCAGCGTATGCAGGCGGACGGAACGATGACCGCCTGCCGGGTCGTGACTCCTGCCGACGCGCGGACCTATATGGACGCGGGCGGGTTCCTGCGGCCCGGCTTCGACGATGGCGGCCGATCGATGGTCCGCCGGCAGGACATGCCGGCCGCCTATCATGCGTTCAATACGGACGTGTTCCGTTTTCCGGTGCCCGGGAGCGGTGATGCGTTCCTTGGCGACCGTGTCGGCTTTGAAGTGGCCCCACGAGTTTGCGGCTCGACATCGACGACGAGGTCGATTTCCGGATCGCTGCCGCGCTGATCGAGAATGCCCGCGACCTCGTTGAGGACTACCTGCCGCGCCACCGCTCGGATCGACGCGATCCTTAGTTCCCCGGCGCCGGAAGGGGTCGGCACGCAAAGTCGATGACAGACATGGGCTTTTTCGCCTAGGCTAGGGGCTCCCGGGTCCGGTACGGCAGGATGTGAGTGCGTGCCGTCAGTATGAAACACGAAGCCACGGAATCCTCGCGCCTGATCAAGCTCGCTTCGCAGCATGTTGCGAAGGGGGCCAGCAGTACCATGCGAGTGCTCGACTACCACCTGCCACTCGTCGTCGACCGCACTGACGGCGCCCGGGTCTGGGACGCCGACGGCAACGAGCTCATCGACATGAATATGGGCTACGGCCCGCTGCTGTTCGGTCACCGGCCAAAATTCATCAACGACGCAATCATCGAGGAGCTCGGCCGTCGCGGCACTGTGTCGGGCTTCGCCGAAACGCTCTCGATCGAGGCGGGCGAGTTGATCAAGGCGAGCTTCCCCGCGATCGACCTTCTCCGTTTCAGTTCGACCGGCAGCGAGACCGCACAGACCGCTGTCCGCCTGGCGCGCGCCTATACCGGCCGACGGCGCCTCGTCCTCTTCGAGGGCCATTATCACGGCTCGACCGACGCTACCTTTCACCGCTACCACGCCGACCCGCAGGCCCTTGAGGGCCAAAAAGGCGCGCCCGTTGCGGGGACCGACGGCATGGACGGATCGCCGCGCGATGCGATCGTCGTGCCCTACAACGATGCCGACGCTCTGGCCGCCGTGCTCGATCAGCACGGGGCCGACATCGCGGCGGTTATGCTCGAACCGGTCATGGGCAATGCCGGGGTGATTCCTCCGGAGCCGGGCTACCTTCAGGAGGTGCGCCGGCTCGTCGATCAACATGGCGCGCTGCTGATCTTCGACGAGGTGATCACCGGCTTTCGTATCGCCCGCGGCGGTGCGCAGGAGCGCTATGGCGTGGCCGCCGACATCACCATGCTGTCGAAGGCTGTCTCCGGAGGTGTGCCCCTGAGTGCGGTCGGCGGTCGCCGAGAAATCATGCAACTCCTCGTCGACGGCGTGGTCTTCCACGGCGGCGTCTACTCAGGCAATCCGATGTCGCTGGCGGCGACCGTTGCCGTTCAGCGCGCCTATGCCGCGGATGCCGCGACCATCCATGCCGGAATCGAGGCTGCGGGAGTGCGCCTGGAAACCGGCCTCAGAGAGCAACTCCAGCAGGCTGGCATTCCGGCGATCGTTCAGCGCGTCGGCGGCATGATGAGCCTGTGGCTGACGAGGGGCGAGGCGAAGCCGCCGCTTGCCTATCGCGAGGCGGCGCACATCGCGGATGCGCCGAGCTTCATCCGGCTCCAGCATGCGGCGCAGCGGGCCGGGCTCTACTTCCACCCCAATCACTTCGAGCCCTGGTATCTGAGCACGGCCCATACGCCCGCGATCATCGACGAAGCACTCGACCGCTTCGCTACTGCGCTCAAACAGGTGCGACAGTCGGAGCCGGCCTGATGCGGGGAGAGGGCGTCGAGGCGAGCCAGGAGGCGATCGGCGAAAAGGTCGTCGCGATTGCGGAGCGGTTGATGAGCGAGCATCGGCTGACGGGCGAGGCCGGCCTGGACGCCCCCATAGGCGAGGAGGGCCTCGGCTTCGATTCGATGGGCCGGCTCGAACTCTATGCCGCCGTCGAGCGGGAGTGCGGCGTCAAGATCCCGGAGAAGTATTGGGGCGGCAAACGCGTGCGCGATCTCAGAGAGCTGATCCGCGTCGCGGCGCCTGCCTGACGCGTTCGGCGGAGGCTGGCCATGGATGTCTCCGGCGATCCTCTGCTGCTCGCTCGCTGGCGTACCTGGAACGGCGCGATCGATTGCGGCCACTCCGAACGTGTGTTCAGCGCCGATGAGCTTCGGGCGCTCTGCGACGATGTGGCGGAGCAGTTGGCCGCCGCTGAGGTGAAACCAGGGGATCCAGTCGTTCTCGCGCTTGCCAATACCGCCGCATTCCCGGTGCTGCTGATGGCGCTGCTGCAGCTGCGCTGCAATCCGATCCTGGCTCACCCGGCGACTCCGCTGCCCGAGCTGAAACGGATTGCCGGCGCCTATGGCGCGCTCTTCGCTGCGCACGACTTCATCGACGGCGTCAGCGCGCTCGGCGACGGAACCGGTGAGGCGACTGCTGCCATCCCGGTCGGCTCGATGGAGGTATCGCTGCTCCCGGTCGGGTCGGACGCGGGTGATGCTGCGTCCATACCCGGGATGGGCGTCATCCTCCATCCGACGTCGGGCACTTATGGCGCGGCGCGGTACTGCATCCGCAATCAGGGAGCCGCGGTCGCAGAGGCGGTGAACTATGTCAGCCGCGTCAGCGCCTATCGCGAGGCGCGGGTCACGGTGACGACGCCTCTCACTCACGCCTACGCCATCGGCTTCGGCCTGGTGTCGTCGATCATCACCGACAGCGTTCTCGCGGTGAGCCCGGTGTTCAACCCGAAGCGAATCCTTCGCCTCGAGCGTGAAACGCCCAGCACAATCCTCGCTCTGGTGCCGCCGATGGTGCGGACCCTCACCGCCATGAACGCCGGCGATCCAGGCCGCGCGATGTCGCCCAACACCTTCTACGCCGGCGCGGCGCTCGATCAGGCCTCGGCAGAAGCCTTTGAAAAGACCTTCGACACACGGCTCTTCACGATCCTCGGCGCGACGGAGAGCGGGGCGATTGCGACGACGTGGTCGTCCGATGAGCGCCTTGGCGGCGTCGGCCGTCCGCTCGATGGCATCAAGGCCAGCGTCGTCGATACGAAGCGGTTCGAGGATCTCGGCGAGGGCGTCGGCGAACTCGTCGTCGAGGCGAACTCGATGATGCAGGGCTATCTCCCCGGCGACGGCAAGGGGACGCCGGCATCGTTTCGCACCGGCGATGTCGTTTCCATCCGCGACGACGGCACGGTGCATATCGTCGGCCGCGCCCGCGACATCATCAATCTCGGCGGCATGAAGGTCGACCCGGCCGAGGTCGAGGCGGTGATCCTCGCCGCGCCTGGCGTTGCCGACGCCGCGGTTTATCCGGGGCTTCGTGACGACGGGGTTGAGTTCGTCCAAGCCGCCATTTCAGGCACCGGCGCCGACCCGGCAAGCGTGCGCGAGCATTGCCTGGCAGAGCTTGCCGCGCACAAAGTTCCCGCCGCCATCCACGTCATCGACGAGGTGCCGCGAACGCCGTCGGGCAAGTGCATGAAAGTGAAATGCCCGGACTATCCGACAGCGCTTCTGACGGGGGCGCGCAATGGCTGAACGGAAGTCGCGATCATGCTGAGCCGCGGCGGCCGCGCCTACCGCTTCCGCGAGCGCGTGTTCAACCGCGCCAACCGCATCCTCCTGCCGCACATGGCCGACCCGGTGCGGCGCGAAACGGAAGCAGCAGGCGACGACGCGATGCCCGAGCCGATGAAGGTGATCGACAACGGCGCCGACACGACCATTGTATCGTTCTCGAGCGCCGCGATGCTCCACACCGGGCGTCCCACCTCCGAGTTCGAGTCCTTCTTCCAGCGCCAGGCTAGGCCCTACAATCTTGTCCTCTTCCGCGACATCCATCGCAGCGTCTATCACCTGACGCCCGACGGCGAGTCCGGCGGGCTCGAATGGTACCGGACCGAGCTTGAGAATGCGCTGGCGGCGCTCGGCGCCTCGCGTCATGTTGCGATCGGCGATTCCGGCGGTGCGGCAGCCGCGATCTATTTCGGCACGAAGCTCGGTTTCGAGACGGTCGTCGCGTTCAGCCCGCCCTTCCCGATGCATCACTGGATCAGCCCGGTGGCGCAGCTTCGCGCCTATTTCGACGTGCCGCTGCTCATCAAGGAGCCGAGCGCCTATTGGGAGCACGTCCTGATCGCCGGATCGGCGACATTCATGTTCTACCTGCCGATCGGCCTGCGTTGCGGCTTCGACAGCATCTTCAACCCGATCACGACCTATCTGGAGGCGAGCGAGCGGCCCCGCCTCACGATCTTCTATGGCGAGGGCAGCCGGCCCGAGACCAAAATCATCGCGCCGCTGCGCGGCCTGCCGGACGTCACGATCAATCCGCTGCCGACGGCGAAGCATTTCTGTATGGTGGCTCTGGCGCGGACGGGACGGCTTGGATCGACGATCATGGAGGCGATCGAGCCGCTGCCCGCTAGCGGGGAGGCCGATACGGCATGAAGCGGGTCCCAACGATCGCAGCGCTCGGTGCAATCGGGCTTGGCGCGCTTGGCGCGTCGCCAGCAGTGGCGACCGACGGTGAGCAACGCACCTATGCCAACGTCACCGAGGAGATCTTCGAATGCGTGAAGGTCGATAGCATCGAAGCGCAGGGCACCGTCTACGAGCCACGCTATGGGCCGGTCGGGGTCTCGACAACACGGTCGGCGCTGTGGCGTGTCGTCGTTGCCTATGAGCACGACGTCGCCGCAGGCCAACTCACTTACACGCTGGTCTACAAGAGCTGGATCGTGCCGCGGGCGGAGATCTGGAACGGGATCGAGGACGCGCTGGCGCGGTGCAGTCAGTAGGCGAACCTCAGGCACGCTCCGCCGGATGTCGCTGAAACCCGGCCATGCCACCGATGGCTCGCGCCACGAGGAGCCGTCGCCCTATGGCGCTGCGTTCTCGGCCATCTATGGCGAGAAGTGGGACCTCTGGTGCCGGCTGGTCTGGCCAATCCTGCAGCAGTATCTGCCTGCGGATCGCGACGGGCGAAGCTGGCTGGACCTTTGCTGCGGGTCGGGCGGGTTGCTGCAACTGGCCGAAGTCGACGGTTTCGCCGTCACCGGCGTCGACCGGTCGCCGTTCCAGCTTGCCAACGCCGCGCGGAAGGTTCCCGGCGCGCGGTTGATCGAGGCCGACGTGCGAAGCTTCGAATCCGCCAACGCCTATGACGTCGTCACCTGTGTCTTCGACAGCCTCAACTACCTGACCGAGTTAGACGAGGTGAGGGCGCTGTTCGAGCGGGTCGCATCATGCCTGAAGCCGGACGGTGTCTTCGTCTTCGACATCAAGACGGCGGAGGGCTTTCGGACGGAGTCCGCCAAGACGCTCGAAACGGCGACCGGATCGGTGACGTTCGAGAGCGCCTATGACGAGGCGGAGGCGCTCCACCGTTTCACCGCTACGGGCACGGTGGAGGAGGGCGGCGAGCACCGGCCGTTCCACGAGGTCCATATCCAGCGCGCCCATGAGGCCGCCGTGCTGGAACAGGCGCTCGCCGATCTCGGTCTTGCCGTGGCGGTGGCGGATTTCGAGACCGGCGGCGAGCCGGCGCCGCGGTCGAAGCGGCTTGTCTTCACTGCCCGCAGCGGCAGCTAAAGGATAAATGGAATCAACGCCTTCCGCTCCGGCGGATAATCCGGAAATCGCTCGCGATACCAACGGTGGTGCGAGATCGCACGCGGGGCGAGATTGGCGGCGGTGAAGAAGGCGAAGGCGAGGCCGGCCGGCGACCACGCGGCGATCGCCCAGCCGATCCACTCGACGATCTCGCCGAGATAGTTGGGGCATGAGACGTAGCGGTACATGCCGCCATGCGGAATACCGTAGTCGCGCGAAGCGCGGCGCAGCCTGAACAGGATGCGGTCGGAGTGGATGTTCACGATGAAGCCGACCGCGAAGATCAGCGTACCGATGATGAAGGCCGGGCTCGAAAGCCAGTCGTCGGCATAGGTGCCGAGCTCCGACAGCCAGCGCGCGTTGATGTAGGCGTTGAGGAGGTTGAAGCCGAACGCCATCGCGGCCACCGACAGCGGCATTCGTTTGCCGCCCGGCGGCATGCGCAGAGGGAAGATGAATGTGCGGTGGACGTAGTGGATTTGCCACAGCGCCAGAAGTGCAAGCGGTGCGGCGTCGCCGGCATTCCCGCCGCTGAGATAGATGACGAGAAACACGACGACGGCAGGGCTTTCCATCAGCGCCCAGCCGAGCCTGGCGTCGAGCGTCGGTCCCCAGCCGGGGCGCGCGTGGCGGCCATAAGGCGCCGACAGAAACGTCAGCGCGACGGCGGAAGCGGCGCCAGCGGCGACCATGAACCACATCAGCCAGACATGGATCTGCGGCTCGCTCACCGTCGCTCCAACCGGTCGGCGAGGATCTTGGTCGGGCTGAGCAATCCGGTTTCGGCGAACCAGGAGATCGTGTCGGCGACTGTCTCCTCAAGGGGACGTGGCGCATAGCCGAGCTCCGCGCCGGCCTTGTCGCGGATGACGACCGGGTCCCAGCGAAGCGGCATCATCGATTCGGGCGTGAACATCGGCTCCCGGCGAAGCATCCGCGCCGAAGCAAGTCCGAAAGGCGCGGCAAGCTCGCCGACGCGAAGCGGCAGCACCATTCGCGGTCGTGGAATGCCGGTCACCGCAGCCGCGACCTCGGCGAGTTCGACGAGCCCGGATCTGTGGCCGCCGAGCAGATAGCGTTCGCCGCTTCCGCCCCGTTCGGCCGCCGCGATCGCACCTGCGGCGACATCGCGAACGTCGACCCAGTCGAAGCTGCCGCGAACGAGGCTGGGCATCCGGCCGCGCGCGAGATCGAGAAGCACGCGTCCCATGCGGGATGGGCCGAAGTCATTAGGCCCGATCACGCCCGTCGGATGGACGATGACGACGTCGAGCCCCTCCGCGGCGAGCTCGAGCACGGCCGCTTCCCCTGCCGCCTTGGAGCGGTCATAGGCGGGAGCGCGCGCGTCGGAGAGCGGGGCGGAGGCCTCGTCGATCCGCGCACCCACGCTGCGGTCGCCAAAGGCATGGATCGAACTGCAGTGGACGAATCGCCCGACGCCGGCTGCAAGCGCTGCTTCGGCGACCGTGCGTGTCCCCTCGACGTTCACGCTCTCGACGTGGCCGCCGCGCGGGCCGTCGATCGAAATGATCGCCGCAAAGTGGAAGACGACCTCGACGCCCTGCATCGCATGTCTCATGGCGTCCGGGTCGCGGACATCGCCGCGAACGATTTCGATAGGCAACCCGTCAATGGCGTCCTGCCGGGAGCGCACCAGTGCACGCACACGGTCGCCGCGGGCGAGCAGCGCGCGCACCAGATTGGCGCCGACATGGCCGTTGGCCCCGGTGACAAGGACGTTCATCGACCTTCCTCCCGGCGCCAAGCCAGCCGCCGGAACGCCGCCAAGTCAATCGTCCAGCCACGCGACGAGATCGCGAAGGGCGCGCGTGTAGAGCCCATAGTCGATGTGGAACGCGTCCGCTTGGGAGAAGAGCGCGCCCTTGAAGCTCGGCGGCGCGGTCGTGCGCCGCGCGTTGAAGGCCTCGGCCTTCTCCGGATCTCGTTGCTCGGCTGCCAGGTAGGCCGCAATGGCTCGGCCTTGCTCGACGAAGATCGGCCAGCACGAGCCGGCGCCGACCATTTCGGTCATGTAGGCAAGGCCCGGCTCGTTCGGGTGGAACAGGCCAAAGGCGGGCAAGGCGGCGGCGACGTCGTTGCCCGTCCTGCCGAGTAGCGGATAGTGCCGGGTATAGCCGGTGGCGAAGATGACGTCGTCGACGGTTTCCATCTGGCTGTCCGCGAACCGCGCCGCGCCGTTGTCGAAGCTGGTGACTGCCGGGCGAACGACGACGTGCCCGGATCGGATGCCTTTGAGGATTCCGCGGTCGAGCACCGGGACGCGGTCGAACAGCCCGTGCTTCGGAGGGGACAGTCCGTATCGCTCATTATTGCCCGATGCGGCGCGGACGACGGCGCCGAAGACGGCGTCGCGGATCCCGTTCGGGAGCCAACGTGTGTCGGACGCCAGCCGATCGGGCGCGATTCCGAGCCTGGCAAGCAGCGGCACCGTGCGAAGCACCGAGGCCGGAATAATCCAGGGGCTGTCACGAACGGCGAGGATGATCCGGGCAGTGGTACCTGCGAGCTTGCCGGCAATGTCGGTTGCCGAGGCGCCGGCTCCGACGACGAGCACCCGCCGTCGCGCGAAGTCGGCAGCGCGATGGTAGTCGGCCGAATGAAGGACGCGCAATCCGGCGGCAACAGCGGACGCCCGAAGCGGTTCGTCGAAGCGCGCGTGGTCGCGATTATGGCTGCCGGTGGCGAAGACGATCGCGCGGTAGGGGCGTCGGTCGATGTTGACTCCGGTTCGCAGCGCCGCGACCCAGGTTCCGTCACGCGATCGTTCGGCGCCTTCGAAGCGGGTGCCGAAGTGGATGCGCTCCAGGACACCCTCCTCCGCGGCGGATTCGTTGAGGTATTGCCGCACCCGCTCGAACGGCACGAAGAGCGGCCAGTCCCGTGGCATCGGACGGAAAAGCTGGCTAGTCGCTCGCGAAGCGGCGGTGCGCATTCCCTCGTAGACGGAGCTGACGGGGTTGGCGTCGTCCCAGATGCCGCCGACGGCGTCATGTTGCTCGATCGCCTCGAAGGCGATGCCGCGGCGGGCCAACGCCGACATCGCCGCGAGGCCGGCCGGGCCGGCGCCGACGACCAGAACGGGCAGATGCGGATCGGTCGGATCGGGCCGGCTCGACGCCTCGGGGGTTGTGGCGAGCCAGGCCTTGAAATGGCGCGAGGCGGGAACTTCGATACACTCCGATGGCGGTCGGCGGCGGGGGCGGGCTGCCCGGCAAGCCGCGATCGCGGCTATAGTGCTTTCTACCGAACGGTCGCGTCGCCGGGTACACGGATGGATCGCAGCGTCATCTACTTCGCCTATGGCTCGAACATGTTCGTGCCGCGTCTCGAGAACCGGGTCGGCACCGTCGAGGTGCTCGGGCGGGGGCGACTCGTCGGCCATCAATTGCGGTTCCACAAGCGGAGCGCCGATGGCTCCGGAAAGTGCGATGCGTTCCACACCGGACACGCCGACGACGTGGTGGAGGGCGTCCTCTTCGCGGTTGCGCATGAGGGGAAAGCGGCGCTCGATAAACTCGAAGGCGCCAATTTCGGCTACGCGATGCACACGGCCAAGGTCGCCACAGACGACGGCGAGGCGCTGGCTGCGCTCTACACGGCGCAGGCGGACTCCATCGATCAAGCACTGAAGCCGTATGGCTGGTACCGCGACATCGTGCTCCGTGGCGCCCGCCAGCATTGGCTGCCGGAGGCCTATATCGCGGCCGCAATCGCCGGCGTCGCGGCGATTCCTGATCCCGAGCCCGCCCGCGAGGCGGCGCGGCGGGCCGAAGCCGGGCTGGCCTAGGCCGAAGGGGCCGACGATTTCGCTCCAATCCGACTATCGGTTTTTGCACTTCCTTAGAAATGGCGCGGCGATGCTCAGACGCGTCCGATCCCGAAGACCGGCAGATCTCCATGGAAGCGCTCGCCGAACGCGACGACACCGAAGCGCTGCTCTCGGAATGCCTCATCTTTCACGCGCTCGACAGCAACGGGCGGCGGCAATTGGCGTCACGCGTGAAGCATGCGCACCATTTTGCGGGTGAAACGATCTTCAGCGCCGGCGAACCGGGGCGCAGCATGATGATCGTCGCGAGCGGCTCCGTTCGTGTCACACTTCCGACGAATGGCGGCGACGAGATTACCCTTGCCGACTTCGAGCGTGGTGCCGTTCTTGGCGAGATCGCGCTCCTCGACGGCCGTCCACGTTCGGCATCGGCGACGGCGCTCACCGATTGCGAGCTATTGCTGCTCGACCGGACGGCGATCGGGCCGCTGCTTCGGTCCAACACGCGCGCGTGCATGGCGATCATCGAGATGCTCTGCGACCGGCTGAGGCAAGCCGACGAGCGGATGGCGATCGCAGGGCCGGCCCCGGACTGCTGAGACCGCTGACAACAGTAGAGCCCCCGCCTGATTGCAGGCAGGGGCTCGGCTGAAGCGCGGGCCGGCAGGGCTCGGGAGGGGCGTGGGCGCCGGCACGCTAGGAAGGCTTTCCGTCCGGGCTAGAGGGAGGGTCCCGTCCGGGCTGCCTTGTCGATGAATACGCGGTGGTTTCGCCGCTGGATCACCGACGGAGAGCAATTCCGAAGAAGCGGCGGTGAGTGAATGGCCGAGGCCCCTGTGGGTCCCTGCGTTTCCGCCATTGTGGCGGCGGTTTTGCCATGGCACGAGACCTGCCAGTCACGTCGCAGAAGCGGAGCGAGAGGTGAGTCGGTTCGCCTCAAAGGCCGAGTTGCTCGAAGAGATCCGGGAGGAGCGCCTCCGGCTCGAGGCTCTGCTTGCCGAGATTCCACCGGAAGCGAAACTGGAGGAGGTGACCGACGGCATGTCGGTCAAGGATTTCCTCGCCCACCGCGCCGAGTGGGGACGCATGATGATTGCCTGGTACGAGGCTGCCAAGGCCGGCAAGCCGGTAGCGGTCCCGTCGGAGCGCTTCAAATGGAACCAGCTCGACGCGCTCAACGCCGAGATTCATGAGCGCTTCGCCGACACGCCGCTGGCAGCCGTGGAACGCGACTTCGCCAAGGTGCATGATCGCCTTGCCGCAATGGTCGAAGAGATGAGCGAGGACGAACTCTTCACCAAGCACCACTTCGCGTTCACCGGCACGTCCGACCTTGCTACCTATGTGAACTCGGCGTCCGCGGCCCATTATCGTTCGGCCGGCAAGCACATCCGCAAATGGTGGAAGGCGAGGCAGGCTTCGACACGCTAAGGGCGGTTTGCGGCGAGGCGGCGATCTGGTAGCCCTTCCGGCCATGCCGTTCGAGTTGACCAGCCCCGCCTTTGGTGATGGCGAACCCATTCCCGACCGTCACGCCATGGAAGGCGACAACCGTTCGCCAGCCTTGAGTTGGAGCGACCCGCCGGAGGGCACGAAGGGCCTCATCCTCATCGTCGAGGATCCCGACGCCCCGGGCGGCACATTCCATCACTGGATCGTCCGCGATATTGCCGCCGATATCCGAGCGTTGTCCGAGAATGCCGGCCGGGCGGGCAGCGAGCTAGTGATGGGGCGGAACGATTTCGGCGACATCGCCTATGACGGGCCGCGGCCGCCGCAGGGTCACGGATACCACCGCTACATCTTCCGGCTCGCCGCGCTCGATACCGAGCTCAGGCTGCCGACGGGCGCGATCGGTCCCGATGTCTGGGAGGCTGCCGAAGGCCACGTGCTGGAAGAGGCGCGGCTGACCGGCATCTACGAACGCACCTAAGGGACTTCACGGATCGACAAGCGGTTCCGGTACATCCGCCGTTACCGATACCCTTGCCCACCGGCGCGAGGTCCGACACATCAACTTCCGACCGCGAACGCGCGAGTATCTTGACTCCCGAACTCATGTTTCTCCTATTTGTTGAGCGTGCATCTCAACAATAAGCGCCATCTGCTTCGGCCGGTGGCGAGGAGGGAAAATGATCAAACTGCTCAAGGGCTTGCTTGTTGCCGCCGGCGTTGCGGCGCTCCCGGCAACTGCTTTCGCGGCGGGCGACCTGGCGGCGCCGCCGTCGACTCCGCTGGAGCTCAACATCACGGGCGAGGAGCCCGATCTGTCACAGACGACCTTCGAGATCGAGACGGGCGTCTACTACCGGCTGACAATCACCAGCGACGGCGCGGAAGAGTTCATGTTTCAGGCGGAGGACCTCCTTCGCAATGCCCACGTCCGGCTGATCGTGATCAACGACATCGAGGTTCACCTGCAGGGGCTGCCGTTCCGCGGTATCGAGTTCGACGCCGGCGGGGCGGTTTCGGTCTCATTCGTCGTTCTGCGCACCGGCGAGTACGAATTCACGGTCGGTCCAGCGACCGGAACTTTCGTCGTTCGCTAGCAAGAAGTGCGGATCGGCCGCGAGGCCGGTCCGCCACGCTCGTCTCTGCGCTATTGTCGCAAAGAGTCGAGGCGGCCGATCAGGTTTGTCGAATTTTCTATTAATTCGACTCGCCGAGGGAGTATTGGCTAGTAATAGGTGCGGGTTCGTCATCAGAATATCTGCAAGTCCGGGTAAGACTGCTGCTGTCGGGAGGTCGCTCGTTTGATTTCAGCGCGCGTGAGTGCGCCGGGCGCCGACTGTTCGCAACCAACCCAGAGAAAGATGCAGCATGTCTAAGTCGTTACGCTTGGCCGCCGCCGCTGCGGTAGCATTCGGTTGTTTCGCGTTGGGTGCCGGCAGCGCGGCCGCGCAGGATTCGTGTCCGGTCACAACGCCCGAGGAGAACATGGACATTGTCGTCGCCTATGAGGAGGCGTTCGACGAAGCCCATTTCGAGAACATGGACCTCCACCTCCATGACGACCATGTAGAGAACGGCAACAGGTTCACGCTCGAGCACGAGGTCGGCCACAACGAGGACGAGCATCAGGTCGCCGTGATGCTCGAGACCCTCTATCCGGGGTCGGTCCAGCACATCGACGAGATCTTCGCGTTCGACGACAAGGTCGTTATCGTGACTCGTCTTGAGGTGAGCCAGCACACCCTCACCCCGGACGGCCAGCCGGCGATGCTGGAAACCCCGGCCGAGATGATGGGCGTTGCGCTCTTCACCATCGAGTGCGGCCAGATCATCCACGCGCATGTGTCGACGGACCTGTTCGGTCTCATGACACAGCTCGGCTTCGAACTCGCGCCGGCCATGTAGGCACCACATCAAGGCATCAAGGCCCCGGTCCGGTTGACATCGGACCGGGGACTGACTACTTCCCTGCCTTCTTCGAACGCGGGGGAAACGGCCCGCACAGACGGTCCGACAGAACAATGAAGATCAAGAATTCGCTGAGATCACTGCGCAAGCGTCATCGCGAGAACCGGCTGGTTCGCCGGCGCGGGCGCGTCTACGTGATCAACAAGACGAACCGCCGCTTCAAAGCCCGCCAGGGCTGATTTCCGACGGCGCCTCAGGCGGCGCCGGTGCCCGTTTCGTTCACAACAGCAATACGCAGCATGTTGGTCGTGCCCGAGCGGCCGACCGGAACGCCTGCGGCGATGACGATCCTGTCGCCCGGGCCGGCGAAGCCTTCGCGCACGGCAACCTCGCAGGCGCGGTCGACCATGCCGTCGATGTCGGGGGCTTCCTCGCCGAAGAGGCAATGCAGTCCCCAGCCAAGGGCGAGCCGGCGTGCCGTCGCGACCACGGGGGACAGCGCGATAATTGGCGTTTGCGGCCGCTCGCGCGACACGCGCAGACCGGTCGTGCCGGAGCCGGTGTAACAGCAGATCGCGGCAAGGTGGAGCGTTTCGGCGATCTGACGGACGGCGGCCGCGATGGCGTCCGCGCCGGTCGACTGCGGCTCGGCGCGCTGGCCGCTGATGATCGATGGGAAGTTGATGTCCTGCTCCACCTCGACGGCGATGCGGTCCATCGTTGCAACGGTCTCGATCGGGTAGTCGCCGACCGCGGATTCAGCTGAGAGCATGATCGCGTCAGCGCCTTCGAAGACGGCCGTCGCGACGTCGGACACCTCCGCTCGCGTCGGTACCGGCGCCTTGATCATCGACTCCAGCATCTGGGTGGCAACGACGACCGGTTTGCCGGCGCGGCGCGCGGCACGCGTGATCTGCTTCTGAATGCCCGGCACGCGTTCCAGCGGAACCTCGACGCCGAGATCGCCACGCGCGACCATGAGCGCGTCCGCAACTTCGATGATATCGTTGAGATGCGTGATCGCCTGGGGCTTCTCGATCTTCGCCAGGATACCGACCTTGCGGTCGCTGCGGGCGCGGATGGCATCGAGGTCGGCGGAGTGCTGGACGAAGGAGAGCGCCACCCAGTCGACGCCGGCTTCGAGCGCCGCATCGAGGTCGGCGCTGTCCTTGTCCGTCATGGCGTCGACCTTGAGCGTCGTATCGGGGACGCTGACGCCCTTCTTGTCGGAGAGCTGGGTCCCCGACTGGACCTCCGTGACCGCGCGGTCCTTCGAGGCGTCCCGGACGACGAGATTGACCTGGCCGTCATTGAGGAGGAGCCGGTCGCCGACGCGGAGCGACTCGAATATTTCCGGATGTGGAAGATAAACGCGCCCGGCATCGCCCGGCGTCGGGTCGGAATCGAGGGTGAAGCTTTGCCCCGGCTCGAGCGTCACATTGGTGTTCTCGAACGTACCGATGCGGAACTTCGGGCCCTGGAGATCGGCGAGGATGCCGATCGGATGCTTGGTTTCGTGCTCGATGTCGCGGATGAGGCCGACCAGCCGGTTCAGCTCGTCATGCGGCGTATGGCTCATATTGATGCGGAAGATGTCCGCCCCTGCCGCTACCAGGCCGGCGATCACCTCGCGCTTCGACGATGCCGGCCCGAGGGTGGCGAGAATCTTTATCTTGCGTGACCGCTTCATCGACCGCCGATCCCCTGCTGAACCGTGAGCTGAACGTTGTGGACGGTCCGATCGCCGGTGTCGATCTGGACGAAGCCGGCCCGGTCATAGCCCCGGGCCACGCAGTCTTCAATGCCGCGAATGGTGAACTCCTGGTCCCGCGTGCACATGAAGATGTCTCCCCCGTCGCCGCCCCATTCGCCACCGAGCGTGTAGTCGATGGCGTAGACGTAGTAGTAGCGTGACCGCAATGCGCCGGTGATGACAACGGCGCATTCGTTCGGCGAGCCGCGCGGGGAGAGGTTCCACCATCCCTCGCTGACGAGGTCGCCTTCGTCATCATAGCCGACCGCCACGCCGACGCTGCTCTCGGTGCCGTTGCAGACCCGAAGGCCGGTACCGGCGTCTTCGGGAACCGGGTTGGTCTCCGCCACGGGCGCAACCGCCGCAGCGTTCGTTTCTTCTGCTTCGTCACCGTCTCCGGACGAACAGCCCGAAACACCCAGAGCGGCGGCAATGGCGAGACCGATCAGGATGGACCCGCGAGTCCGAAGGCGCCTGCCGGCGTGGATCGGGCTGGAGGAAGAGTTCACGGGCATGGCGAGATGACGCGAATGATGAGCGGGTTATGACGCCCGGGATTCTCCAATGTCAACGCGCCGACAATATGCCCGGGGAAGAACCGGTGAAGCCCGGCGGATTTGTACCGGGCGCGCGGCATCAGCCGCTTGACCGAGCCGGCTCGGCTCGGCAAACAGGCCCGCCTCGGACGCACGAATTGGAAAGGTCGAAATGGCGGATACCGGCGGAATTGCAGGCGCTCAACTGAAGGCGCTGGTGGAGCGTATCGAGCGACTTGAGGACGAGAAGAAGGCGCTCGCCGACGACATCCGCGATATCTATGCCGAGGCCAAGGCAAACGGGTTCGACACCAAGACGCTGCGGCAAGTGGTCCGACTCAGGAAGCAGGACCGTGCCGAGCGCGAGGAACAGGCCGCGCTTCTCGATCTCTATCTGCACGCATTGGGAATGGCTCCCGCCGAGCAGTAGCGGCTCTTACGGGTTCGCCGCCACCGTGAAGCGGACGAGGTCGACCATCGCGACGGTCGAAAGGTAGCCGGCGAAGGCAGTCGTGTTCGGGATGATACGCCCGGGCTCGAAGCCGCCGGCTACGACACGCTCCGGCTTCATCAGGAACTCCGGCGACGCACCGACATAGGGCGTCGAAAGCCGGACGGCGCCAGCCTGGCGCAGCGTGCCCGGCTGCGCAATTGCCGTCATCGTGTCGGAATTGACGATCGGCGCGCTCAACTCGGCCAGCGGGTCGAACCAGCGGCGCTCAATTGGCGCCGCGGCGACCCGGGGCTCCGGTTCGGGATTGGCGAGTGCGACTGCCGGTGCCGGCGTCGGGCGCGGCGTCGGCGTGGTCAGCATGGCCAGCGGATCCGGTTCGGGATCGGTCGCCGGGGCGAAGGCAAGGGCGGCGCCGACCGGTTCGG
>Ga0180431_10004895_pt1 | contig 16595 bp, 11 predicted proteins | sample SS_ome_11_FD_132459 | JGI IMG/M metagenome (GOLD analysis project Ga0180431, IMG submission 132459) | Hypersaline lake sediment archaeal communities from the Salton Sea, California, USA - SS_1_MS_1 metaG | ecosystem: Environmental > Aquatic > Non-marine Saline and Alkaline > Hypersaline >... | reverse complement strand
TTAACATGATATCAGGTAGCCTTGGTTATAACGCATCTGAAGGTGACTATTTTCAAGGAGCACCTGGACAAACTGATCTATATCATTGGCAATTGGCAGTGTTATTCTTTGTCTTCAATGCTTATAAACTAATCCAAAATATTGAATATAATGTGCTAAATGTCATATGGATTGATGTGAATTCGGGATCGGATTTTATCTATAATAATACAGTTCATAGTCAGGGAGGCACATGGGCTCCATTAGTAATGGATATAGAAAACATTGATATATCTGCACCTACTTATGATCCTCCCACGGTAACCACTCCTATTGACTCAAGTAAGAATTTTGAGGTACAGATTGATCTTACCGATGAGGTATATGGTTCAGGAGTCAAGGAAGCGACATTATATTATTCAGTTAATGGCGGTGCAAGCTGGGGTTCAATGGACATGCTTCTTTATGAAGATCAATGGGTTGCCAGCATACCTCCGCAAACTTCTGGAGCGAGTATTCTCTACAAGATAGAATACAAGGATCTTCAAGGAAATACTAATACTACATTAACTTACAGGATCGTTGCTTTAGATTATGGTGACCCATCCATCCTCCTTCCAGGAATTATCACAATTATAGCATTCATTGGAGCTATAGGAGCAGTAGCGATTGTAAGAAATAAAGCACGAATCGAGCCTAAACTCAAGAGAGAAGAGAGTTTAGAAAAAAAATTGAAACACTTAGAACAAAGTTCAACAGAAGTTGGAGATAAATTGCATAAGTTAAAAAACCAAGAGGAGGAGATTTAAAGTGGTCAAGATTAGATGGAGAAAACACGCATCATTTTTAATAGTCACGGCAATCTTTGCTGCCACTTTTGTACCTATTGGTGGCTATGTTGTAGTGAAAGCAATGCCTTATTTGAACTTATTACCACTAATGGACGATCCTTCAGGATTAGGTCTAGCAGGCATGGAAATTGTCGAAGTAAATTTTGATAATTTCTCTGTTGAGCATCAGTATGCCTTTTCCCATTCAAGAATTGACGTTGACCACTCTATATGGAGCATTGATGGGATTTATCTGGAAAATGAATCTTCATTAGATAGCAAAACCAATTACTTCAACCCAACTACATTTATTGCAGATAACTCAATATATCTAACTGATCCACTTTTGCCAAACTACACTTATATCAACGAATATTATGAGTCAGAGCATATTGTTAGTCGCTATGGTTATGATTTTAACTTATCACAATCAGCAGATGATGCTTGGACTCAAACTGCTGGCACAAATTATACTTCCGATGGATTGGAATTAGGTGGTCATCAGAATGCAGCACAAGCCGCACAAAAAAGGATTTGTTTAAGATGGAACATCTCTATACCACAAAACGCTTACATCACTAACGCTTACATAAACCTTACTGTAAGAGATACATCCACTGCACCAGTGTATAATGGTATGACAATAAGGACTCAGGCTTTTGCGAGTTCTTCAACACCTCCATTTGATGATACTGGTGAGGATATTAAGTTAACGCGTACCAGAACCACTAATTATGTTCAATACGCTTTAGCAGGTGGTTTGACGGAAAATAATACAGTTCAATTTCCTGATATTTCTTCATTAGTAAATGAAATCGTAAGTCGTGATGATTGGGAAAACAACAGTATTTTTGGAGTGTATATTTATCCACAATCTGGAGTTACAGGTACTCCCGCTCCGGGTGAGATTATCGAATTCTGGTCGTACGACGCTGGAATTACAGATTATTATCCAAAATTAGTAATTGATTGGGATATCGCTGAGGATCCAATGTATTCTCCAGAACCTAGTGAAACAGTTCGCCAAGAAGTTGTTGTTGACACTGAAATTACTAATCTTATAGGCGTTTGGAACACTTCTGATCACTCATTTGGAAATCTATACAATGAATCAAACGGACATTCTTATAATGGCAAGATAATAACATTCCCTACACCAATAACTCCAGGAAAGACTCCATTATGGATTACATACGAATCCGAAATAGCATCAGTAATAGTAGAATACTCAATTAAAAAATGGACTTCCATGATATGGCGTTTGGATTTACAAGTCAAGAACACTTTATCCAGTGCGCTAACATTTCCCGCAGCAAATCTTTCTCTTAACTATTTAGATGGCTTACTTGGAGATGGGTGGATCAGTGAAGATACCGTGATTGGTCCTGGTCAAAGCGGAACCGTTGAAATCAATCTTTTGATGCAAAATGACCGAACTTTTCAGGCATTCGTGCAAACGATGCTCCTTGGACTTCCATTGGAATTAGCGGCTAACTTTGATGCTTACATTCTGGTAGATGGATTATTAAACGATCCATTCTTAGGGATTGTATTTGGAACCGAACTCGGTTTTCCATTTCCATCTGGAGGGGGAGGTACTCCTCCTTTTATTGGAGCTATAAATCGATCGAAAGTTAGTGCTAATAACGATGTTATTATCAGCGTAAACGCTTCTGATCTAGGAGGTACAGGGATATCTAATCGAACCTATCTATATTATTCAACGGATAGTGGTAATTCTTGGGATCAAGTTCAGATGACGGGAGGCACTTGGATTAATAATTATATGGGTGCGGATTTTGAAGGGTATTTTCCAATTGTATCCGCAGATCAAGAAGAAACATATATAGGCGTAATTCCAGGTGCTAACATGAGCGCTGGTACGGAAGTTTTGTGGTATATTTATCTCGAGGATTACGCGGGAAACATTGAACACATCAAACCAGGTAATTGGGTGGTAAGCGAAAATTACTCTTTTACGGTTCCAAGTTCTGGTGAATTAAAAGAAGAAATCTTTTCATGGACACAAGAAACAGGTGTTGATTTCTTTTCGACATTCATGGGTTATCTAGAATCTTATGGAGTAAACATAAACGCATACATGTATTCATTAGGCATAAATGCAGCAACATTGATTCCATTATTAGGAGCAATGGCTGGATTCTTTTACGATAACAATATAGATTCAAATCATGCTGTTGGAATGCTTTTAATTAACATGGATGCAGGTCTTGGAATCCTCGCTGATTCAGGAGTAGCTGCAGGATATCTTCTTAATCTATTCGGAATGAATTTTGATGGTCTCTTGGAGCACATATCAACTCACATTTTCCGACCGATAAGGGACGATATATACGAAATGGCGATTCAATCTTTACAAGAAATTGTGGTAGTTGATGATATGGAACCAATCATTGCATGGATGCCAGATTGGGATGCAGATGCGATTGGCGCAATAACAGTGAGTAGTGATGAATTCAGGATTAACAACGAAGCAATTGGAGCTTATTCATTAAACTGGAACACTTGGGCACCTGGAGATTTAGTTAAAGATTTTGGGAGCGAACTGATCTCGTTTTCGGAAGATGATATCTTATCGTTTTACCTCGATTACGACAACTATTCAAGAATAAACGAAAGCATGTCGATTGCGTTCGTGGATACTCTCGCGCGAGAAATGGTTTCCAGTACGTTATCCTTTGATAATGTAACTTATGGAACTTTCCAAGAAATCGTATTATATCTAAACTCAACGGATTTTACCGTAGATCCGGGATTTAATTTCGATACCATCCAAGAAATCAAATTTTCATATTCTAGAGATGTCAATCCATCTGGAAGGATAGCAGAATCTACTAACATTACTTGCGTTGCAGATGTGAACAACAATCTAAATAGGACATATTTTACAATCAGTGCCCCAGGAGAGACATATTTCGTGTGGATCAATATGACCGGAGGAGAGGATCTAGATTGGACACCGCTAACAGGGTGGACGGGTATTGCCGTAAATACAATAGGCACTAACGATGATAACATTACGGTTGCAGCTAAGATTGCTGATGTACTTCAAAATTATGGTGGATCTGGCACAATTTTTACGGCTTCTGCGTATCAAGGAATAATCAACTTGACAAATTCTATAACTGGGCCGGTTCCTGATGCGGCAGATGGGATATACCCCACAAATTTTACTTTTTCCGTGACGCCTCAAGGTGACGCTGAGGACGTTGACATTGTTATAGATTATATCAGTGTATATACACCAAGAATGTATGAACTTCATCAAGACTTTACCGATCTATACGAGTTAACGAATACAGTCGGTGTTGGGAGCATTAGCTGGTTTCTTTCAAATGTATTCCAAGGACCTTCAGCTCTCCCACCTATCGTATATGAAGATATAATAGCTCCAACCGACTGGGCTCCAAACACGGCTCGAACAAGTATATGGAATTTCCTAGATTTATGCGCCACAGCAAATTCAACTAACAATCACATGACAGCTGCTCTTTGGCTTCTCGAAGGTTTCGGACTACCGCTTTACTATGATAAGTTAGTCTCTATTCTAGGTGGATCGACGATGTCAGGACCAACATCTCCAAAAGCACCGCAAGAAATCTATCAATATACCTTTTCGCTCTCGCTCATGATGGGTTATGTCCCTCTTGCGTTGATTTCATATAAAGTCATTAAGAAGGAAATTATTAAACGCAGGACTTTAAATGGTAAAATATCAAAACCAAACATAGAGAAAAAACGAAGGTGATCAAATGAGTACAAAAAATAAAGCAGGTCTAGCTCAAGTACTAAAATCAAACCGTTCTACTTTAATCGCTATAGTCTTAGGAGTTATTCTTCCATGGATTTTCATGGGAATCTTTCAATTAACATATCAACCGACATTAAGCACAGCTGTTAATGGTGATTTGGGATTAATATTTGCAATGACCGTTTTCAATTCGTTTAATGTGATGCTGGAATTACCGTTTCTAGGCAACGGATACTGGATATGTTTCCTTATTTGGGCGGTAACAGGATTTTTTATCGGGGTTCTTACGCGTAGTACGAAAAAAGGATTAATCTCAACCCTAATTAGCCTCCTTATTTCGTATATCTTGTATTTAGTTATCATTTCGATAAACGGTCCTTTGCTTCCAAGCGAGCTAATTGATCCATTAGTTAATCCAGTCCTCTACGAAAGCATTAGTTTAGCAACTCCTATTGCACTCTTTATACAGATCACTCTTTATTCCTTAGTTCTTCCAATGATGGTCTCTTTCGCTCTATTAGGTACCTTGATAAATCCTGAACCTAAGCTTTATGCTGTTACAACTAAGGATGAAGCAAAACCAGAAGAAAAAATAGGAATGGTACAAAAAAGGGTTGAAATTGCCGAAGAAGAAATCCCAGATGAAGAAACTGCTGAAATCCAAACAATCTACGAAGAGATCCATAGAGATGAACCTGAAGTTATATCTGATGAAAGGAAAGACGAAGAAATTATACGATGAAAATAAATCTAAATTTTTTTTTTATTTTTGCCAATTTATAATCAATAATTCCATATTTAATTGTTCTATTAAAAAGATCTGTAAACCTAGTCTCAAGAAGATAAGGTCTTTTTGCTTCTATGTTTTCTTTTTATTTTTAACATATATATTTTTTATTAAAGAAAAGCTTAGCCCGTACAAGAATTTTCTATAAGCGTAGCCATACCTGTTCCCCCGCCAGCACATTGAGAGCAAATTGCATATCTCGCTTTTCTACGTTTCAATTCGTAAAGTGCGGTTAAAATTAAGCGTGCTCCTGTCATCCCAGGTGGATGTCCTAGAGCGATTGCTCCACCATTTACATTTACTTTTGATTTATCAATTCCTAAACCTTTTATACAAAATAGAACTTGTTGAGCTTGAGCTTCATTTATCTCAAAAATATCAATTTCTTCAATATTGAGATTTGTTTTTTCTAATAATCTTCTTATAGCAACTATAGGGCCCAACCCCATGAATTTGGGTTCAACATTACCCGGGGCGGAATTAATCCAGAATCCCATTGGTTTTAGATTAAGCTCCTTGGCGTTTTCTTCTGACATCATAATTATCGCTGCTGCCCCATCGTTAAGGTTTGGTGTATTTCCAGCTGTAACAAAACCTCCTTTTCGAAAAACAGGTTTTAACTGATTCAATTTGTCCAAGGTAATATCGGATCTTGGACTCTCATCATCGGAAATAATTACCTTATCCTTTTTTTTTATAATTTCTACTGGAGTTATTTCGTTAAAAAAGCCATTATTTTTAGCTCTAAAGTAATTTTGATGACTTCTTAAAGCGAATTCGTTAATTTCTTCAAAAGTTAAGTTGATTAACGGTAAATCATGCTTGTTGCATATTTTTTCAGAATTTTCTAAAATATTTTCTGCAGTTTCACCTACATGCTTATATCCGCCATATACTCCATGTGTATCAGTAAAACCATCATAAAATAATGCGTCAACTATTTCGTCTGACGATAATCTATATCCCCATCGAGCATTCATTAACATGTAGGGACATTGACTGTTGCTTTCCATACCACCTGCAATTACGATGTCATTTTCGCCCATGGCAATTTGTCGTGCCGCAATTTCAATTGCTTTCATTCCAGATGAGCATATATTGTTAACAGTTAAAGCACTAGCATCATAGGGGATTCCAGCTTTTAAGGAAGCAATTCTTGCTGGATGATTTCCCATTCCTTCTTGATGAATTACCCCTAGGATGACATCTTCAATCATTTCTGGTTTAATACCAGATCTCTTTATTGCTGCCTTGATAGCAATACTCCCTAATTCGACAGCAGGGATATCTCTAAATTTACCTCCAAATTTTCCAATTGGAGTTCTTGCACCATTAATTATGGCTATTTTTCGCATAATAGTAAAAACCCATTTTAACCTACTTTTTCTCTTTCAATGATAAAACATATAATTTTGACATTTACTATAACCGGAATGATGGCTACAAGAATAATTAGAGGGATTATAATGCAATTTTTCGCGTATCTTTACCATTTTTTTTCATTTACATTTTTTATGATTGTTTCATTTAAGGTCTTAATACATAAATAAATCTTTATTTAAAAAACAATTGAGAAAGGAATAACATGAGCGAAGAAGAATTAATTTTATACGAAGCTAAAGGTAAAATCGCCACAATCACGCTAAATCGACCAGCAAAGGCTAATGCATTTAATTATCCAATGCTAAAACAAATGCACGATAGCTTAATTAGAGCAGATCAAGATGAAAGTGTTAGATGTATCATAATTAAGAGCGCAAGTGATAAATTTTTCTCGGCGGGTTACGATTTAAAAGCCGTAATGGGTTCTCGCGAAGAAATGAAAAGTATCATTGAATGGGGAAGGAAAGTAAATGAAACAATTCTTTTTATGAAAAAAACAGTAATTGTTCAAGTTAAAGGCATAGCCGTTGGAGATGGAGTGCTGTTAATAATGGCCGCAGATTTAAGGATATTTGCCGATCGTCCAAAAGAAGAATTATATTTAAAACTTCCTGAAATTGAGATTTCAGCATTTCCTCAAACTGGTGCCACTATTTTGACATTAATGGCGTTTGGATTTAGTTATGCAAAACATTTACTCCTTACATCTGAAAAAGTAGGAGTACAAGAATTGAAGAACATTAATTTCATGTCAAAAATCGTTCCATTTGACAAGATTGACGAAGAGACAATGGCACTTGGAAAACAAATCGCAAAATGTCAAAAAGAGTTCTTGTTTATGGGAAAAGTAATGCTCACAATAATGGGTAAAAGATATGCAAAAAAGATGTTTGATTTAGAAGATGAATGTGCGCTTTTTGCTTATGGTGGTAAAAAATCCATGAAAGAGGCAGACGACTTCATCGAAGGACTTTATAAGAAATACACTTAATTTTTTCCTTTTTATTTAATTTGTTCGTCTACCGCAAATCATATTTAGGCGTTCTCTTTTGTAGAAATGCAGAAGATCCTTCATTTATATCTTTTGAAGAAGAACAGACTAATATGCTTCGATTTTCCAATTGTATGATCGTTTCTATACTCGGCGAATCCATTGAAAAATTAATAGCTTCTTTTGTCATTCTCAGGCCCAAAGGACTTTTCAGCAAGAACGATTCGGCAAGTTCTATTCCGGCGTCCAACAACTTTTCTTCGTCGACAATTCTCGAGATTAATCCGTATCGAAGGGCTTTCTCTGCCTCTAAAGGTTTACCGCTGTATAATAAAGCAGTAGCTCTGGATAATCCAATTAATCTAGGGAGGAAGTAACTATTTCCAACGTCCACGCCTGGAAGTCCAAGGTTAATGACAGCGTTAATAAAGGTTGCCTTCGGACTCGCAATTCGCACGTCAGAAGCTAAGGCAATGCTATATCCTGCTCCAGCAGCGGGGCCTTGTACGAGACATATTATCGGTTGCGATATCTTGCGCATTTTGATGTAAAAGTGGCTAATTCGCCATTGATAATATGTTCTTTTTTTAATTGCTTCAGGAGCGTTCAAGTAGTAATATTGTTTATATTCTTCATATGTCTTTCTTAAACCTAACAATGTCCCGTCTTTCAAATCTGTTCCCGCTGAGAAAACTCTCCCTTCAGCCTTAATAATAAGCACCCGACAATCTAAATTTACCATCAAATGATCTGCTAATTCGTGCAATTCCTCCACCATTTGAAATGATACAGCATTTAATCGTTCAGGTCTATTTAATGTAAGAATTCCCATTCCATTTTCTCTTAATGCCCATTTTATAGTTTTAAAATCCATATTTAATCACCTCTCATATTGTGGATTTCTTTTTTCAAAAAAAGCTTGAATACCTTCCATGACATCCTTTGAAACGCTACATAACATTTGTGTTCGATTCTCAATTTGTATTAGAGTTTCTAGACTTGGTGCGTCCATTGTAAAGTTAATTGCTTCCTTTGTCATACGTAAACCTAACGGGCTCTTGGTCAACAATGAACTTGCTAATTCAATTCCAGCATCTAATAGTTCTTCTTCCTTAACAACCTTTACTACAAATCCAATCTGTTCTGCTTCTTCAGCATCAAAAAATCTTCCCGTATATAAAATTTCTGCTGCTCGAGACATTCCAATTTGCCGTGGCAAGAAATATGAACTTCCCATATCTGATCCTGAAAATCCAAGTTTTATAAAAGCATTATTAAATTTCGCATTTTTGCTGGCTATACGCATATCTGACGCCATTATAAACGCAAATCCCGCACCTGAAGCAGCACCGTGAATTAATCCGATTATTGGTTGACTAATTTTTCGCATTTTCGTGATTATTTGCCCTACTCGGGACTGGGCGTATATTTTTCTCTTTATCACTTCTGGGGCGTCTAAGAAGAAGAACTTATTTTTATATTCTTCTGGTATTTTTCTTTTCTGTGAAAGGGGAGCTTCCTTTATATCCAATCCGGCTGAAAATAATCTTCCTTCACCTCGCAATATGACAACACGGCAATCAAGATTAATCATTAAATGGTCAAGGATTTCATGTAAATCCTCAATCATCTGAAATGACATTGAATTTAAATTATCTGGTCTATTTAACGACAGAATTCCTATTCCATCATCTCGGAGTTCCCATTTTATCGTTTCAAATTCCGTTCTTAATCACCTCTACCTTAAAGGATATTTTGGTTCTCTTTTAGAGAAAAATGCTTGTCCACCCTCTACTGCATCTTTAGAAGTACCACATATGATTTGCGCTCGATTTTCTAATTCAGTAAGCGTTTCTATACTTGGTGCATTCATCGAAAGATTAATGGCTTCTTTGGTCATTCTTAATCCTAAGGGGCTCTTTGTTAAAAATTCGCTTGCTAATTCAAGCGCCCTTTCAAATAACTTATCTTTTTCTACTATTTCTAGGAGGAAACCGATTTTTTCAGCTTCACTAGAGTTAAAAAAACGACCGGTATATAATATTTCTATGGCCCTTGACATGCCGATAAGACGTGGGAGAAAATAACTAGTCCCCACATCCGAACCAGATAATCCGATTTTAATAAAAGCGTTATTAAATTTAGCTTCTTGACTTGCGATCCGTATGTCTGCTGCTAATGTTAAGGCAAATCCACCTCCTGTTGCAGCTCCTTGTATAAGAGCTATGATCGGTTGTGGAATTTTACGCATTTTTTTAAGAGCATTGGAGATCCTATATTGATAGTACATTTGCCTCTTTACGACTTCTGAAACATTCATGTGGGAATATTTTCTAAACTCTTCGGGTAATTTCTTTTTAGATATAAGGGGCATTTCTTTTAAGTCTAATCCCGCACAAAAAACTCGTCCTTCAGCTCTCAATATTAGTACTCTACAATCTAAGTTATTCATTAAATGGTCCAAGATTTCGTGTAAATCTTCTATTAATTGAAGCGACATTGAATTTAAATCGTCTGGTCTATTTAACGACAGAATTCCTATACCGTTATCTTTTAGTTCAAATTTGATTGTTTTAAACTTGTAATTCATTTTTTTTCTCTTCAAATGTTAATGTGATAATAAATTATATGAATATTAGAAATTAAAATAACCTATAGAAAATGCAATAGTACTCTTTAACTATAGTATTTCAATTATCTGTTCTCAATACGTACGTAAATAAATAAGATCATATTTATCTATAAAACTTAAATATGATTCCCTCAAATGTTTAATTACAAATCCAATTCATTGGGTTTATTTATAAAAAATGTCAAAAAAAATTGGTTTTTTGTATGAGTAAGAAAATTGCAGTTGCAAGTATTGTAACTCTAGTTTTCGGCGGTGTCGCCATTCCCGGAGGAATCTTCGTAAATGACATGATAGCCGATATGGTTTATGATTCCGTTGCTGACGGACTCTTAGGTGTCCGCACCGAGGCAGGACCAATGATCGATCAGATGGTAGTTCACACATTCATGACATACTTGGTAAACGCAAGTTTAACCGATCTTGTGATGGAATTCGAAGGAATACCCATAACAGAGGCAGCATTACCTCCCGAACAATTCTTTAACGATGAGGATGCTGAGTTTCATGTGGATCTTCTCCTAGGAATACCAGAGATATATCTTTTTGGTATTTTAATATTTCCTGGATTATACGCCTATATCGATCTATTTACTGTAGAGGGGATTGCTAATTTTTTCGATGAGGAGCATACTTATTCGCCATTAGCTCAAGAAATGATACTATATGGTGATGATGAGGTTCCAGGATTAATTACCGACGTTGATATGGGTTCAGGGATGACAGATTGGTTAGCTCTTTTTGAGGGAGCTACAACCGATGATTTAAAATTCCAAATGACTTCGAAATATGATTGTACATGGAATCAAATTGAAGATATCTATGATTATTGCAAGTTATATTTAGAAGGCATTATGATAGATGTATTGTTAGATGGAATCGATCTTGAAATTGTTTTAAAAAACATTCCACAAGGACTTTTTGATTTTATCGTGCAACTTATAGGTTTAGAACTTCCAGAAAAGGTGTATATTGTTGATGAATTGAAACCTGAAATTGCTGGATTAAGGACAATCGAAGAGATAGGTGAATTTTATCTTTACCAACAATGGGCAAATGGAAGTCTAGTTCCTGATCCTGGATATGCTCTTCCATTGAGCACTGGTACGATATACGGATTTGAACCAGGTGTACCAATTCCAACTGAAATGTCAATCGATTCGTGTCGCGCTTTATGGGACGAAGAAAGTGAGTATTCATTGGTAACAAAAGCAGGTCTTGCCAAATGGTACGAAGCGTGTGCCGATCCAGACTCTGATGTTGTTGAAGAGCTAAAAGCTGCTAACGGTATCGACGATCATGCGGTTGAAATAATCTGCCCATGGTTAGAAAATTTCCGTTATAATGTAATGCCATTCTTAGCTGCTGAATTAATGGCTCTCCCAATAGATGCAATTTCATTGGGGGGTGTGATTCAAGGCGCAGCTATTGGAGTAGGTGGGCTTTGTATAGGTCTCGCCTCTACGGGATTTGTAAGTAATAGAGTAGTTAAAGTAAAAGCTCAAAAGAAAGCCCTTGGAACCATCTCTAAAAAAAATCCTAAAAAACTCCCTGATATAGCTGGAGACGCCATGAATCCCGCGGGAAAAGAGTTAGAAATACCAAAGGAAAAGTTACAAGAAATTCCTAAAGAAGAATCGTAAAAAATTCTTCGTTTTATTTTTTTTTTTGACAGTTTTTTTTATTATTCTCTTTTTTTAAAAAAAGTAATCTCGCTATGGAAATTTTTAAACAATTGAATTAGAATCTTTAAAAAACATATATAAATTATCCTTAATCCTGGTTTCAGCTTCTAATTTCAATCTTTTCGTTGAAATAAAGCATAAATTAAACGATTTTAAAGTGCCTTTAAAAAGCTTCTAGGTGCAAGATTTAAATAGTTTACATTCACTCTACCATATAACGATTTACAAAAAATTGGGTTTTTTAAAAATGTCAAAAATTAAAGGAAGTGATCTTCATGTCTAAGAAGGTTGCTGTAGCTAGTATTGTAGCTCTCTTTATAGGTGGCGCTGCTATCCCAGGTGGAATATTTGTCAATGATATGATTCTTGATATGGTTCAAGATTTCATGTCAGAGGGTTTTGTAGGAATTGAAGAAGAAGCAGTTCCTATGATAGAACCAATGTTAAACGACATGGCAATACCAACAGCACTTCGAGGTATAAGAGATACAGGTTTAGATCTTGTCGAGGACATGGTCAAGGCTACATTTACAGCTTTCTTGCTCAGTACCATGGTAAATGGATTCGCAATAACAGATCCACTACCTATTTCTACGCCAGCAGCAACATATGAACAACTTTTCAATGATACTTCATACAGTTTTATAGTAAGAGTTGATGTTTTATGGATACACGAGATATTAATTAATGTTCAAGGAGCAGCAAATTATTTAGGAGAAAGTCTAGATATCACTCCAGAATCCGCGTTACTGCTTTTAAATGGGACTCACGCGTTAAATAATTCACATCCAGATTACGTGCCAGGTTTAATTAAAGATACTGATATGGGATCTTGTGTTACAGATTTTCTTGCCCTTTACGATGAAGCCATAAACGAAACTACCCCTGAAGCAGCAGAACTGATGGCAATGTATAGTTGCGATTGGGATCAATTGACTAACCTTGTTGATTACATACGTAACTATATAATAGCGGTGGCAATTCCAGCTGTAATTGAAGGAGCAGATGTAGTTGTCATACCTATTTTCCTTGAAATACACATAGATATTGTTGGAATGCTAATGCCAGATTTAGCAGGAGTAACAAGCACTGCTGATATTGCTGAAATATACTTCTACGATCAATGGGCAAATTGTGGACTCATCACTGAAGGAATGGATTTTGCTGATCTTCTTGATGATGTAACTGAACCTCTCTATGGTTTTGAAGTTGGAAGGAATAACCCTACGGGAATTTCATTTGAATCAGCAAAGGATCTATTTAACGAAGATATTCCAAACGCATTAGCAAACGACGATGGGATTAATACATGGATTGATGCTAAAGATAATGCTACTATTCAAGATGAATTAGCAACACAGTTTGTTTTATCTCAAGTTCAAGTAGAAAAGATTCTCTATTGGTTATTTGAAGAATCGTTTAGAGACGATATCGTTCCAGAGTTAATGAAATTACCTCCACCTGATGGGGTTGGTATGAATCTTACAGCATATTCGAGAGTATTACTATTAGAAGTCTGGTCAAATGGAACTGCTGTTGGAAGAGTTTTATATGAATTCGGATTTCCCTTTCCATTAGGTGCTGAAACAGTCTTCGGATTTGAAATCGGTTGGAAGAGTGAAACAGTTCCAGTAGAATCATCTGAAATGGCTTTATCGTCTGCAGAAGCCTTATGGGATCAAGATAGTTCTTATTCGATAACTACTAAGGAGGGAATGGACAAGTGGTGGCAAGCAGTTGCTAATCCTGATTCCGAAATAGCTGATGAATTACAGGCGGCTAATGGTTTGTCAGACAACACAATGGAAATGTTGCTCGCTTATTTTCCAAGATTTCGAGATGAGGTTATGCCAGCACTCGCCAAATATGTGATGGGATTACCAGTTGACACGACAACCTTGGGAATGATGATTCAAGTCGGAGGTATCGGAATAGGAGGTGTTCTAATTGGTTTGGCATCTACGGGTTTTATTGGAAATAGGTATGTGAAAGTGAACCGCAGGAGATTAGAATTAGGACCGCAGCGAATAGGGTATCCAAATCGTAAGAAAGTCTTACCTCCAAGCACCGAATACAAGAGAGTCTGGAATCCAGAATTTGGCCATTACGAATATAAAAAGAAATAAAACGACTAATTTTGTTTATTTTTTTCTCTTTTTTTCTTTTCTATTTTTATGGATTATTGAAGTGAATTTTAAAAAGTACCTCATTTTAGATATATTCATGGCAGATGTAAAAATATTGATCAATGATAAAGAGATTCCAATAAACCAGTTCATAAAAGATGTAGTAGTGAATGTGAACATTGGTTTGGTTGAATCCCTAAAAAAAATCCCAGAGCAAAAAAAGTCAATCAAAATAGAAATAAAATTATGAAATATTATTTTTTTCCAATTTATTTTTACTTCCTTGCCAGCATATAAATATATATATTCCAATCTTAACTATTTTTAACACTTTCTTATTTATCATAAAAAAGTGAAAAAAATATGACTGATGATAGTAAAGAAAAACTTGATGTAAAATTAACTTTTTATATAGGATTAGCATTTTTTACAACTGGGATTGCATGGGGTCTTTATGACACGCAAGTTAATCAACAATTAGAGATTTATCTTGGCTTTCTAGCTTTTGTAGGATTTTGGATGGCTCTTGATAATATAATTGGAGTAATAATTCAACCAATAATGGGATCTGTTTCGGATAATACGAGATCTCGATTTGGGAGAAGAACACCATATATTATTATTGGAGTAATTTTATCTGCTATATTTTTCGCTATCATTCCTACGGGTTTTGGAACCTCTTTTGGAACTTTACTTGTGTGGATGTTCTTATTTGGAATTAGCATGGGTTTCTACCGCAGTCAAGCTGTAGCCTTAATGCCAGATTTCGTACGTCCACATAACAGGAGTAAAGCTAATGCAATTATTAATCTAATGGGAGGAGTTGGTGCTGTGATCGCCTTTACTCTTGGATTAGTTGGAGATTCAATTGGATTTCAAGCTGTTTTTATTATCGTATCCGTGATCATGGTTGTTGCGCTGTTAATTTTTCTGTGGAAGGTAAAAGAGGTAGAAGCATATAGCTATAAGTTATTACACGAAGTTGAAGCTAAGGAAGGTAAAAAAATGAAACAAGGTATCGAAAAACCTAAACTTATTGAAAGTATTAAAGACATAGCTAAAGAAGATGATAAAGCAACCTTAATTATGCTTTTAGCAATTTTCTTTTGGTTCGTAGGATACCAAGGGATTCAAAGTCTTTTTACAATTTATGCTACTGATCCGAATATACTGAATCAAAGTTCCGGATTTGCTTCCTTTATGCTTAATTTTGTAGCTATTCCATTTATTTTATTTGCTATCCCCGCAGGGATAATTGCAACTAAAATGGGCAGGAGAAAAACGATTAAAATTGGACTGATACTAATGATTTCTGCATTAATTTTTGGGGCTCTCGTACAAAAAAATCTAATTGCTACTATTCTTGCTTTAGTTCTTGCTGGGATTGGTTGGGCAATGGTGAATGTCAATAGTATTACTGTAGTTTGGGAATTGGCACCTTCAATAGAAAAAATTGGGACTTATACAGGCGTGTATTATTTTTTCAGTGTTCTCGCAGCAATACTAGGTCCAAGCATCGTTGGTGCTCTTACCGATTTAACAGGTCGAGCTTTCCTTCTTATTAATGCAGCTATCTTCTTAATAATAGCACTTGTGCTAATGTTCTTTGTTAAACGAGGCGAAGTGGAATTATCAGAAGAAGAAAAACTTAGAAGGCAGAAAGCAATTCAAGAATTATAATAACATTTTTTTTCTTTCTTTTATTTGTAAGAATTTATAATTTACATATCCTTTCTCTAATTAAACACATTTAACTTATATCATGAAATTAGAACCAGAATGTATTGGATGCATGATCAATCAAATTCATAAATCATTCAAAGAACTTAAACCAGAAATCTCCTCTGATATAATTCTTGATGCTCAAAAGCGATTTATGGAGAGCTTGCTAAAGATTGGAAGGGATAATTGGGTTTCTCCAACGGCTGGTAAGATGGTTTATGGAATTATATCTGATACTTTAGGAATTGAGGATCCATATCGTTCATTAAAAGAAGAGTATAACCGTTTAGCATTGGAATATTATGACGATGTTAAAAAGATCGTGGATAACGCTAAAGAACCATTATTTGAAGCAATAATTGCTTCGGCATTAGGAAACACTTTAGATCCAGCGAGTCAGCATGAAGTTAATTTAATTAATGATTTGAATAATTTTGATCCTAAGAATTTAGTGATAAATGATTATCAAGCGTTCAAAAAATCAATTGAACAATCAAAACAAATCTTAATTCTCGGGGATAATGCGGGAGAAATCGTATTTGACAAACTTTTAATCATAACAATGAAAAAATTACATCCAGAATTAGAAATCATATATGCTGTACGAGGAGGTCCCATAATCAACGACGCCACTATCGAAGATGCAAAATTAATTGGATTACCTGATATTGTAAAAGTGATCGAATCGCCC
>Ga0180431_10004894_pt1 | contig 16596 bp, 22 predicted proteins | sample SS_ome_11_FD_132459 | JGI IMG/M metagenome (GOLD analysis project Ga0180431, IMG submission 132459) | Hypersaline lake sediment archaeal communities from the Salton Sea, California, USA - SS_1_MS_1 metaG | ecosystem: Environmental > Aquatic > Non-marine Saline and Alkaline > Hypersaline >... | reverse complement strand
TGGTAGGCCAGGATGACCACGGCGCCGAATTCGCTGAGACCCCGCGCCCACATGAGAATCATGCCCGACAGGATGCTGCGCCAGGCAAGAGGAAAGGAGACACGCCAGAAGGTCCGCCACGGCGATGCCCCCAACGTGCGAGCCACCCGCTCCAGCCGGGGATCGACGGCTTCAAACCCCTCTCGTGCGGCGTTGACCAGAAACGAAAGGCTGACAAATAGCATGGCGATGACGATCCCCGGAACGGCGGAGACGAATCGAACCCCAAATGTGGCGAACACTTTTCCAAAGAACGTACGCCTGCCGAAGACCATCAGCAGAGCAATTCCCACTGCCGAGTGGGGGACAACGATGGGAATGTCGACGATCCCCTCGATCACCCATTTGCCAGGAAACTGCGAACGTGCCAGCAGGTAGGCCAACGGGATCCCGCAGCAAAAAGCAACGACCACGGCGATGAACGAGGCGTAGAACGTGAGAAGGATCGACTCATACACGTCCTTCTCCAACAAGGTTCGCCAGAGAACGGTCGGATTTGAAGAGAAGACCGTTTTCAACAAGGGCCATGAGATAAACACAAGTAGCAGGGCGCCCAAGACTGCAAACGACAGGCGCATGGAATTTACACGAAATGCCTGCACTTATCTCACTCCTTTCAAAAGCCTCACGCAGGCCGAGAAGACAGACGGCCTGCGTGAGAAAGAGAGATTGGGTTAGCCGGCCTACTCCTGCAAGGAAACAGGCAAGAGATCCTTCTGAGCAGAGGTCGCTGGCACGATGGGAGGCTGGCCTTGTGCCGTCATGACTGCCTGTCCTTCCGGTCCAAGCAGGAACTTGACGAACTCAAGAGCCAACCACGGATTGGGAGCGTTCTTGGGGATGGTCAACCCGTAGACAATCGGCTTGCCGGTCATTGTCATGGTCGCACCGGGTTCCGCGCCCGCGATCTCCACGGTGGCTTGGCCATAGAAGTCGGCGTGCTCAATCATGCTCAGGTTGATCTCATCCGGCAGTTCGACGAACTTCAGGCCATGCTGCACGGCCACGGAGCGATACTCCCACGCGTAATCCATGTCCCCGGTTTGAAGCAGCGCAATCAGCTCCACCGACTTCGGCCGTACGTTCTCCAGTGGGCAGTGCTCCTGCAAACTGGCGTTCAATCCTGGGATACCGTAGTGAGCTTCGGCCAGTTGCCAGACCAAGAGCGTGCGATAACCACAAGGATCGGCGTCAGGTTCGGAATGACCGTAGATCACTCCGTCACGAGTCAGAATCTCATACCAGTTGCCGCCGCTGATCTCATCAGCGTACAGCGACTGGTCGGTGTACGCAACGACCATAGTGTTGCGGGCAAATTGGATATTCCAGTCGGCAAAATCGGGGATTAGCAGCTTGTCAATCACTGTATAGTCAGCCGACATCATCAGATCGGCTTCGCGGCCCAGCTCGCTGATCTTGCGCGCGGCGGTATTGCTACCCGAGGATTCGGTTTCGAACTTCACTTCGGGATAATGCACCTGGAACGCTTCGGTCAGTTCTTGCAACGGGACCGTGAGGCTCCCGGCGTGGAAAATGATGAGTTTGCCCTCGAAACTGGATTGGGCAACGAGTGGACTTGCTATTACCAACAGCAAAAGTGTTACGGAAACGGACAACCAGAGTGCTTTTTTCATCGTGAGTCCTCCTCTTTTTTTTAGAATTGTGCGAATAACGATCTGCAGGCACCTTGCCTGACCTCTGCGATCGATCCCATCACCCCCTTTGTTGCTTGCCCGTCCGTGTGGAGGGGCTGATGGGAGCACAATCAAAAGAGGAATTCCCACATCGGCCCAATCTCCTTTCCAAACACGGGAGGCATTGCCGTTTCCAGCCATGCCCTACTGCCCATCCCCCATCGGCGATGCCATTAGGGGCAATGGGTCGAAGACCGGACAACTATTTGAGTTTCCGTTGGCAATCATAACGGGGCCAAGTACGAGATGCAACTTTTCGAATTGCCTCGCTTAAGAAATGGTCGCGATGAGGAAAGGTGACGCTACGATGGACTCCGAGCTTGGTACCCGTTTAACCAGGAGATGATCATGGGACTAACTATAAAGGAAGAGTATAAGAGATTCCTCTACTTACTTCGCGCTTCTTAACTCTGGGGTTGGGTTCGTGCATTGGGATCGGACGCCTCTTTTGGACGATATCGTAGCGCACAAAGACCTCATAGGATTTGGCAGCGGTGATCGTGTTCACCCCAGCCAATGGATGGCCGCCAGAGACAGTCTTGCGAAGGGTCGTTAACCAAGCTAGCCACTGTTATGGGCTTGCGACCGGTGTTTGTTTCGTAGAGAAGCCACATTCCAGGCAGCGCCACAGGATCTCTCCGCTGAACAGATTCCAGCGGGTCGGGAGCATGTTCCCTCCGCATTGTGGGCAAGGCACAACGGAAAGGTTTGCCGGAATCGGGGTTTCTTGCGGACCGGTGGCGATAAGACTAATCGGTTCCGACATCACCAGGTTCACCTCTCCCGCCACTCCAGTGGCGGCGTCGGCCAACTTGACCTGCCCGGAGAGGTGAACCGTCACCCCCTCGCGGTTGATCTGCCACAGAAAGACCAACACCGTGGCCAGAAGCCCAATCAGTGCGATGAGGGCCACGGAGATCGCGATTCCTTTCATCGGTCTCCTCCTTTCCCTCATTTTGGAGGAAAGTAAAACTCTTGCCGAAGTATACGGCTTGCCCTATTTTCTTTGAAACTACACCGTAATGCGGCCTTGGCGAAACACGGGGACAACCGGGTACCGATCAACGCTGGCGCACAGACGAACGTCTTCTTCATACCCGAACGAGACAAGCTTTTTCCCAGAGGGGGTGCTCAAGAAGAGGGTTTCCAAATCCCCAACCGGGACGGGAAAAGGAAGAGCGGACGAAATCGACTCATCGAGGCGTTGCAGCAGAAGCGAGGCCGTCACTGCGTCCTCCTGCGCCGCTTTTCCTCCTGCTACGCCGGCAAGAAGCAGCGACAACTCCTGTGGAGCCTCGCGCTTGATCCGTGTGGCGAGTGCCGACAGGTTGAGAGGTGAGCCGATGAGCACGGCGCCCGAATGGTCAGCGACCGCGAGCAGTGCAGGGACTCCATTGCTGGTGGTCAGAGCAAGGGCTTTTCCGCTGAGGTCTCCGCTGCTTCGTTCGAGTGCCAGAAGCGCGGTGGGCGAATTGCCCAAATCGAGTTCGGAGAGTCTCTTCCCACCACGTTCCCCGGCGGTGAGACCTCCCTTGTCCTTGACCGCCATCGCCTCCTCCACCGTGGCAACGGGGATCACCTCCATCCCCAGGTCAAGGGCAACAATCACAGTAGCACTCATCCGCAGGGCATCGATCACCACGATCGGCCCGTGCGATTCTTCAAAGGAAACGGCACCGGCGACACCATCTGCTACTCGAACGATCATCGCAGGCGACGCACGAGCAGGCGACGCCCTTCAAGGCGCTCGACAAAGACCCGCTCTCCCGCGTGGATCGCCCCTTCGAGGGAGCGCGCATCCCAGTACTCCCCTTTGACGAAAACCTTCCCATCGGGACCGAGGTCCGTGCGGGCGTTCCCGATTGCTCCAACCATCCCGCTCATACCGGTAACCGGCCGTCTGCGCTGGACGAGAAGCCCTTTCGAGATGACAAATACGAACAGCGCCGTCATCGTGCCCACTGTAATGAAGATCGTCGACCAGGAGAGACCGATTGTTCGACTGGGAATATCAAACAGGGTGAACGAGCCGACCAGAAGCGAAATCGTCCCGCCGGTAGTGAGAATTCCGTTGGTCGGTGTAAACGCGTCAAGGACCATCAGCAGCACTCCGAACAGGACCAAAACAACGCCCACGATGTTCACCGGCAGGATCTGTAACCCAAGCAGGGCAAGTGCCATGCAGATGCCGCCGGCGGCGAGGCCAAATCCGATTCCGGGATGGAAGAACTCGTAGATCAACCCGTACAGACCGATGATAAACAGGATGTAAACCAGGTTGGGATCGGCAAGGTATCCAAGGAGGCGCTCGCGCAGGCTCGGCCGGATGTCCCTCATGGTAAGCCCTGTGGTCCTAAGGACACGGCCATCAGGGAGCCCGTAGCCGTCAAGGCGTTCAAGCAGCTCTCCCCGATCGGCAACGACAAGATCGATCACCCCTTCGGCGAGGGCTTCCGAGGCAGTAAGGGAACTCGACTCGCGCACCGCCTGCTCCGCCCAATCCACGTTTCGCCCCCGCTCCTCGGCAATCGCCTTGGCAAAGGCCACTGAGTCATTGACAATCTTATCGGACATGGTGGCGTCCTGTTCTTGGCCACCGCCCAACAAGTCGACCGGGTGGGCGGCCCCGATGTTCGTTCCCGGGGCCATCGCCGCCACATCAGCAGCCATCGTGACAAAGACACCGGCTGAGGCGGCCCGGGCACCGGCCGGCCCCACAAAGACGACGATCGGAACCGCCGAGCCGAGCTCAGCCATCACGATGTCCCGCGTCGATTCCCCCAATCCGCCGGGAGTGTTGAGCTCGATGAGAAGCAACGCCGCCTGCTCATCCTCCGCCTGGGCGATGGCGCGCAGAACAAGATCCCGGCTCACCGGATTGATCGAACCGACAAGCGGGAGTCGATAGATGATCTCACTTCCCCAGGCCGTGTAGGCAAGGCCTAGCGCAATGATGAACAACCCCCACAAAACACGTCGTTTCATGTCGGACTGACGTTACACCATCCCCGCACCCACCCGCAACATACTGCGGATTCAAGTCTTGCTTTCCCTTCCTAACAAGGCAACATCACCTTCCACGTCGGGATAGGAGCCCCTCAAGGATTGGGAGGGCCAGTTTCAGCGCGGTGGGAAGCTTGTAGCGCTGCCGTAGGTCCTTCATGTCGGATGCGAAGCGGAACGGAGCCAGCGGATCGGCTGGGAATGTACGCGGGTTGACCCCGACAAGTTCCAGCTTCCCATGCTGAAAGAGAAGCTCGATCCAGTCGTGCAGTGCGGCGGTATCGGGACCGCGGGCGAAGGAGGGAAGCAGGGTGAAGTAGATCCGATCGAACGTTTTGTTTTGGAGACATTCACGTGCAAAGGCAAGCCCATCCTCGGTGTTGAAAGGAAGCCAGAGCCCGGGGATGCCGGTCTCGATATTGGTGCGAGGATTCTGGTGGTTGAAGCAGTCAAATAGGATTTCGCTTTGCCGACAGCCGCCACTCGCAAGATAGGCGTTGTAGGCAAGGAGGCTGTACTCTTTCGGATGGTCAAATTCCAGTTCCAAAACCTCGATGTCGTGCTGCGAAGCGAAGTCTTTGACCGCTTCAGCGAACGCTTCCGGACAGCCCCATTCGGACTCCCTCCGCGTTTCTATTGGCAGATCGAGCGGCCAACGCTCAAGGTAGGCCTCGGGACTGATTCCGCCCAATCCGCCCACCTGAAGGAAGGAGCGTTCTGCAATCCTGTACTGAGGCCAGCTGTAGCAGCAGTTGACGAGGATCAGCTTTCCCCCAGGAGTGAGATTGTCCAAAATGAATTCCCGATAGCTTGCGGGGAGATCCAACAGCTTGATCCGGAGGAAATTGACGAATTTGACCAGAGATCGATCATGTAGAGCATCGTAGTGGTTGATCACCTCGAAGCTCTCGCACTCTCTATGCGTCAGGAGAGTCTCCGCCAACGGTTTTCCGACCTCGTAATAGGTCTCTAGGTCATCCGCTTTTATCGGCAGGCGCTTGAAAGTCAACCCAAACGAGGTGGTGAGAAACGGGGCGTGGAGCAAGGCGGCCAGGTGGGCAATCCCACCGTTCGGCGAGCCAATCACGATTGCCTCGTAGCTGCGATCGGTTGCAGGATATTGCCCCACACACCATCCCGGCAGGGACTCAACGTCAAAGCCCTCTAGCTTCTTGGGAGAGTTCCCCACCGAAAGGCGCATTCCCCATTCCATCGCCGCGATCCTTGCGGACTCCGGAAGGAGACCCAACAGCCCCAAAAAGAGCTTGCTTCCAAAGGGATAGCATTCGAGGATACTTTTCCCGTTGCCGGTCAACGCCTCGGCAATCTCGCGCACGACCCTGATTCCAGAATCGAAACCTTCAACCGTGATCGTTGATTGTTGGTCATCCATCCCTTTGGCTTCACCTGGCAAATAGGAAATCACCAATGTGAAGAGGAGGGCTAGGAGGATTGTCTTCCGACCAAGCAAACTTTTCACCTCCCTTTTCGTGCGCATCGGCGTTGGTTGTTCTCAATTCGCGCGGGGGCCGAATAATTCGCCCAAGATTGGTTCAAGACGTTGGGGAAAGTCGGTATAGATCCCGCTCACCCCCTCCATGACAGCGAAGTGCTCCAACTGATTGACGTCATTGTAAGTCCAAAGGTGCACCCCGAATCCGAGCGCTCCGAGCCTCGCTACAAGACCGGACGTGAAACCGACCGGGCTGGGCGCGTAGACATCCGCGCCCAACTCCTCCAGGTATTCAATAGGATCCCAAGGAGCGACGATCACCAACGCAGCGATCGGTATTCGCGGATCAAGTTCCTTGACCCTTCGAAGAAGCTGATGGTCGAATGACGAGACCAACACTCGGGCTTCCATTGCAGTTTCCCTGATCAGCGTCACAAGCTTCTCCGCAATCACTTCTTTGGGGACATCACCCGCGGTCTTAATCTCTATGTCGACCCGCCAATTCTGCTCGCGCGTAAATTCCAGGGCTTCCCGTAGGGTGGGGATTTCTTCTCCTATGTAAGCGCGTTGATCGTCTTCGGGAACCTCACCCGATGTGCGCTGGCCAAAGGGATCGGTTTCGACATACCACGAGCCCGCATCGAGTAGCTTGAGTTCGGACACCGTGAAGTCTTCGACCCGCCAGGGAGTCCGGTCGGGGAAGACGTCCGCCACGTTGGTGGTCCGTTCGAGGGTGGCATCGTGCATCAGGACGAAGTCCCCATCCTCGGTGAGTCGTGCATCAACCCCCCACAGGTCGGCACCCACCTGAAGGGCCTTCCTCCCAGCAGCTAGCGTGTTCTGAGGAGCTAGGGAAGCGGCTCCAGCGTGGGCGATGTTGAGGACTGGTCTCGGCCGGCCTGCTCCCCGCAGGAAGATGTTGTCGGAGCTACTTGCCCCTACGGGCAAGCAACAAACAGCAATTACGCCCAATGCGAACAGCTGCACAGACCTGCATCTGCCTGACAAGCTCATCCCCCCATTCCTGGTTGTCCCATTATCACTGTGCAAGCTTCTGCAACCGGGCAAGAAGAATCTGAACCTCCTTCTTTGCCTCCCTATTCCAGAACGGCCAATGCCCAGTACTGGGCATAGACAACGCGATTCTCCAGATAGTCAGGATTGAGTGCGATCGCCTTTTCCAAATGACGTCTGCCCTGTTCGAGGTCGCCTCCGAGTGGTCCCGACGTGACCATCAGCACAGCCCCCAATGCGCTATGCGCACTCGCACCCCGGTAGTCCTCTACGATAGATAAACACCGCTCATACATGGCTTTGATCTTGTCCACGCTGAGGATGCCCTGCAGTGAAGCAAAGGCCAAATACGCTCCCCCATTGTGTGCCTTCCATAGCAGGCCGCCGAATCGCCCACCCTCCCCACCGCTTCTCTGAAATCTTTCTCCTCCCATTCCGCAAAGGCGGGAACTGGTAGAAGGCGAGTGCCTCCTTCATCCTGCCTTCGACTAACCTCTCTCGAAACGCCTCATCGGCACACTCGAAAAGCCTCGAGAAAGACACCTCCGAGGCAGTGGCGGGAAGACCGAACAACGCCGCAAGAACCACACACACGAGAAACGACAGACCGTGCCTCACCCTGCGTCTGGAATACCAACGATCCAGAACACTCGGCAAAATCATCCCCCCTATGTCATCGGGAAGGTGGCGCAATCTGCCTGCAACATCGAGCCCAACACCACGCACATCGATCTTCCCAATCTTGCCGACCTGCGGCCGGCACCGGCAACTTGGCGCGTTCTTTGAGCGGTGTTTTGCGCTATGAAGATGTGGCGTTTTCCTGCACCCGCATACTGGTATCCAGCTGTCAGCGCGATACAGATGGGATCCGGCTATCCCCACTCACTCGTGGTCTCTACAGAGTGGATCTTACGTTCAAATCCTCGCGCTACGGGGCAACAAACAAGGAGAAAGAGAGAGCTTTGCCGTAGTACAGGGATCTGGCGTACGAATCGACGACATCGAACCCGACCACCACGACCACCGGTTCCCCTGCGACAACCGCGACATCCAACGGGTCGCCTGATTGCAGCGGGAGGCTCAGCTCGAATTCGAAGGAGGCCGTCGACGGGTTCCATTTCCCAACCCCCGTGGCGTCCTGCTGCACGTCGAGGGTGGCCTTTTCGACCGGCGTCCGCGAATACGATGGGTAGTAGTAATCCAGTCCCGTCACCAGTAGCTGCCCGTCATCCGCGGGGACGATGACGATGTTGTCTCCCACGTGCCACAGCGTGTTGTCTCCGTTGTCGATAAAGAAGAACGCGCGGAAGGTCTCCCGTGAGGTCTGCAGATAGGAGGTCCGGATACTCATTGCAACATACAGATTCTCGTCGTCATGCTGCAGGTACAGCTGCGTGGGCAGGCGACTTGTGTTGCACGAGCAGCTTGTCCTCTGGTAGGTGATGGTGGTCTGTTTCTTGAGCGAGCTGTCCCATTCAGTCCCGATGACCCCATCCAGACGATCGCACGTCCCATAGGGTATCTCCTCAGGCAGGTCTCTAGCAAAAACCACGGTCTGTGCCAGCAGAACCGCCAACAGAAGGATAATGATCCCCGCGACTCTCCAATTCCTCAAGCTACAAAAATGATTGCGAACCATTCTCTGCGCCCTCCTTATCGGCATGTCCTCGGTTTTCGGCATCAGCATACAACAAGACAGTGCCTCCAACAAAAGGCACAAGCCGCAATCACTCAGCGAATCACGAAGTGCCGGTCTTAAAACCTACGACGTGGGCCCGGCAGTGAGTCCTGAGCAGCTCGGCGTAGTGGCCGGCCCAGGTCTCGACAAAGTCTGTTGATTCATCGGTTGGGGCGTAGAGAATGGCCGCCACACGCTGTGTCTCCGGCCGAATTTTGGTCGCCATTGCGTCCTTGACCGGATTGCCACAAGGCACCCAGCTTTCTTCCTGGCGACGGCAGACAACGAGCAAGTCCTCGAGATCGATGACCTGACCAGCAGGATTGAACACGTACGATTCTCCCGGCCGACCGCGCCGCAACAGCAAGTGGGTACCCGAGAGATCCGCGTCAAAGATCGAGCCCGGAAGCCCAGAGGCAAGACTGATCGCATTGTTGATGTCAACCGGTCCGTTCACCAGCGGGAAGGATTCGCTCAGTGCCGCACGCAAGAGGAATTCACTTGCCGGCTTTCCACGGCCGGCAGGCTTGTAGCGCCCATGCCGAAGCATGTCCCGTACGCGGGTCCGCAGGTCGGCGGGGACGAAGCCTTCACCTTTCTTCTTGCATTGCTCCAGAATCTCGATCAGGAAAGACGGCACTTCGGCAGTGGGCCGTGGTGACGAAATCCCCTCCGCCCAGATCAGTGCCGGCAACACCGGAGAGGAGTGCAGCAACGGATCCAGTTCCAACATATACGCCCGCTCGGTCATTCCTCCTCCCTCAGACGAAATGGGTTCCCCAGTCTACCACAACACAGTCTGCACGCCACTTTCTGTACATTCGACGTACAAGCGGGTTTCCCCGGATAGCGCCGGAGACTCCCTGCACCTATCATCGTGGGAATAACGTAGGAGGTGTCCGATGCCGATCGATCCGGTCTGTGGAATGACGGTAGAAAAGGAAAGGGCAGCAGCGATGTCCGAATACAAGGGCGTTACCTACTATTTCTGTGCGCCGGGGTGCAAAACGGCCTTCGACGAGGATCCCGGGAAGTACGTACACGGGAGCTCCGAAGCGGAGTCTCGATGCAACTGGGCCAAACGTCTCAACCCTTTCACCAAGCGGAAAACGTAATCGGTTCAAGCACGTCGAGATGCGCGGATCTTTGCCGACATCGCGCTCGGCAAGAGGCCGCATCGTAGTGTCTTAGCTCGGAGGTGAGTCCGATGAGTCGTGTGTTGTTCTTGTTGCTCGCAGGATTTGGTCTGGCACTCGCCGTCGGGTTGGTGATCGCCGATCAGATGAGGCCACCGCCCACGGTTCCCGACGTAGATATCCTTCCCGAAACGATCGCTGCCACACTGGAGAGCCTGGTAAAGGTGGACGACTACCCGCTGTACACAATGCGTTACATCGGTGCCTACAGTCCTATCCCAGCCAGCACCAGCTCAACGCAACACCCGGCCCGGCTGCCGCACGATCACTACCCCGCTCCCACGTGGGCGTGTTCTCTATTCGCTGCCCTGGGAGATGAGGACGGCATGCTCTACGGCCGCAACTTTGACTGGACGTACAGTCCGGCGCTGCTGCTGTTCACCGACCCGCCCGCCGGCTATGCGTCGGTTTCGATGGTCGACATCGCCTACCTCGTCGATGCGTCCGCCGTCGAAACCCTGTTGGATTTGCCACTCGCCGCGCGTACCCCGCTGCTGTATGCACCCTTCCTACCGTTTGACGGCATCAACGAACACGGGCTGGCAATCGGGATGGCCGCGGTGCCGGGAAGCGACATGCCGTACGACCCCGCCAAAGAGAAGATCGGCTCGCTGGCCGTCATGCGCGTGATCCTGGATCGCGCCCGGACGGTCGAGGAGGCCGTCTCTGTTTTGTCTGACTACAACGTCGATATGGAAGGTGGCCCGCCCCTGCATTACCTGATCGCCGACCGCTTCGGACAGGCGGTACTGGTGGAGTTCCGGGAGGGAGAGATGGTGGCAAGATCAACGGATTCCCCATGGCATCTGGCGACCAACTTCATATGTACTGAAGCGGGCGACGAACTCCTTGGACACTGCACTCGTTACGACGCCATTCACACACGGTCGTCGCAGGCGGCCGGTCAGCTCGCACCACAGCAAGCCATTGACCTGCTCGAGCAGGTGAGTCAGCCCGGCAGCACACAGTGGTCGGTGGTATACGACATGAGTCACGGAGACGTGCGTGTTGCGATGGGGCGAAACTACGAACAGATTCATCGCTTCACACTTGAACAGCCGACAGGACAGCCAAGCTCGGTCCGTTCGGCACCTCGGCCCAGACTCCGTGTTGCCCCAGAAGCGTGAGCATCAAACGCGATTTGATACGCTCACAGGTTCGCAGTTGAAGAGAGTATCAAGCGACGTAGCGCCGGTCCTGCGGCTTACTCGGCCCGGCAGATCCGCTGCGCCTTGTAGAACCAGCCGGGCCTGCGCCCCACCGGAACGTCCGTAAGCTTCAATTCCCAGACAACCTCACCATCGGGAGTGATCTCGAAGATGACGGAGTCCTCACTGGATTGGAGCACACCGACGATCAGGGTGTTCCCATTCGGCAACCGGTCCGCATCTCGCGTCGTTCGCAATCCATCTCGAAAGTAGCTCCAGATGAAATCCCCAGTGGTGCGGTCGATCTCGACCACCTGATAGGGCGAGTCCCACTGAAGACAGATAAGCAGCCGATCGTCGGGAAGGATCTCGGGTTCGTGCGGACCATACGTCCCTCTCTCGGGCGTTCGATCGAACAGCGTCGTCCAATCCATCGACCAGACAACCTCGCCCGATGGGCTCACTTCGACGGTGAGATCGAAGTTGCGCAGATTGACGAGCGTATTCCCGTTCTCAAGCCGCGTCACCGCGTTAACGTGTGTCCAGCCTCCATCGTCGATTCCGATGTACGAATCAACATCAAACGCCGGTCCGGCCGACCACGACCACACCAGTTTGCCGAAGGCATCGATCTCCTTGACGTGCAGGTCGTCAACATCATCGTTGTCGCCGTAGACATAAAGCGTGTTCCCACTCGACAGTCGATCGGCGTCGTGAGAGACCTCCGGGTCGAGATGCTTCCACACAATCCTGCCATCGCGGTTGACCTCGTAGATCCCGTTTCCGGGAAGCACGAACAGCACGTTCCCGCTCGGCAGCGCCTCGACGTCGAATCCGGGATCCCTAAACCTGCTCAAGGCAGGAGGAACGACGAACTCCCAAACGACCGCCCCTGCCATGTCTACCTCGACGATTCGCGGCGACTGGCCGGGATGGAGGTCTGCGAACAGCGTTGTGCCGTTGCACGCCTTGACCGGATCGTACGCGACCACATGGACCTCACCCTTCTTGGGTTCTGAAGGGGAAAGGGATGCAAAGCCTTCTCCCATTTCCTCCGTATCCACGCCGAGCGCAACACAACCGACGAGGAAGGACAGGCCACAGAACAGGAGAGCGAGTTCTTTGATCATGCACCCTCCTTTGAGAGCTTTTGAAACCATGCCGCGCACTCTACCATCACTGGCTAACAAACCCCAACCTCAATGTACGATAGGAGCGAAGATCGCCCGGTGTCAAGTTCCCTTCCGTCTACGGAACAGTCTCTGTAGGCTGCAATGCGATGATGTGCGGTTGTGTGGGGCTGTCTCAGCCCCCTTCATTCGCACATGGCAAGGAAGATGCCATTCATCGTCCATGTCGTTTGCACGGAAAAACCAAAATGAGTTCTGTGTCCGTGGAGATCCGCGAATCAAAGCACTTGGCTCCGTTGCCAGCAGGTCGCCCTGCTACCCTTTCATTCAAACACGAATCGGTGTACTGTTAAGCATCTATAGTCTCCCGTGGACAGCAAGCGGTGCTGCCAGCGCGAGACAAGAAGGAGAGGAAATGGCATTTCAGGAACGAAGAATGGTCGACGTGCGACATCTCGACCTAAGCTGCGCAGAGTGCGGAAAGAAGATTGAGGAGCTTCCCTTCACGCCCTCATCCGATCGCCCCGTCTACTGCGAAGAGTGCAACAGGAAGCGCCGTCCTCCAAGGCAAGGGGGATTTCGTGGCGGACCGCGAGACGGGGGATCCCGAGGCGGAGGCGGAGGCGGAGGTCGGCGGCGGTTCTAAGGTTCGACTTCGGTTTTTCTGGAGAGCAGGTCGACCTGTTCGGCCTGCTCGTTTCTTTTCGATAATGTTGCAGAAGGCCCTTGGCCGGAGTCTCACTGCGCAATCTCAGGCTGCCCAACGACCAACCGAATTCGCCTGTCCAGAAGAGGTAATGCGTGTCCTTTTCGGGCGATGACAGGACACGCCTGCTTTTCCTTCACGGAACCCGGCGTATGGAAGCGTCCCGATTGCGTCCTTCGTCACCGTGTCTACAATCGATCGAGGAGGTACTGGCTACGATACGCGTGCTCCCCATTGCGGCAATTGCCGCCATTCTGGCGCTCGGGTTGTTCCCGGGGTTGCTCGGGCCGACTTCGTACGCGCCGGCACCGTATTGCGGCCCAACGGCAAGCTATCAGCCGACGTTCGCGCTGGCAGACTCACAGATCGTTTTCCTCGCAGAGAGCCTATCAAGCAGGGTCCCCGAGCGCGGTCTCACCTTTGCCTATTCCGACCGATTGAGCCGTCCGTTTCGCCTCGGCGTGGACGAGAACGTGCGGCGGTCGCCGGCGGCGCGAGTTTTTCTCGACATCTTCGTCGAAAGAGAGAAATAGAGCGCAGTGCGGACAACAACAAGCGCAAGAGCCTACGTCCTCCGAGAGATCGCCGAGCTGGCCTTGCTGATCGCTGTCCTTGCGTTCGTGTCCCGGTTTGTCCACGTTCCGGTGTGGGTCTTGATCGGGCTACCTTCTGCCAAGATCCTCGGCTCTATAGTCGTGTACACCCTGTTCCTGCGCAGGAGTCTCCTTCGCTCAGCGCGCGTTGGCCCGGAGGCCCTCGTCGGCCGGATCGCGGAGACGATCTCCCCACTCGACCCATCCGGTCGGGTCAAGCTCAACGGCGAGATCTGGACCGCTGTCAGCCACAACGGAGTAACCATCTCATCGCAACAGAGGGTGGAGATCCGAGACGTTCGCGGAAACACGCTGCACGTCAGCATCCATACCGGCAAAGGCCGCTAGCGCGCCGCGACATCCGGACCAGAGACTCTCAACAGACAGGACTCACCAGTGGCTTGCGCTAGAATCCAAGCTACAGGCACCCCGAACTGCGGGGATCGCGGCTTGTCTCCATTCAATTCCCACCAGCCGTCAGCGGGGAGGCTCACCAACTCCAGCATCGACGAGCACCTGGGCGACCTCGCTAGCCCGTCGTCTGCTCGCCGTCTTGAAAACGACTCGCTTCCCGCCTGGCCAGGTGAGAACTACAAGCCGCATCAGCGCCCTGGTCCACCACCAGTCGACACGCACGGCAACGCAAACGCGGTCGAGCGGTGACAGTGCGTTCCCCTGCCGATCGCGCAGGACGCCGGCATGCAGGTCGATGATTAGCCCGTCCACGACCTGCGACAAAGGAAGATCGCGCCGACACTTGTACGCGCGCCAGTTTGCACCAACAATGACCACAAGTCCTGCCGCGAGTCCGAACAGAGCCCCCGACGGCACGCCGGAGAGCCCATCCGCTGTGTCGAGCGCGTCGAGAATCCCGAGAACGATCAACAAAACCGCCAAGGCACCGAGGACGCTCATCACGTAGCCCAGGAGCCACGTCTTTCGGTCGACCAGCAGCATCTCGTCGTCGCCGCGATGGATCTCGTAGCCGCACTCACGATGAATCGGCGACATACCCGACCCCCTTTCCCAAAACATACGAAAAATGTTACTCGCCGAGCACTTCCGCGAACAAACAGGAGGCAACACGACACAGGAAAAGCGGCTGGGAACCAGACACTTCGAACGGGAAGGCCGATGCCCTGCGTAGTGATCTCCCGCCTACGGTGTGGCCTTTGACAAGCCACCCCGGCAACGAAGCGTTCGACGGTGGTCTACCCAAGATCAAATGACAGCAATTCCGATCGCGCCGAAGTGCGAGCCCATCTGGAGAACGGGTGAAAGGGAGTGACGCGCCAGGAGGCCGACCAGTCCGCCGCGTGCCACGAAGTCCCGGAAACCAGCAAGGTGATCCGCTCCAGCGAGTCGTTCGATCAGCCAAATCGTCTGCCACGGAAGGTGGAAGCGCCAATGGCTGGGAATCGTGTAGTCGGCAATGAGGAGGCGCCCATCGGGCCTCACAACCCTCAGCGCTTCGACCAGCATCTGTTTGCGTTCCTCCTCGTTGTGCTCATGGAGGGCGAGAAGTAGAAGGGACGCGTCAAACGAATCGTCCGCAAATGGCAGGTGGAACGCCGAACCGCAAACGTAATGCACGTCACGCCCACCGCGGCGTCCAGCTGAAGTGATCATCGCCTCCGATAAATCGATCCCCGTCACCGTCATCCCCGCCCGTGCGAGCAACCGACACTGTGCGCCGGTTGCCGAGGCGATATCTATGACGTCACGCACGGCGCGCTCACGGCAGAGTCGAACGATTCTTCGCCGCAGCGGCCAGACCAGCGGATCGATCAGCGCACGGTACACACCGACCGCAAACGCGTCGCAACAAGTCATCCGAGCCATCAACCACACTCCCGGACTGGATTGTATCGTCGGTAACGGGTACTCACGACAGCCACGCTGTTGTTCTTCCTCGGCCATGAAGCCTGCCGTTGACAGCAGTTGCGCAGATGGTCATGTGAAACTTCCTTGCACAGGCAGTGTATACTTGGTGTACAACAAAAACCAAGCGATGAGATGAAGGGGGAATCATGAAGAAGGCCACTCTTCTCGCCGTTCTGTTGTCCCTTCTTGTGTCCGCAAACGCCGCGGCCGTGGAACTTGGTTCTATCTTGATCGGTTTTCACTTCAATCCGGCCGTGGAGATGCAGGGCGGCCGCAGGTTGTGGGACCTATCGATGTCGTTCGGAGTGACGATCGACGTCGATCCATTGAATGAACTCGAATTGCTCGCGATCATCGACTCAAGTCCAACGAGCCTCGGGACCAGCCTATCGTACCGTCGGAGTATCGCTGACCCGCTCGTTGTGGGCGGGGGCTTCAACATGTTGTGGGCATTCGATAACAACTGGAAGCTCATCGGACCGATCATTGGATCGTTCGCTCTCGTCGCCGCAGGGGGGAATCCCTCGCCAAGCCTCCGCAGCGAGGCCGAATTATCGTTCCCGCTCCTCACACTGTCCCGCAGTGCCGATGATGGATGGGAGATGCTTCCGCTCGTTGAGCTTCCGTCCATTTCCCTTTCTGTCGAGAGCGACGTCATCGAGCAGTTGGCATTTCAGGGCCGTCTCACGCTGCAACCGGTCATCGTCGACACGACACAGCTTGAGCAGCCTCTCGGACGGATCAATGACACCCTTCTAGTCGTACCGACGTTCTCCGCCTTCCTGCGCGCCCCACTGGCGCTGTGAGAATAGGGTATTCTTCCTGCTGTCCGTCACAGCCTGCGCCGTTCTGCTTAACCATCGACGCACCCGGACACAAGCAAACCGTTTACGCCATCGGATCCCGCGGGCACGTAACAGTGGATGTCCTTCTTTCGTCGCCTCGGCCAAAAACGCACGGTACGAGATCTCTCGACAAAACACACCGCCGAGGATCCTCCGACAGACACCCCACCATAAAGAGCAAGGGGGACGTGAACTGCGTCCGAGGCGCCCCTA
>Ga0180431_10004893_pt1 | contig 16597 bp, 11 predicted proteins | sample SS_ome_11_FD_132459 | JGI IMG/M metagenome (GOLD analysis project Ga0180431, IMG submission 132459) | Hypersaline lake sediment archaeal communities from the Salton Sea, California, USA - SS_1_MS_1 metaG | ecosystem: Environmental > Aquatic > Non-marine Saline and Alkaline > Hypersaline >... | reverse complement strand
TTATCTCAGTTGTGCCGCCCTACCATCGTTACGGCTACCGTACAGGCCAATGGTTTTACGCGATGAACATCCTGGCCGAAATCGACACGCCGGGCGAATGGTATCTTGACCGCGATACAGGCATCCTCTACTTCTGGCCGCCAACCCCTGTTGAGAAGGGCCGTGCCGTAATCTCTGTCTCGAATCAGCTCATCAACCTGGCCGGCGTCTCCAATGTCGCCATTGAAGGCGTAATTCTGGAAGCCTGCCGGGGCACTGCGATCATAGTTAATAACTGCACAAACACGAAAATAGCCGGGTGCGTACTTCGCAACTTCGGCGGCAAAGCCGTCCAGGTCAACGGCGGCCGCAACAATAGCGTCGTTTCCTGTGACATTTACGGAACGGGCGCCAGCGGTGTCAGCCTTCGCGGCGGCGACCGACCTTCTCTGACACCTGCCAATCACACAGCCGAGAACAATCATATCCACCACTACGGCAGATGGACCCGGATGTATACACCGGCAATCTCGCTGGCGGGCGCCGGCAATCGAGCCGCCCACAATCTAATCCACGACGCCCCGCACATGGCCATCGGATTCAGCGGCAACGACCATGTCATCGAGTTTAATGAGATTCACAACGTTTGCCTGGAGTCAAACGACGCCGGAGCAATTTACGCCGGTCGGGACTGGACTATGCGGGGAACCGTTATCCGCCACAACTATCTCCACGACATAACCGGATTCGAGGGTCGCGGATGTGTCGGCGTCTACTTAGACGATATGTACTGCGGCACAAAGATTTACGGCAACGTCTTTCGCCGGGTAACAAGGGCGGCCTTTATCGGAGGAGGCAGGGACTGCCGCGTCGAAAATAATATATTTTTAGACTGCCGACCGGCGCTCCATATCGACGCACGCGCTATGGGGTGGGCCGGCTACCACGTAGATACGACCATGACGCAAAGACTGAAGGCCATGCCGTATCAATCCGAACTCTGGCGAAAGCGCTATCCGAAACTCACAAACATACTCGAAGACGATCCCGCCGTGCCGAAAGGCAACGTTGTCTCTCGCAATATCTCATACGGCGGCAATTGGGACGGAGTCCATAATCAGGCGCGGCCCTATGTCACGTTTTCGGACAATTGTCCGACCGAAAAGCCTTTTTTGGAGGGAACAACTCCTAAAACATTCCGTCTCAGCGATGACTCGCCGGCCAATAAGATTGGTTTCGAGCCCATTCCTTTTACGAGGATCGGCCTGTTTGAGGATGAATTTCGAACAAAACTTACTCAATAATGGAGTTTGAGTATATGTATTTGTCACAATAGGCTTGCTCAAAGGTCATAATTCCCACTGGACTTGAATCAAGTTTCTGCCGATATGAAGCTGGGGGGAGGAAATGCTCATGATTAACAGGGAACAGGCGGATTCAAAATGAAGAAACGGGATTTCGGAGAAGATATGTCGATGCCGGATCTCCACCCGGGACCGTTTTCAATTGCGGACAGGATACGGAGCTTCAGACATGCGATCGACGGCATAATCCTGATGCTCCGGTCGCAACACAACGCCTGGCTTCATGCCCTTGCGTCCATAACTGTCCTGTTTCTTGGCGCCGCCTGCCACCTTTCGGCCAGAGGATTCTGCTGGTTGGTCATTGCGATAATTTCGGTCTGGACCGCCGAAGCTCTCAACACCGCTCTGGAGTTTCTGGTCGACGTGGCGTCACCCGAATTTCACCCGCTGGCGAAAAAAGCCAAAGACGTGGCGGCAGGCGCGGTACTCATTTCAGCCGCCGGCTCCGTTCTTATTGCTTTGCTCATCTTCGGCCCACACATTCTCAACTGTCTGCACCTTTGTGAATGAGGTCCTCTCAACACGCCGCGATCACTTAGCCGTCACAGGCTTCACTGTATACACATTGTCAAACACCTTAGTCCCGTCCGATGCACGCACGGCGCGGCCGGCTTCGGCATGCTTCAGGAACCAGTTGCGCTGTACGTGACATTTTTCCTGCGGCACGCCGCGAATCACGACCGGGGTCTGCGAAGCTCGAAAAGTATTGTTGCAGATTTCGATCGACGTGCCGGCAATGTCGGTCCCGTCCTTGCGATCGCGCCCCCCGTGCATATCGAAACAATGGCTCAGCGATACGCCTAATTCGACGTTGTGCCTGGCGATATAGCTGCTGCCGGGCCGTCCCGTACCCGCGATAGAGTGCCGGTTCCAGTCGAACAGATTGTACTCGATCAGTGAGGATGCAGTATTATGGCAAACACCGTATCCCAGGCCCTGATACTGACAATGGTGAATGTAATTGTGATGAATATGGTGGCCGTCGGCCGTTCTCAGGTCTATTCCGGCATGTGAAAAACCCGATATTTCACAATTATCCACTTCCAGCCGCGGGTGTTTGGTAGTTAGGCAGTTGGACGTAGGCAGCTTATAGTAGTAGCTGTGCCCGGCGCCGCCGGGGCCGAACGACCGGCGATGATGGTCGAGATATCGCTTCGGATTGGGCCCCTGGATGCAAAGGCCGGTTATTCGCACATCCGGACCGACGGCACGAATCATCTCAGGAGTCTTCAGAGCATCACTGGTCAGCAGAGCGCCTTTAGATGCGCCGTTTCCGCGATCACTCGCCAATGTCACGCCTTCCGGTATTTCCAGCACAAGCTGCTCTATATAAATGCGAGCGGTCAGGTCAATCACCACGTCGCCGGGAATGAAGACTATCTGTCCCGCCTCAGCGTTCGACAGAGCCTCAAGCAGACCGTCCGGATCTCTTGCGGTATAATCTCCCTTCGTGATGATATTGGCATATCCGCTGCCGCCGCCAATCGGCCCGCGTTGGTCGGGCCTCGCTCCGTAAACGACTCCTTCAATCTCCACCCACGTAGGCTCATCTGCGGATGCGCCGGATAAAATTGTACAAATCACTGCAATTAAGATGGTAAGATTTTTCATGCTTTCTATCCTATTCGACGGCGCGTATTGCTTTTGTGACTATATCCCTTATCTCGTTTTCGATGTTCTCCGTAAACGGCGCCGGTAGGAAGTAGGCGTGCTGCGAGGTCAAGCTTTCGTAGCCGCCCTCGCGGACGATCCGGCTATCCGGAATATATGAACCTGTTCCGTTCGCATAGCCAATCACCATGGCCCGATCGGTCGGCGCCATCTCGCGCAGCATCGGTCCCCACGGGCTGCATATTTCTCCTTCCATGCCGAACACCGTCAGCCGATTGCCCAACTTCCAGACCTGCACGTCGTAGCGAAAACTCTCACTGTGATCGGGCAGCGCCAGCGACTGCCTTGCCGCCCAGGTCATCCAACTGTGCTTTTTGCCGCTCCTGGTCGGCTCCGGAAAGGCCAGCCGTTCGATTTCCTCAGGCGACCATCGCTGACCGTAACTAATCCGCCCGGAAGTTAGCGAGCAGGCCAACTGCCCATCAAGCGGAATCATACGCCCTGCCTTCAAGTGGTTGAGCACGACGCCGGCAAGCTTTTCACCAGCAGCTTTGGCTCGATCGGGGGAACTGGAGAAGACAAGTTTACCAGTCTCGGGATCCTTGTGGACGATCTTGGCGTCGCCGCCGCATCCCTGAACGAATACCGCCTTTGTGTCGGCCAGTTCCGCGGTCAAACAGTCGCGCATCGCGCCTGGATAGTCGGGGCTCCACTTCTGAATGACGCCCGAACTTGTCGGATGACAGGCGTGGCCTACTACTATGAGTTGCCGCACGCCGGCGCTGCGCTTAATGCGAAAGATCGGCGTATGCCCGTCAAAAGAACCTTCCGCGTATGGTCCCCAGGTTATCTTCCCGTTCACCGGAAGCCTGCGATTGCAGCCGATGCCGCGAAAATCGATCCAGCCATACTCAATTACCGCCGGTGTAAGATCCTTGATAGCCGCATCTACAGCAGTGAGAATCTTCTTTTCCAGCTCATCCATATACCAGACGTTCGGAGCTCCAATACCAAATCCCATGCGGAACCTGACCGCCGGGCCCCAATGCGTGTGTGAGGCTGCGAACATGATGTTCTCCGACGGAATGCCGTGTTTGTGCCCGATCGCGCGACGAATCGCTTCGACCATAACATGGTCAAGGTGGAGAATGTCGGCCGTTATGAGTACGCCTGTATTGTCGGCAGCGTCACGCAAAACCACAACTTGCGCCAGCAGCGGAGCAAGAGCACCACTTGCATACCTCTCACGGCCAAATCCGCTCATCTGGACCTGTCCCGGCGCCGGAGTAATATCCGTTTCGGCATAGCCAACAGACCATGCGCCTTCCTCCGGCTTCGCCCGACCTGCAAGGGCCGTTACTATTATTGTCAGGAACAATATCTTTCTCATGTTCATCTCACTTCAATATATCAGTCTATCCGGATTACTGCGACATCCTCGGCTTCGAGAGTCAGACTCGTTCGCCGATTGCGAAACGTGACGGACCGGCCATTCACCAGCTCGCGGGCGGACTTCGGATTATCTCCATGCAACTCAATACTAACGGTCCGACGATTAGGACTGTCGTTGAAAACTGTAAAGAACTTATCGCCAAACCTTTCTATATAGACGCGGCTGTCGCTTGAACGAGCCAGCGTTATCGGCTCCCAGCCGGCCTCAGCCACCAGTTTACACAGAGGAACGTACTTTTTGAACAACGGCCGGTCCCGCTCGTACAGCTGCGGTCTTGTGAAATAATGTCCCTGGGATGCATTATGGCTGAAGAATCCCGGGAACATGCCGTATGCAAGCGACCGCTTCATATACTTCTCCACGAGTTCGTGTGAGAAATCCTCGAAGCGGGTGTTCATTAGAAAGCAGAAAGGCTTGCCCTTGCACGACACTCGGCGGTAAAGCATGTCACTATCAGACATCGGCCGCCATTTCCCGCCAGGATTCCAGTTGGTTTCCGTACCCATAACATCGAGCTGGGACGCCAGCCAGCACAGTCGTGACGGAGTGGAATTTGCCATCATAAGCTTGCCCATTGAATGAACGTCCCTGGCGAGGGCACGAGCGTACTCGAACGAAATCAGTCCGCGAAAGATAGCAACTTTTCTACTGTCGAGCGCAAAGGTCAGTGGGGTCTCGGCAGCGGCGAAGTGCTCGCGCCTGAAATCAAGCTCGTCGGTTACGTATCCTTCGCTCGAATCAATATACTCACCATCCAGACGCCCCTTCGCACTGGGGCCGTAGAGCTTCTCCCGCTGTGCCGGATTCCACTTGTTCTTGAAATCCGTGATGTCGCCATTGATATTCGGCATAGAATTGATGCTCCAGACGGCGCCGTCGCACCACGGCGTGTCCCGCAGGCGTGCGGCGAAATTACCATTCTCATCATAAAAGCCGCTCGCCAGGAAGGCTCTGGCCCGCCGATCCCCCTTCTCGGCAGCAAGGCGCCTGGCTTCAGCCAATGCACTTTCGAGCGTCCGCGGCATACCTTTCGGCATCGACATCCACCAGGTCATCGGCTCGGTATATCGGAAGGTAGTTATGCCGTGATTGTCATCCCAATCCGTTTCGTTTGTGCCCTCCTTGAATTTGAAGCCGAAGTCCTGCCAGTCGTTGACGGCACTGATCCTGGCGAAAGGCATCCACAGCCCCTGCTCCGGCGTCCGGCAGCGAAAATGATCTGAGAATATCTCATAATATCGAGCCAGGGCAGCACGAAAGCCCCACTCAGGCTCAAACGTGAATTTTACAAACCTCAACTTAGCCACGGGTTTCTCAGGCGCAAGACCGATATCATAAGCAAGAAAAAGCTCTCCGCTTCCGGCGTTGTAGCCGACCCGGAAGAATGCCGGCCGAGCCATGTCAATACCAAGCCCAATTCCCTTATCGGCTCTCACCAGCGCAGCAAAGGGATAGCGTGACAATCGGCCGTTCGCCCCCGCGGAGAAGCCGCCGGCACTCACATATTCCCCACCCTCTTCGACGTTCAGGCTTCGACGCGGATCCTGAAGCCATCGGCAGTTTTCCGCAGAAACCCCAACAGTATAGACCAACGTGATCGCCCGATCATGACCGGTTTTGTCGGAGACTGTAATGTCGAAGAAAGTCGCACCGGCGCTTTGCCGCCTTTCGCACGTAAGATCCAATCCCAATGCGCTGCGTTCGAGCCGCACAAAATCGGATTTCGCAGCCACGTCACGAACCTGGAAACCTTCCTCTCTCAGACCGGTCAACGAAACGGGCACACCATCAAACAGACATGCTCCGGCCGGCGGCTTCAAGATTCGCAGCTCCGGATTGCGGAACCACGCCTTTCCGGTATGCCGCCGAAAGAGCATGTGAAATGACAGCGACTTCACGGGCTTTCCCGGGAACACAACCACCTGCCCTTTCTCCCAGTCGTGCGTGCCGACGTTGAACGAGTCAACCTGCCCCCAGAGGGGCGTTCCGTCGGAGTAGACAAGATCGAGATATAGGGAATAGTCGCTGTTGCGGCCGCCCCCAGCTCCCTCGGCCCTGCTCCAGGCCGTTGCAATGATAGGCTCGGCTCTGGTCTGGTTCAGCACGACCGTCTGCGAAACGCCTCGCTCGACCCGGGCGTCAGATGCATTGTCACAGATAAAGACGCCGCCGTTTCTTTCGAAACCCTTCTGCCAGGGTCTCCAGCTCCCTCGATCGAGCAAATTTTCGCCTGCCGAGCTTGAGGTGACGACTTCCTTCAGAAGCGCACCATCGGAAACGGCACGGGAGCCGGCGTCTGCGACGTGCGCCGGGGCCAGCACAAAACTCGCCGGGAACAAAACCAATACGCGTGTTACAAGACTGATATCCATCGCATGCCGACCTTTCCTGTCTCACCGTTCTACAACTCAATCGCTCATAGAGCCAACCGATCTCTGACGCTTGGCTCTTGGTTGAATCATTATACAGGAAACCATGAAGTTGCGGGAGTGTTGTCTTTCATATACAATATTTGCTCTCATCGAGTTACAAAGAAGGAGAAAATATGAATAGCACGAGAAGGACGTTCATGAGGACGATAGGTATTGGAACAGCAAGCCTGCTGCTGAAGCCTTGTGCACTTGCTCAAAAAGACCGGCGGCGAGACGATAGGCCGAACGTGATTCTTATCCTCACGGACGACCATCGCTTCGACGCCATGGGATTTACGGGCCATCGGTTTCTCGAAACACCCAACATGGACAGGATGGCCGGAGAAGGCGTCCATTTGCCGAACGCTTTCGTGACAACGAGCCTGTGTTCGCCAAGCCGGGCCTCTATCCTCACAGGCCGGTACGCCCACAACCACGGAGTGGTTGACAACTATAATCCCGTCCCCGCGAGCCTGAAGTTCTTCCCCGAGTATCTGCAGAAGGCCGGGTACGAAACCGCATTTATCGGCAAGTGGCACATGGGGGGAGAGCGCGACGACGCTCAGCGCGGATTCGACTACTGGCTCAGCTTCAAAGGACAGGGAACGTACTGGGCCGACGGTCACGGAACAAGCCGCGTCGTTCCTCAGACGAGCTACGACGGATTCAACATCAACGGGACGCGAGTCCCCCAGCGCGGGTACATAACCGATGAGCTGACTGACTACGCCCTCGCCTGGCTCGAGCAAAGGACCGAAAATCGTCCCTACATGCTTTTTCTGTCGCACAAGGCGGTGCACTCGGATTTCGTGCCGGCCGACCGTCATCGCGGCAGATATGCGAACAAGGCCGTGCCCAAACCCAAGACACTGGAGGACACGGACGAGAATTATGAAAACAAGCCGATGTGGCTCAAGAATCAACGCAACAGCCGGCACGGCGTGGATTTCGCGTACAATCTCAACGACTTCGACTTGAACGCGTATTACCGGCGTTATTGCGAAGCCCTGCTGGCGGTGGACGAGAATCTCGGGCGAGTGATGAGATTTCTGGAAGACAGAGAGGAACTGGAGTCGACCGTGATCATTTACATGGGCGACAACGGATTCCAGTTCGGGGAGCACGGGCTGATCGACAAACGCACCGCGTACGAAGCTTCGATTCGCATCCCTCTTTTGGTGATGTGCCCGGATCGCTTTCGCGGAGGCTCACGCATACCTCAGGTGGTAGCAAACATCGACATAGCTCCTACTATACTGGACCTGGCAGGGATCAGCCCCCCTGCTCAGATTGACGGCAAGAGCTTTGTGCCTTTGCTGAAAGGAGAGCAGCCTCGGTGGCGAGATGCCTTGCTTTACGAGTACTACTGGGAACGTAATTACCCTCATACGCCGACCACTCACGCTTTATTGACGGACCGCTACAAGTTCATCCGATATCACGGCGTTTGGGACCTGGATGAGTTGTACGACATGCAGTCCGATCCTGAGGAGACGAAAAATCTCATAGCCGATCCGGCCCACGCAGAAACAGCCCGGAAACTGCGCGAGCGTTTGTTCGAGGTCCTGGGCGAGACAAACGGCGGCACCATGAATCTGATGCCCGACCGGGGCCAGTGGTTTCCATGGCGCCATCCCGATCGAGCCGGACAGGGCAAGTTCCCTTCGTCGTTTTACCGCCGCTAATCTTCTGTGAGAGGCAGCTTGACTACCTGACCGGTTTCAATGGAACGGTCAATTGCCAGACATATCTCATGTGATTTGTAGGATTCGTGTATATTAGCCGTCGCTTCCTTGTCGGCAACAAGCGCCTTGGCCAAATCGTCCACCATTTCTTTGAAAGGATGATGCACGACGTCACCGCTGTCGAGATATATAGTATTGAACTTCTGCCACCCTTGCTGGCCTGGAAACCACTCTTTTGTGTAGAACTTCTCGTTCAGGACCGATCCCTTGCTGCCGTGAAGAATGATATTCATCACGTAGGGGCATTCATTCTCGAAACTGCAACCTGTCTTGCCGATCTTGCCGTTTTTGAACTTTACGACGGCTGCATAAGTCGGCTCGTATTCGTAGTCCTTGCGATGGCCGAATGTGCCGTATGCAAAGACTTCATCCACTTCGCCGCCAAGATAATAGAGCAGATCCACAGCGTGGCAACCGGCCACCAGGCTTGCACTCGGGCCGTCTTTTATCGTATTGGCTCCCCAATTCCAGCCGCTCCACCAGGGTCCGATCTCGTGGTAATAGTCGACTTCGGTATAGAAGACTTCTCCCAATCCACCTTTTTCTATCATGTTCCGGATCGACCGGACGTGCGGATTCCATCTTGAGACGAAGCCAACCTGTGATTTGACGCCGGCTTTAACTACGGCATCTCTCGCCGCTTTTAATTCCTCGATGTTCATCGCTATCGGCTTTTCGATGACCACGTGCTTGCCCGCCGATGCGGCATCTATCGTCTCCTGCGCGTGAAGAACGTTCGGCGTGCAGAGGTCAATGATATCAATATCATCCCTTTCCAGTATGGATTCATAATCGTCCAGTATGTCACAGTCCAGCCCAAGCTCATCCTTCTTCGCTAAGGCGGATTCCTTCCGGCGCGAGGCGAGCGCCCTTACTTCCATGTGAGGATTCTGCATATACGCCTTGATATGCTCACCGGCCACCCAGCCGATCCCGAATACGCCGACTCCATATTTCTCCATTGGTCAACTCCTTTAATAAGGTAGGGTGGGGCTTGCCCCACCTTGATTGAACATACGCTCCAGTTCGGTGGGGCAAGCCCCACCCTACGTTTTGACTTTGGGATCTCTTCCATAGCTATTCCGAGCCGCCCAAAAAACCTTCGTGAAAAAACACCGGCTTATATCCTTGCTCGGTTACCCAGCGGATAGCGGTATCGAGCCTTTTGAAATGGTCGGGTATGTAGTTGGAATAGAACGGCCAGAAATACTGCTCATGAGTGAAGAAATCCATGATCTCAGCATGGTTTGGATCTTTCGTGAGCGGCTCGAGCGTCGGCACGATGCGGCCTATCGGCGTGCTGTTGCAAACAATATCGACCTTAGAGAAAACGATGCCGCTCTCAAAATCCATCAGTGCATCATGCCGCGACATATACTCCGAACGGGCATCATCCAGCAGGTAGTTCACATCCCACCCACTTTGGGAGCGGCGAAAATACCCGCTGAGCACACGCACTCCATTGTCATAAAGCGGCTTCAGGGCCGAAGGCTGCACCATTCCCCAGTGGATCACCGTGGGTGGCGAGTACGCCTGCTCACCGGCGAAACGAACAATCTGCTCGGCCACCTTCTTCAAATCCGCTATCAGCTTCGACGCCGGGGTATACTGGTACGGGCGAGCCGGTTCATTAGCGTATGCGTGGAAGGCAAGTTTGAGCCAGTGGCAATTGTCCCGCCATTCGCTCTTGTAACGGCCGGGAAATTGCGGCAGCTCGAAGCCATCCTCTGTTGTGTAATATATATTCAGGACGAATCGTGTCCCGTACTTAGAGTGCAAATCCCGCAACCCCTTGAGGTAGAAGCAGTCAAACAGCGAAGAATAATTCTTTCTCACAATGTCACGCAGGAAGAAGCTGTTGTCGTCAATAGAAAAGCGGTATCGAGGCTCGGAGTGCCTGTCCCAAATTACGCGCACGCGATGTTCGTGCCGACCGGACTTTCCCTGTGAGACGGCACAAATCTCCGTCTCTTTTTGGCGCAGCTTAATCTCCGAAATAAACAGGGTTCCTTCCCGCCGCGCCGGCGATCCGTTAACCGTTACCCGGTCGCGCAGAGGCGCCTGGCCTGATACGGATATTACCAGACCGTCTTCGCCCTGTCTGCCGTGTCGTCTGTTCAGCACCGCGCCATGAAAAGGTTGTTCAATCTTCACGGTTTGAGATGCTCCTGCTGACACGACCTCTGACCGGGCCAGAGCAGCCGCGACCGCCCCTGTAGCGCCTGCCCGTAAGAAACCGCGACGAGTTCTCTTGTGTTCCATAACTCTCTCCTTAGAATCTACAACACCGCAAACAGTATACCGATTCGGTAATAGATAACAATGTTTTTCGAGCCTTGAAAAAATGACTTTGAAGCATTCGTCGGCTCTATTAGAATTAATCTCACAATGCCTAATGACAAATTTCGATAGTGCAGGGAGTCTTACAAAATGTTGAATCGAATAACTGTAACAAAAATCACCGTTTGCCTGTTTATCCTCTTATTTAGCCACTTTGCTTTCGGCAGGAATGCAGAACCGGCGGCAGACCTGGTCATCAGGAACGCAAAAGTCGTCACCATCGACAGGGATAATCCTCGTGCACAGGCAATAGCATTCAAAGGTGAAAAGATTATCGCCGTCATAACGGATGATGAGGTCGAAGAATACATCAAGGCCGACTCTACCAAAGTAATTGATGCCGGAGGCAGACTTGTCGTTCCCGGTTTTAACGATGCGCACATCCACTTCGGCTCCATTGACCCGGACTACATCGATCTGCGCTACATTACGGATCCTAACATCATCACAACAAAGGTAAAAGAAGCAGTCGCCAGAGCCAGACCCGGCGAGCTGATACGCGGCGGTCGCTGGGAACACGAAATGTTCGCCAGCAGGCAATGGCCCACCAAAGAGCTGCTTGATCCAGTTTCGCCGAATAATCCGGTGGCGTTGACTCGCGCGGACGGCCACTCAGTCCTGGTCAACAGCTACGTCATCCGAAAATCAGGAATAACCAAAGACACCCCCGATCCCTTCGGCGGCGAGATACAAAGAGACTTAACTACAGGAGAACCGACCGGCATTTTTAAGGAAAAAGCAAAGGGATTGCTGAAGTACGGTGACAGGCCCGTTCATCTCACGCCGCAGCAAGAGCGGGAGCAACGCATGAGAGGGTGGCAGGCGGCGTTCGATCTTGCGGCAAGATGTGGGGTGACTTCCATACAACTGCCGCCGGGCGGCGATTTCGATGTGTATCAGAAATTTAAGGACGCCGGAAAGCTCACGCTGCGAGTATATGTCGGCGGATCGTTGACATCCGATGAACGCAGGATACAACGCTACTCTGAACTGCAACGGAAATATCCGAGAGACGGCAACTGGATACGTTTCGGCTACATCAAAGGATTCATCGACGGGACACTCGGTTCCGGCACTGCCCTGTTCTTCGATCCGTACCTCGACGCTCCCGACAAGACCGGCCTGCCAATGATGCCGTATGAGAAATTCGAGAGGATGGTACTTAATCTGGACAAATTAGGATTCCAGATCGGCATCCACGCCATAGGCGACAAAGGAAACTCGTGGGTGCTCAACGCATACGAACAGGCCCAGCGCGTCAACGGCAAGCGCAACAGCCGCCACCGCATCGAGCACGCCCAGGTGCTTTGCGACCGCGACATCGCTCGCTTTGCCAAACTCGGCGTTATCGCATCGATGCAGCCCACTCATTGCATAACGGACAAGCGCTTCGCCGAGAAGCGAATCGGGATCGAACGCTGCAGGGGCGCCTATGCATGGCAGAGGCTGCTGGATGCAAATGCAAAGATCGCCTTCGGCACCGACTATCCCGTTGAGCCGGTCAATCCGCTGGAAGGTCTTTATGCCGCCGTTACTCGAAAGGACCGAGCCGGTGAGCCCGGCGACGGCTGGTTCCCGGATCAGAAATTGAGCATGGAAAAGGCTATCGAGCTTTACACGCTCGGCTCGGCTTATGCCGAATTCATGGAAGATCGCAAAGGCATGATCAAGCCGGGCTATCTGGGCGACGTTGTAATCCTGAATGAGGATTTGATGACGATCCCGCACGATCGGATCATGACGGCAAAAGTTGACTATACAGTCGTCGGCGGCAAAGTCGTTTACAGGCGAAAAGGCACAAAATGAACGAGATATTGCAGGCAGAGACTCCAACGGCGGGCGCCACCGCCAGTGAACGGCTCAAATCACTCGATGCATATCGCGGCCTGATTATGGTCATTCTGGCCTTTGGCGGATTCGGTCTGGCCGGCACGGCAGGCATGCAACTGAAGACCAATCCCGACTCGCAGGCCTGGGCGATTGTCCAGCACCAGCTCGTACATGCCCAATGGGCGGGCTGTCGTTTTTGGGACATGATCCAGCCGTCATTCATGTTCATGGTCGGCGTCTCAATGGCGTACTCCTACGCGAAACGAAAGCGGACAGGCCATTCGTATATCCGCATGTTATCTCATGCCGCCTGGCGATCACTCGTGCTGGTCTTTCTCGGCGTCTTTCTGTCATCGAACGGCCGGCGTTCGATCAACTGGACCTTTGCGAACGTGCTGTGTCAGATCGGCCTTGGGTACTTCTTCCTTTTTTTGCTCTGGCGCCGCACCTTCCGCACACAGGCAATCGCCGCGGCAGCGATACTGATCGGTACATGGCTGCTCTACTTCGCCTATCCCACCACAGGCATTGATGTCGAGACGGGCGATCCGAACGTCGGCGTCGCCGCCGACTGGGCTCAGGAGCATCTTTCGGGCGTGGGTAAATCCTGGCACAAGAACGCCAACGTCGGGCGCGCAGTCGATCTGTGGCTGCTCAACAAGTTCCCGCGGGAAGAGCCGTTCGTGTTCAATCCAGGTTGCTATCCGACCATCAATTTCATCCCCGCCATCACGACGATGCTCTTCGGACTAATGTGCGGCGAACTGTTGCGTCTGGACCGGGCAGGCGGGCAGAAGGTCAAAGTCATGTTGATCGCAGGGCTCTGCGGCCTGGCGCTCGGACAGTTGCTGCATCTGAGCGGCATCTGCCCGATTATCAAACGCATCTGGACGCCTTCGTGGGCCCTTTTCTCTGCCGGCTGGTGCTGCCTGATTCTGGCAGTCCTGTACGGCGTCGTCGATGTCCTGAAGTTTCACCGCTGGACGTTACCTTTGACGGTGGTCGGAGCAAACTCGATCGCCATGTACTGCATGTCACACGAGTTGAAGCCCTGGGTCGGAACTACACTGAGGATGTGGCTGGGGCAGGATGTCTTCCGGATTCTCGGCAAGTCATGGGAGCCAACGGTACGATCAATCATGATCGGCCTGATGTTTTGGCTCATCTGCTACTGGCTGTATCGCCGGAAGATGTTTATACGCATCTAAGGTTGCCTATAGGTCCCCAGTCTCACATCGGGCACACTCCCCTGCGGGTAACATCTCATTTTGACAGCGGGATTGTCTGCCGGAACTCGCAAATCCAGTTTTGCAATATCTGCGAAGGCTACCTCCCCGCACTTGCCGTCCTGCTCGAATGATAATTGACTACGCACTACATCAAGGTCGGCATATTTCTCATTCCTTTTCCAGGTTACACCCCAGTTGAACAGTCCCTGCCCCGGTCCCGGCCCGTAGAGATTCCCATCAAAAGTCAAATGTAATTTTTCGAGCGTCAACTCCGCTGTGGTCTCATTGGTCTCCTGCATCGACTTCGGCCAATGCCGCTCATCGTCAACGTCGAACCATCCCCAGACTTGCGCATCCCGATTGTATGCAAGCACATTGTTGCGAACCGTGATATGATGATTCCAGACAGGCTCGGAGCCGCCGTCTATAAGCGGCGTGGAGCGCTTTTGCTCGCGAAGACTCAGCCCTTCTTTGTTGCCGATCAGAAGATTACGCTCGATCAGACAGTTCGGCGAGTTGGATATGCTTATGCCGGCGTCAGCGCCCCAGTCGCCGGGAGAAAATGCGAATCCATTGCCGATGATCACATTATCATGAGCGTGCAGACCGTAGGATATCTCGTAGAATATTCCCGCACTCTCGTTGCCGGCGATCAGGCAATTTCGGACCTCACAAGCTTCATTGCCGATGTCGAACCAGATGCCGTCGCCCTTGTTGTCTGCAAAGACGCTCTTCTCAATAACCATGCCGCGAGTGAGGACGATCTTGTTGCCGCCCGCCTCCCAGCCGCGATTGAAACCTTTCGTGTTGTTGTTCGTCACTGTGCAACCGGTCATTAGAAGTCCGTGAGCGCGACCGGCGCTGAATCCCAACTGACCGTTATGCCGAAACACGCAATTGCGAACCCTGATTCTCTTACCTGAAAACTTGACACCGCAGGCATTTGTATATTCGAAGATACAGTCTTCAACCTCGTTGTCGTCTCCGGAAAATTCCGCCGCCCCGTGTTGCGCTCGATTGGCGGCGTATCGAAAGTGAAGGCCCTGCGTCCGCACGCTTGCGCCCTTGCACGTCCAGATCGTGCCGCGTACCGAGGCTTCAACCATGAGGCGTTTGCTGTTGAGATCTCTGTTGCTCGCATCCCACACGTAGAGGCGTTTCGCACTCAAGTCAACGAAAAACGTTCCCCGGCTGAGTTTTTGTCTTTCCAGAACATGGTGAAGTGGATAGCCGTTTACAAAGACCTGTTCACACCGCCCAACTACCCTGTGATAGTCGTCCGACGGATGAGCGTTGTGCTCATTCCAGGAGATGAACTCGTAGGGCCAATCCGTCCAGAAGACGCCGGGATCGTCCTGGTCCTTCCGCCAGTCGGTGAGTCGGTCCGCTCCGGTAACAACAACCAACTCCCCGGTCGCAGCTCGGATAGTGATGGGCTTTTGCGGCTCACCACCTGTCTCGACGGTAACCTGCTCGCGGTAAACGCCGCCGTGAATTATGGCCGTATCTCCGGCGCCGAGACGTGAGACCGCTTCACCAATCGAACGAACCTGAGCATCGGGTCGGATACCCGGCAGTTTCGTCTGGGAGACGTGCCATTGCCTGCCGGGCGCTGAAACGCACAGAATCGTCTGCAAAGACACGACCGTCAACATCGCACGGTTAACTCGCATCAGTACCCCTCATTATCACTGTCAGTTGACCAACTTGCCGAGATGCTCCAGGCTGCGGGCGGCCTGATCGGGCGTGCCGCACTCGACGGAGAATACAATGTCTCTCGGTGTCTTGTCCTGCACGATTCCAATGATTCTGGCCCAGTCGAGAACGCCGTCACCGCATGCACAGCCCACCGGCGTACCGGTCACCTTGCCTCGCTCGGCATCCGAGTGTTCGACCGATATATCTTTGGCGTGCAGGTGTACGAGCCGTTCGGCCACGCGCTCCAGCCATGCGTATACATCCTGCCCCGCCAGATAGGCGTTGCCGGTATCAAGATTGATCCCGATCGCGTCTGAATCTACCAGGTTGTATATGCGGTCGAGCCCCTCCGGCGTCCTGGAGTATTGCGCGTGCGGCTCAAGGCCGATTTTCACGCCGCGGCGTTCGGCGACAAACGCGGCTTCCTGAAGCGTATACTTGATCAGAACGAAGTCTTCCTCCTCCGTCGTCCACCCGGCCTTTTTACCCTCATCGGTGTTGATCACAGGAACGCCGATCTCGGCAGCGACGCGGATCGCTAGCTTGATGTACTCGCCGTGAACTTCGGGCCTGCCCAGGGGGCCGTGCGACTGCAGGCCCGATATCTTCAGCCCGGCCTTGTCACAGGCTTCCCTGATCCTGAACGGATCGTCGAACATCGAGACGGTATGGAAGTAGCCCGCCTCGCTCATCAGTTCCCTCCCGAAATGGACCATCGGCTCGATATACTCGAACCCCATCTCGGCCGCCTTCTCAACAGCCCATTCGAAGGGCTTATCGCTGCTGCGCGAAAATTCCGTGTTCAAACCAATAAATACTCTGCCCATTTTGTACGCTCCTTTCCGCTTCTATTTGCCTACATGAACATGTTCATCCTGAATATTTTCAAAATCGAAAGATGTTCACGATATTGCTGCAACCGCTACGATCTTAACTC
>Ga0180431_10004892_pt1 | contig 16597 bp, 16 predicted proteins | sample SS_ome_11_FD_132459 | JGI IMG/M metagenome (GOLD analysis project Ga0180431, IMG submission 132459) | Hypersaline lake sediment archaeal communities from the Salton Sea, California, USA - SS_1_MS_1 metaG | ecosystem: Environmental > Aquatic > Non-marine Saline and Alkaline > Hypersaline >... | reverse complement strand
GCCGCGTCCCAGGCCTCGGCCGCGGGCAGGTGCATGTGCCAGTTGATGATCATGGGTCTTTCCTCTCTCGATGGGTGCCCGGCCGCTGGGCGCGGGCTAAAGCGACACCAGCCCCAACAGCCGCGCCGCGGTCTCGCCCATAATGGCCCGGCGCAGGTCCGAGGGCACGTCGTGCGCGTCCAAGTCGTGCTCGATGCGCGCGAGCTCCCGGCGCATCCGGTCCTCCAGGATGCCGAACTCGTCGCCCCACAGCACCTTTTCCAGGGCCTCGGGCTGCCAGGTCATGCCTTCGGGGATGCCCCGGCCGCACGTGTCGAAGTACAGGTTCTCGCGCGCGATCATGAGCGCCTGCGCAAGTTCGTAGTGCCAGGTGTAGTACAGCCCGCCCATGTGCGCGCCCACGAACGTGCCGTGGGGCACCTTGCGCGCGATGCGTTCCAGCAGGGGCGGGGCCTCGTAGTTCCAGGCCTGCATCCCCTTGGGCGGTTGATACAGGGTGGTGTGGAACAGAACCGGCATCCGGTGCGCGGCCGCGCGCTCGTAGATGGGCAGCAGCTTGTCGTCGTCGAGATACGTGCCCGGCACCTGGATCTTGATGCCCCGGTACCCGTCCTCCGCATACCGGTCGACCCGGTCCGGGCCGTCGGGGATCGCGCCGATGTGCTTGCGCCAGCCGTCGCGGATGGTGTTGCGGTAGTGCGGCGGCAGCTCGCGCGCGTTGGTCTCGCGCAGGTAGTCGGGCAGGCCCGGGAACAGAAACCCGAACCCGATGAGCCGGTCCGCGTGCTCATGCAGGATCCGGGTAAAGGCCGCGGGCTCCTCCTGGCCGAAGAGCGGCCACCCGGTCGAGATGCACGTCCAGTCGATGCCGCACGCGTCCATGGTGCGTAGGAGCGCGTCCACGGGCGGCGTGCCCGCAAGCTCGGGATGCGCCGCAGCCCACCGGTCCGCCGCGAGCAGGTGCATGTGCCAGTTGACGATCACGAACTCTGCCTCCTCGGTGCGCGTCGCTCAGCCGAACTTGCGCGTGGCCGTGTACTCGGGGTACCGCTTCGCGCCCTCGAGTTTGAGGAGCACCGCCATGGCGTACGAGCTCGTGCGCAGGTGCACCACGGTGCGCGGCAGGGCCATCCACGGGGACAGGCACCAGAACGCGCCGCGGACCTTGTCGCTTCGGTGGTTGCGCACCTGTAGGGTGAGCAGGTGCTCCACGGCCCGGTCGATCGCGTCCGCGTACACCGGGCGGCCGAGCACGGTCTGCATGTCCAGCATCTCGATCGGCAGCGTCGCGCTCGCGGCCTTGACCGGCGGATCGCCGAAGGATCCGTCCCGGTTCTGCACGCTCGCCGCCCAGTCCAGGTACCGGCGCGCCGCGTCGCGGTACCGGTCGTCGCCCGTGACCTTGTACGCCTTGATGAGCGCCAGGGACGCGAAGTCGTCGTTGTACCGGTGGCGGTGCTGCTCCTGGCCGGCCAGGCCCACGACGTCCAGCTTCTTGTCCAGGTCACGCAGCACCACCAGCGACCCGTCCTCGAGCATGAACTTGTCGATGAACGTGTCGAGCGCGGGCAGCGCGATGTCGTTGAGCCAGGTCTTCTGGCCGGTGGCCTCGTACAGCTCCAGGAACAGGTTCATGCTCCCGCCGTGCGCGGAGAATCCGCCCCAGGTGGGGCCCGCCTTGCGCTTCCAGGCCTGCATGCCGCCGGGCGCGTCGGGCCGCGGTTCGAGCATGTAGCCGCGAGCCGGGAACCGGTTGCGGAAGCCGTGGCGCTTGAGCCACCCCGCGAACGCGACCGCGCGGTCCAGGAGCTCGTCGTCCTTGAGCGCCCGGCTCAGGTGCAGCATGGCCCACCCGCCCGTGCACGCGTCGCGCACGTTGCTCTCCACGGTCTGGGGCGTGACCTCGCGGAAGAACCCGTGATGGGGATGGCTTGAACAGTAGATCTGCAGGGTCTTCAGGTACCCGGCCGCCAGGCGCGCGGCCTCCCAATACTCGTGCTTGCCGGTGCGCCGGTGCAGCATCAAGAGAGACAGCGCCGTTGTGGCGGTGTTCCACACCGTGCTGTAGCAGTACCGCTCGCGCTTGCGCGCGCCGGGAAAATACCCCACGGAGCTCGGGCCCTTGCGGAACCGGGTGAAGTACTGCATCAGGAACCGGCCGCAGTTCGCGTCGTCGCGGCGGGTGACCTGGTTGCGCAGGACCCAGTCCGCGCACGCGCGCGCCGCGGGCAGGCATCGCTTGCGCAACTGAGCGGGCGGCTGGTGCGTGGCCATGGCGGTCTCCTCTCTTTCGTGTCGGTGTCGGGTACGCGCCGGTCCCGGCCGGCGCAGGGATATCAGAGCCTCACAAGCTCCACGGCCCGGCCGCGCGCGCCCAGGGTCTCGCCCACGAGCACCACGGCGCCGAGCACGCCCTCCACGGACAGGACCCAGTCCAGGGCGGCCTCCACGTGTTCGGCGCGGGCGACACGGTTGCCGAGCGCCGTGGCCGCGGCGTCGGCGAGCGCCGCGTCGGGGCCCAGCACCGTGGCCGCGTCCGCCTTGCCCAGGGACAGGCTGGGCCCGACCGTGCCCGAGCTTGTGCACACGGCCACGGGCGAGAGCTCGGGTCCGATGCGCAGGCCCACGCGCAGAGACAGGGGCGCCTGTCCCGCGTACAGGGCGAGGACGCGCTCCTGGTCCGTGGCCAGGAACACGTCGCCGCCGTTCTCCACGATCACCTGGCGGGTCTGTGGCAACAGCGCGCGGCCCACCGCCTCGGCCACGGCGCCGGCCACCGCGGCCATGGGTCCGGTGCCCGCGGCTCGCCCGGCGCGCACCATGGCCCGCACGGGCGCGGGCCAGGCCTCCGACAGGTGCGGGTACGGCTCGAGCGTGGCGGCGAAGTCCGGGTGCTCGGCGATGAACGCCTCGATCGTTGCGCGCACGTCGCGCACGGCCGCATGGGCCGCAGCGGTGAGGTCGCGCTCTGCAGCGATTTGCAGATCGGTCTCGGCCACGCGGACCTCGAAGGTGGTCAACCCCTCGGCGGCGACCAGGCGCCGGTAGGTGCGCGGCTCGTACATCGCTCTTCCCTTGCGCGGCGAAGACGTCAGAGTAGGCGGCAGTCGCGGGACGGTCAAAGGAAAACATGCCCCGGCGGAGGCGCACGGGCGCGGACGGGCGGGCCTCCGTTACCCGCGCACGATCCGGTCGATGGCGCGCACGGTCGCAAGCAGGGACGCGAGCGCGTCCAGGCCGAGCATGTTCGGGCCGTCGCACAGCGCCTCGTCGGGCCGGTCGTGGACCTCCAGGAACAGGCCGTCGATCCCCGCGCCCGTAGCCGCGCGGGCCAGCGCCGCGACGTGCTCGCGCTCGCCGCCGCTCGCCTCGCCCCGGCCGCCGGGCAGCTGCACGCTGTGCGTGGCGTCGAACACCACGGGCACGCCCAGCGCGCGGATGCGGCCCAGGCCGCGCATGTCCACGACCAGGTTGTTGTACCCGAACGTGGTGCCGCGCTCGGTGACGAGCACGTCCTCGTTGCCCGTGCTGCGGACCTTGTCCACCGCGCCGCCCATGTCCCAGGGCGCGAGGAACTGGCCTTTCTTCACGGCCACGGGCTTGCCCGTGCGCCCCGCGGCGAGCAAGAGGTCGGTCTGGCGGCACAGGAACGCGGGCACCTGCACCGCGTCGAGCACGCGGCCTGCGGCGGCCGCCTCGGCCGGGCTGTGCACGTCCGAGAGTACGGGCACGCCCATCTCCGTGCGCACGCGGGCCAGGATGCGCAGGCCCTCGTCCAGTCCGGGGCCGCGGAAGCTGTGCAGGGACGTGCGGTTGGCCTTGTCGTAGGAGGCCTTGAACACGAACCCGATTCCGGCCTCTCGGGCGAGCTCGGCCAGGGCCCGGGCCATGGTCAGGCAATGGTCCTCGGACTCGATCACGCACGGACCGGCGATCAGCGCCACGGCCGCGCCCTCGCCGAAGGGCACGTCGCCGATGCGCACCTCGCGCACGTCGGGCAGCATGGCTCAGCCTCCCAAAGCTTCGGGCCGGGCGAAGTACGCGCCGACCGCGCGCAGAAGCGGCTCGCGGAAAAAGAGCGCGCACGCCGCGCCCGCGCACAGGTAGGGTCCGTAGGGCATCAGGCTCTCGCCCGTGCGCACCTTCTGCACCAGGCCCACCACCGCGCCCAGGAGCGTGCCCAGCGCGAAGGCGAGCAGCACCCCTGTCCACCCCAGGAACGCCCCCAGGAAGGCCATGAGCTTCACGTCGCCGAACCCGATGGCCGTGGTGATGTCCGGGTCGCGCTTGCGCAGCTCCTCGATCTTGTGCCGGTAGGCCAGGGTCCCGACGACGAGCACGAGCCCCATGAGCCCTGCGCCCAAGAGCGCGCCCAGCCCGCCCGCGAGCAGCCCGTTGAACCGCGCGCCCGCGGCCGGGAACCAGAGCCTGGCCGACGGACCGAAGTGCAGGCCCGGGAGGAGGTAGCTCGCGGCCAGGCCCACGGCCAGGCCCTGGTAGTTGAGCGCGTCCGGGATCTCGGTGAGGTCCCAGTCGATGAAGCTGACGGCCACCAGCGTGCTCAGGAACCACGCCACGGCGATGAGCGTACCGATGCGCGCGAACGCGCCCTCGTACGCGAGGGCCGCGAAGTGCCAGCCCGCCGCGGCCCACAACAGGCCGTTGAGGAGCTCCACCGCCGGGTAGCGCAGGCTCACCCGCCGGCCGCACCCCCGGCACCGCCCGCGCTGGAAGAGCCAGCTGAGCACCGGGACGTTCTCGGCCGCGGACAGGGCCCGCCCGCACGCGGGGCACCGGCTACCCGGGTGCACGATGCTCACCCCGCGCGGCAGCCGGTAGATGACCACGTTCAGGAAGCTGCCCACGCACAGCCCGAACAGGAACAGGACCACGGCATAGGCGAGCTGAGGCGGCATGCGGCGTCCCCGGGGCGCGGGCCGGTCAGACCCGGACCATGCGCACGTTCTTCACGTCGGGCAGCTTTTCCAGGGTGCGGAGGATGTCCGGGGCGATGGTGTCCGCGTCACAGCGCACCAGGCTCAGGGCCTGCCCGCGGCGGCTGCCCCAGCTGATGCCGGAGATGTTGATCCGCGCGTCGCCCAGCACCGTGCCCACCGCGCCCACGACGCCCGGCCGGTCCACGTTGCGGATCAACAGCAGCGTTCCCTCGGGCGGGAGCTCCAGGCGGAAGTCGTCGATCATCACCAGCCACGGGCTGCGCCGGCCCAGGATCGTGCCTTCGAACGTGTGTGCGCCGCCGGTGGCCTGGGCCTCCACGCGCAGGAGCGCGCGGAAGTCGCGCGCGGTCTCGGTGGTGGTCACGCGGATGTCGATGCCACGTTGGCGCGCGAGCATCGGGGCGTTGACCGGGTTGACGTCCTCCTCGAAGCATCGCATCAGCCCGGTGGTCAGTTCGTTGGTCACCCCGCGCAGGTCGCGGTCGGCGATCTCGCCCGCGTAGGTGACCGACACCACCTCGAGCTGTCCCTCCACGAGCTGCCCGGCCAACCGGCCCAGGCGCAGGGCCAGCTCCCCGTAGGGCGCGAGTTCGGTGGCCTCCTGGCGGGACAGGGCCGGGTAGTTGAGCGCGGAGCGGACCTCCCCGTTCTTGAGCGCGTCGATGAGCTGCCGGGCCGCGTCCACGGCCACGCCGACCTGGGCCTCTTTGGTGCTCGCGCCCAGGTGCGGGGTGCACAGCACCCTGTCGTGCTCGACCAGGCGGCGGTCCTCCGGTGGCTCGACCGTGTACACGTCCAGGGCTGCGCCCGCGACCTTGCCGCTCTCCAGCGCCTCGAACAGGGCCTGCTCGTCGATGATGCCGCCGCGCGCGCCGTTGACCACCCGCACGCCGTCCTTCATGCGCGCGAACTCCGCCGCGCCGATGATCCCGCGGGTGTCGTCGTTGAGCGGCGTGTGCACGGTCAGGAAGTCGACCTGCGGCACGAGCTCGTCCACGGACTTGCACACCGTGATGCCCAGCTGCTCGGCGCGCTCTTCGCTCAGGAACGGGTCGTACCCGAGCACGCGCATGTTGAACGCGCGGCACCGCTTGGCCACCTCGCACCCGATGCGGCCCAGGCCCAGGATGCCGATGGTCTTGCCGTTGAGTTCCACGCCCTGGAAGCTCTTCTTGTCCCAGGTGCCCGCCTTGAGTTTGGCGCAGGCCGGCGCGATGTTGCGGCACAGGGCCAACAGAAGCGCCACGGCGAGCTCGGCCGTGGAGATCGTGTTCCCGCCCGGGGTGTTCATGACGAGCGTCCCCTGGCGGGTGGCCGCGTCCGCGTCCACGTTGTCCACGCCCACGCCCGCGCGCACGATGGCCCGCAGCTCGGGCGCCGCGGAGAGGACCTCGGCGGGCAGCTTGGTCGCCGACCGCACGATGATCGCGTCGTGCTTGGCGAGCTCCTTCTTGAGGTCCTCGGGCGCGAGGCCGGTGTTCACGGTCACCTCCAGGCCCGGCTCGGCCTCCAGGATCTCGAGCCCGTCCTGGGCCAGCTTGTCGCTGACCAGGACGCGAATGGGTCGGTCGTTCATGCGTGCGGCCTCCTTGCTGAGCGGGCGGCAGGCGAATGCGCCGCGCACGCGATCATAGCCCGCGCGGCGGGACGGTCAAGGCCGAAAGGACTGCGGGGCCTGCGCGGGGGCGCGATGCGCCGCGCGCGAGGTAACCACCACGTGCACGCCCAGATCGTGCGCCTCGCAGGGCAGGGCCTCGAAGATCTGCTCCGCGTACGCAAAGGCGATGCGCGTGGCCGGACAGCGCGCCAGGAACCGGTCGTAGTACCCCCCGCCCCGGCCCACGCGCGCGCCCTGCGCGGTGAAGGCGCGCCCGGGCACGAGCACCGCGTCCAGGGCAGCCGCGGCCACCCGGGGCGCGCGGGCCGAGGGCTCGCGCAGTCCGTAGTGGCCGGGCGCGAGCTCGGTGGCCGGATCGCGGACCGCATGGGCGGTGAGCCGATGGGTGAGGGGATGCACGCGCGCGAAGGCGAGGCGGTTGCCCTGCGCGCGCAGCGTCTCGATCAGGGGCCAGAGGTCCACCTCGTCGAGCAGGGGCGCGTAGGCGAGGATCGTGCGCGCGCCGCGCAGCTCCGGGAGGTCATGCGCGCGGGCGCGGATGCGCCGGTCGCGCTCGGCGCGCTGTTCGGGCGAGAGGACGTCCAGGCGGGCGGCCACCGCGGCCCGGACGCGGGCCTTGTCGGCCAGAGCTTGCGCGTGCAGCGCGTCGGTCATGCGGACTCCCTGGCGAGGGGCGATACATGGGCCGGCCCGCACGGAGGTCCGCGAGCGGATCGCGAGAACCGGGCCCTGGAAAGGTGAAAAGGTGGATCTCCGCCTGTTGCCGTGTGAGAGGATTCTCTGAACCCTGAAGTCCAGGTGGGTGCCGTACCGCGAGCGGGTCTCGTCCCCCTGCAGGGGCGTGAGGCCGCACTCGGGATCGGGCTCCTCCGGTCAGGCGTGTTGGTTCAAGAGAACGTTGTCAACACGCGCACGGCAGAGATCCACACGTCACTATAGCCGTTCCCGCACGCGTTGCAACTTTTTTCTGCACGGTTCTTGCGGGCGCGGCAGGTGCGGGCGCGCCCTGTCGAAACCCGTTGCATTCCGCGCGCGCGCATGCTATGAACTGGGCCATGCTTGGCCGACGCATGCGAGGGGCCGCGCAGGCCCTGGTCTTCTGTGGTACGGTTGCCGCCGCGGCGCTCGCCGGCGCGGGGTGCGGCGGCCCGTCCGTGCAGGCATTCCGCGCGCCCGGGCACGATCCGGCGGCCGCGCGCACGGTGCTGGTGCTCCCCTTCCTGGACGCGCGCACGTTCCGCGACCCCGAAGACCCGGTCGAGGACCCGGCCGAGGCCGCGCGCGGCATCTTCCTGGACGCATGGCGCGCGCATCCCGTGCTCGGGCGCAAGGTGGTGGTCGCGCCCTTCGTGGACCGGCCCGCGCGGTCGCTGTCGATGGCCGAGCTCGTGGACTACGGCCGGCGGTTCCAGGCCGACGAGGTGGTGGCCGGGCAGCTGTTCAGCTACAACGAGACGCGCGCGGCCAGCATTCCGCCGCGCGCGGGGATGTTCGTGCGCGTCGTGTCCGTGCCCCGCGAGCGGCTCGTGTACGTGGGCGACGACTACCAGGCCGCCGCCGCGCCCGAGGGCAAGGGCGCGCGCGACAGGCAGGCGCGCCTGGTGGCCGACGCGATCCTGGACCAGTACGCGGCCCAGGCCTCGCAGCCCAGCCCGGACCGGCCCGAGGCGGACGCGGCGCGGGTGCTGGTGCTCCCGTTCCACGACCGGCCCAACCCCCTCAACCCCATTCCGTCCACGGGCGGCGGGGCCGTGGTCTCGGCCCTGTACGAGAGCGCGCTGCGCCGCGCGCGCGACGTGGAGGTCGTGGACGGCGCCGCGTCCGCGCCCGCGCAGGCGCACGCGCGGCGCCTGTCCGTGGACGAGGCCCTGGCCCTGGGCCGCGAGGCGGGCGCCGCGTACGTGGTGCGCGGCGAGGTGGTGGAGTTCCGCCGGGCCAAGAGCGTGCCCAGCCTGTGGTCGGCCGCGATCAGCACCACGATCCTGGCCGCGCAGGTCCTGTTCGCCGAGGTGAGCGGCGTGGACGTGGCCGCCGAGGTGTGGCGCGTCGACGACGGCGCGTGCGTGTACGCCGGGCGCCAGAGTTCGCACCAGAAGTACGTGGTCCGCGCCGAGAAGACCGTGCGCGCGCTCGCGCGCACCGCGGCCCGCGGCATCCGCGCGGCGGTGCGCACCGAAGACGCGGACCCGGTGGAGCCCATCATCAACGAGATCGAAGTGCCCGACGAGCCCCCGCAGCCGCCCGCGGGCGAGACGCCGGAACCCGCCGGCGTGCCCGCATCCGAGGAGGAGACCGGCCATGATGGTTGACATTCACCTGCACACGTACTTCATCCCCGGCCTGCCGCGCAACGACCAGGGCGACAACTATGCCTCGCCCGAGGAGCTCATCGCGGTCATGGACCGCACCGGCGTGGACAAGGGGATCCTGCTGCCGGGCGCGAGCCCGGAGTGCCGCACCCAGCAGACCACGCCGCCGGAGCTCGCCCTGGAGGTGGTCTCGCGGTATCCGGACCGGTTCTACGCGTTCTGCAACGTGGACCCGCGCGCGGAGAAGAACGACCCCGAGGCCGACCTGTCCAGGCACCTCGTCTACTACAAGGAGCGCGGGTGCAAGGGCGTGGGCGAGATCACCGCGAACCTGTACTTCGACGATCCGCTCGTGTTCAACCTGTTTCGCCACTGCCGGGACACGCGCATGCCCGTGCTCTTCCACATGGCGCCCAGGCAGGGCGGATACTACGGGCTCGTGGACGACCTGGGCCTGCCCCGGCTGGAGAAGGCGCTCGCCGCGTTCCCGGACCTGCCGTTCCTGGGCCACTCGCAGCCGTTCTGGGCCGAGGTGAGCGGCGACCTGCGCGAGGACCTGCGCAACCGGTACCCGCCCGGGCCCGTGGCGCCGGGGGGTGCGGTGCCGCGCCTCCTGGAAGAGTATCCCAACCTGTACGGCGACCTGTCCGCGGGCAGCGGATTCAACGCCGTCAGCCGCGACCCCGACTGGGGGTGCGCGTTCCTGGACCGGTTCCAGGACCGGCTGCTGTTGGGCACGGACATCTGCTCGCCCAAGAACGACATGCAGCACGCGCCCCATTTGCGCCGGCTGCGCGACGAGGGGCGCCTCTCGGAGGAGGCGTTCGACAAGATCGCCTGGCGCAACGCGGACCGGCTGCTCGGCCTGGGCCTGGGCGGCTAGGGCGCGGGGGCGGACATCGGTCGATGAGGGGACAACGCATCGCACAGGAGACACGCATGTTGACCGGAACGTACACAGCGAACGGACCGCGGATCTCGCGCATCGGGTTCGGGGGAATGCGATTCGCGGACATCGAGGACCAGGACGCGTGCGCCGCGCTCGTGCGCCAGGCGTACGAGGCCGGGGTCACCTACTTCGACACGGCCCCCGGCTACTTCGGCGGCAAGAGCGAACAGGCGTACGGCCGCGCGTTCCGGGAGATGAACAAGACCCGGTCCGAGCGGCCCTTCTACGTGGCCACGCGCACTTCCAAGACCGGGTACGACGACGTGCGCCGCGACCTGGAGACGAGCCTGGAACGCCTGCACGTGGACGCGGTGGACTTCTACCACGTGTGGTGCGTGGTCACGCACGAGGACTGGCGCCGCCGGTACGCGGATGGGGTGACCCGCGCGTTCGAGCGGCTGCGCGACGAGGGGCTGGTCCGCCACATCTGCATCTCCAGCCACATGAACGGGCCCGAGCTCGTGCAGACCCTGGACGAGTACCCGTTCGACGGGGTGCAGCTCGGGTACTGCGCCATGAACTTCCTGTACCGCGAGGCGGCGGTCGAGGCCGCGGCGCAGAACGGGCGCGGCGTGGCGGTGATGAATCCGCTCGGCGGCGGGCTCATCCCGCGGTACCCGGAGCGGTTCGACTTCGTGCGCACCCGGTCCGGCGAGTCCATCGTGGACGGGGCGCTCGGGTTCTTGCTCAGCGACCCCCGCATCTCCGTAGCCGTGGTGGGCATCGACACCGAGGAGCACCTGCGCGAGGTGGTGGCTGCGGCCGACAAGTTCACGCCCCGGTCCGCGCAGGAGATCGCGCGCGTGCGCGCCGGGCTGCAGGAGTCGTTCAACGAATTGTGCACCGGGTGCCGGTACTGCGACGCGTGCCCCGAGGGCGTGCCCGTGCCCAAGCTCATGGACGCGGTGAACCTGCTCGTGCTCGGCGAAGAGCCCAAGCGCGCGGCCGGGCGGCTGCGCGGGCACTGGGGCCTGCGCAAGCCGGTCGAGGACCTGGCCAAGTGCACCGAGTGCGGGCTGTGCGAGGAGAAGTGCACCCAGCACCTGCCCATCCGCGAGCGGCTGGCCCAGCTTCGCAAGGCCCTGACCGAGCAGGCCTAGGCCCGCACGGCGCCCGCCGAGGAGCCGACGATGCCAGGCCCGCACGCGCCCGCCCCTACTACGCCGCCCAAGCCCGAGGCGCAGCGCGCGCGGGTGCGCCGATTCCGCCTGGTCTACGGCCTGTTCGCCCTGGCCTTCGCCGCGAGCGCGGCATACCTGGGCCTGCGCACGCCCACGTACTGGGACGCGGGCGGGCTGGAGCGCGCCGCGCACTTCGCGGCCCTGGCCGCCGCGGTGGCGGGCCTGGGGCTGGCCGTGCGCGCGGTGCGGTCCGTGGGCGCGGGCGACCCGCGGCTGGGCGTGTTCGGACGGGGCGTGCTGTGGCGGTACGCGGCCTGCGCGCTTGCGGCGAGCGTCGCGCTCACCTGCGCGTTCGGCGAAGCGAACCCGCGCGCCGTGTTCCGTGCGCTCCTTCTCCTAGCCGCGACCGCGCACCTGGCGCCCCTGTCGAGCACGGCGGCGTACCGGCGGGCGGGGCGGCTCTTGCGCTCGCGGATCGGCCGGACGGCGGACGTGGCGGCGTTCAACCTCGTGCTCTTCGTCGCGCTCGCCGAGATCGCCCTGCGCGTCCTGGGCGCGGTCGTGGGCGGGCCGCTTCTCTGTGCCCCGGACGTGAAGGCGGCCAAGCGCATCGCGGACCACAAGCTCGCGCCCGGCGAGGCCCACCTCGGGTTCCCGGCGAATCGGCTGGGCTTCTACGACACGGACTGGACGCGAGAGAAGCCCCCCGGCGCCGCGCGGATCTTGGGCGTGGCCGACAGCTTCGGCGTGGAGACGGTTCCCTACGACGAGAACTTCCTCACCCTGCTGGAGGGGGAGCTGGAGCGCCGCCCCGCGGCGGGCGGGCCCGTGGAGGTCCTCAACCTGAGCGTCGACGCCACCAGCCCCGCCGCCTACCGGGTCCTGATCGCGGAGTACCTGGCCCCGTACCAGGCCGACGGCGCGCTCGTGTGCGTGTTCGCGGGCAACGACGTGCTGTGGCTGCCCGAGCGGGACCCGGACCTCGCGTTCCTGCGCGCGGACTTCTGGTACGTGGGGTTCGTGACCAGGCGCCTCGCCCGGCTTGCGTCCGGCCCGCTGGCGCAGGCGCCCGCGGACGGGCAACGCACGCGGGTCGCGCGCGACGAAGCGTCGCCCGCTGCGGACGCGCCCACGTTCACGGCCGAGGCGTTTCTCGCCATCGAGCTGCGGCGCCTGCCGGTGTGCCTGCGCCGCGGGGTCGACGAACGGGTGGACGCCAAGTACGCCGAGCTTGGCCGCATCCTGGCCGACATCCGGGCGCTCACGCGCGGCCGGGTGGTCGTGGCCGTGGTGCCCGACCAGTTCCAGGTCGACGATGCGCTGTGGCACAGGCTCATGCTTGCGGGCCCGGGCGGGCCGGACCAATACGCGCGCGACCGGCCCCAGCGCGAGATCGCGGCCCTTTGCGAACACGCGGGCATCCCGGTCGTGGACCTCTTGCCCGCGCTGCGCGAAGCGGCGGATGCGGGGCCCGTGTACCACCCGCGCGACACCCACTGGAACGCGCGCGGCCACCGGGCCGCCGCCGCGCACATCGCCCAGGCCCTGGCCCCCCGGGTCGGCGCATGGCGGCATGGGCCTGCGCAGCCGCAACCTTGAAGAACCGGACCTGCCGGAAGGCGCCGTCAGGGCCGGTTTCCGCGGGTTTCGGAAACCCTTCGGAAGCCATGCCGTTCCGAAGGGGCCGCAGGAATGTTCGGAAAGGCCGGCCTCGCGCTTTCCAAACGCAACCGGTCCCGGACACGGAAGATTTCCGCACACTTTCCGCTTGACGGCGACGCGCGCGCCGCGTATTCGTACAAGGCCGCGCAGTACGCAACCCCTGCATGCTACGGGGGTTCCAGGCTTGGAGACGTGCGCGCACAAGGTCGGCGCGTAGGGGAAGGAGGACAGCCATGCCGTGGGTGGAAATCTCCCAGGCCGCGTTCATGATGGGGCTTTCCGAGCGCACGATCCGCAACTGGATCAAGTCGGGCAAGATCAACGCCAAGACCGAGAACGGCCGCCGGGTGGTGGAAGTCCCGGAAGAAGAGTTCGCCCAGACAACGGGCGCGGGCGCGGAGGGCGCGTACGCCGAGCACGAGACCTTCGGCGAGACCGAGGGCGAGGCCGAGGAGGGCGAGCAGGCCCTGGGCACGCAGAAGCGCCTGGAGATCGCGCTCCTGGAGTGCGGGCGGGTGAAGGGCACGCTCGCCAGCCAAGAGCGGATCATGGAGACGCTCTCGAGCAACATCGCCGAGCTCACCGCCAAGCTCCAGAAGAGCCAGAACCGCAACTGGAAGCTCGTCCTGGCGTGTCTGTTTATCGCCAGCCTCGGGGTGGTGGCGGTCATGGCCAGCAACTCGGTGTACAACACGGACCTGAACCAGCAGCAGCGTGAATACGACAGCCGGCTGCAGGGGGTCCGTGCGGAACTCAACGCGGCGGAGCTGGCCGCGGAGCGCGAGGCGAACCGCTTGCGGGAAGAGCACAAGGACGAGCTCGCTGCGGCGCTGACCGCGCAGAAGAAGGAGCTGGAGGCCGACCACCAGGCGGCCCTGGACAAGGCCGAGAGCGCGTACGAGCGATTCCGCCAGGATCTGCTCGACCGGCTGGAACAGTCCGAGGCCGCGTTGACCGAGCTGCGCGAGGAACAGCGAGCCGACCAGAAGCGACTGTTGGAACTGAACCAGGAGGCGAGCACCCTCAAGGACGAGCTCGCCCGTCAGGAGAAGCGGTTCGAAGACGAAAAACGCACGCTCGAAGAACTCAACCGCCGCCAGAAGGACGAGATCCGCGAGCTCCAGGACCGGATCAACGAGCTGCGCCGCCAGCGGCTGCGCGGCCTGGAGGAAGACGGCGGCGCCAGCCGCTAGGCCCGGGGCGGGGGCGCGCCGTGGGCCGGTTCGCACACCTGGTGCTCACCCGATTCAACGTGCCCGACCCGGGCATGCCCCGCGACAAGCAGGGCCGGCCCGTGCGCGACGGCGCGTGGCTGGCCGAGCGATGGCGCCTGTTCGAGACCTTTTGCCTGCCCTCCATGGCCGCGCAGACCTGCCGGGCGTTCCGATGGCTCGTGTTCTTCGACCAAGCCACTCCGCCCGCCGACCGCGCCCGCGCGCAGGCCTGCGCCGAGCGTGCGGCCTTTGACCCCGTGTTCGTGAACGAGATGCCCGAGTGCGTGCCCGAGGTGCGCCGCCGCGTGGACGCGCACGTGGACGTGCTCCTCACCACGCGCCTGGACAACGACGACGCGGTGGCGCGCGAATTCATCGCAGTGGTGCAGGCCGCGGCCCGGGACCGGGACCTCGCGTGGCTCAACCCGCCGCAGGGCTACTTCTACGCCCGGGGCTCGGTGTACGCGGCCCGCGACGAGGCGAGCCCGTTCGTGAGCCTGGCCGAGCGCCGCGCGCACGCGCCCTGGCGCACGGTGTGGAGCGCGGCCCATCAGGACCTGGCCGCCTCGGCCGGGCTCGTGCAGCTCGAGGCCGGGCCCCTGTGGCTTCGCGTGATCCACGGCCGCAACGTGAGCGACCGCGACCCCGCGGGCCTGGCGCCCGGGTGGCGCGCGCGCCTCTCTCGGGCCGCGCGCGGGGCGCTCGCGTCCCTGGGCCTTGCCCGGCCGCCTGAACGCGCGCATGGGTTCACCTGCACGCGCACGCGCCTCGCGCTCGCCGACCTCACCGACCGGTTCGCCCTGGACCCGGCCGCTGGCGGCGCGGGGGTGTAGGGGGGCGGTTACAGACAGAATTTCAGGATACTCAGGCCGGGCAGGAGATTTGCGCTAATCAACGGGTGCGGATCCATGGAGGCTAAGCCGCCGCAGATGGCACCGGAACATACACCCGAGGGTTAGTTGGTCGCTTTTGCTTCACTGGGCATAGCGGCGGATGCATAGGCTCTAGCCGTACAGCTCGGTCCTTCTCGGGAGCGGCGCTGGATCGTATGGTGCTGTGCCTTCCTGGGCGCCACTGGACGCAAGATCCTCCACTCGTTCGTTGCCCCACTGGGTCCAGCCACGGCGGGGGTGCCGTGCGAACAGTTCCAGATACGGCCCGGGCGAGCACTGCTCGATGAGGTCGTAGATTTCGTCCGGTTTGCGCGAATGCTCGCGCTTGCGGCTACAGAGCAGATTGACCTGCCTGCGGCCGCTTTCGAGCGTGCGCATTTTTCCCCGGACGCCGAAGAGGATGAGCTCGGTCACGTTGCGGAAGTAGAAGCCGACGCCGCGGCCGTCCGGACCTCCGTCCTTGCGCACCTTGTACCATACGAGATTTGTCTTGTAGGTAAACCCCCACCGACGCATCACCTCCAGCCCTTCCGCGATCAGTGCATTGGGGACCCAGAGGTACAGGTGCGCTTGCGATGCGGCGAGCTGGTTCACCGGTAACGCAAGAATTTCCTCCAAGGTCAAGGTCGGGTACCGCAGAAGACGCTGGTGTTCCGGCGCCATCTTGCCCGTACGGTTGTGGAATCGCCACGGTGGATCCGCGTATACGGTTGAAAAGCACCCCTTGACCTTGTCGAGCAGGTCTTCTGCGGCCGGTCGCTGGGGAAGCCTAAAGACGCGGCTCATACAGGGACTTCCTTATGCCGAAGACCAAGACGGGGCAGCCCGCACCGCCGCCCCCTTCCATTCTGGGCACAAGCTTCGACATGTGCGTGGTGGATGCCCCGTAGGACTTTCCCCTGCCCAGAGACTCGAACACTTCCTGCAGCTCGTCGCATCGCGTGATAATGATCCCCACGGAGATCGCTCGCAGATCGAACAGCAGCCGGAAGTTATTCAGGTCACGGTCGAAAAACGGGTCTTTGTTGTTCCACTCGAGCTCTGCGGCGATGGAATTCTTGAAGCAATCGACCTCGTGGGTGGGAGACTCCATCACTCGCTCGTCAACGGTAATGCGGGTGTCGAACCTCTTCGGCACCCAGCCCTTGGCTCGCAGCTCCTCGTCGATCCAGTCCGCCACCTTTGATTTGCGTCCTCCCGGCACATCGATGTGACTTTTCCGGAGTCGGAATCGGGTGAGGACGTCAATCAGGTCGGCATACTCCTTCGGAAAGTCCTCTCGGAGAATCGCGGCGGCGTGGCGCCACTCTCGAATCTCGTAGTGCGAAGAAACAAACGCCGGAAACCCGCGCTTCTTCATCCTGTCCTCAATATGCCAGATGGTCCGCCCGTCCGCAACCCTTATGCGGCAAATTCGCGCCCCCTCACCCCTCCGCCGGCCCGGCAGGCGCCTCGCCCGGAGGCGGGGAGGCGGCGCCGTCCGCGAAGAGGGTCGCGCCCGATTCGCCCACCTCCAACAACCCGGCGGCCAGCTCCAGGGTCTGTTCGCGGCCTTCGCCCGCGGGCCAGTAGCGCAGCGTCCCGGGCTGCACGCCGCAGACCAGGGGCTCGTGCCCGGGCAGGAGCTCGATCTCGCCCGTGGCGCCGGCCAGCGTCACGCGGTCCACGTCCGCGCGCAACAGCTCGCCCTCCGGGCTGAGCACGGTGAGGTGCAGGATCGGGGTCTCGTCCGCGGACATGGGGGCTCCTCCGGCGGGCTACAGGTGCTCGGCCTTGTCGCGGGCCTCCTGGATGTTGCCCACGTACAGGAACGCCTGCTCGGGCATCTCGTCGCACTTGCCGTCCACGATCTGTTCGAAGCTCTCGATCGTCT
>Ga0180431_10004890_pt1 | contig 16600 bp, 12 predicted proteins | sample SS_ome_11_FD_132459 | JGI IMG/M metagenome (GOLD analysis project Ga0180431, IMG submission 132459) | Hypersaline lake sediment archaeal communities from the Salton Sea, California, USA - SS_1_MS_1 metaG | ecosystem: Environmental > Aquatic > Non-marine Saline and Alkaline > Hypersaline >... | reverse complement strand
GCCAGGCCCGCCACCGTGTACAGGTCCTTGGTCAGATAGATGTAGTCCTTGTCGGTCGCCCCGTCGTGCAACACCACCCGCTCGTCGATGTACGTCGCCCCGTGGGCGTAGTAGCGGAGGCGGCTCCCAAGGTGATCGTACTCGGCCACCACGTTCTGACCGGAGTGGAGGTAGTACCGAACGACCACGCTGTACGGGCCGCCCGAGTAGTCGACCATCATGATCCGCCGGCCCAACGCGTCGTACTGGTAGTCCACGTTGACCGCGCCGGACTTGCTTACCTTCGTGATCCGGTTGTCGTGGTCGTACGTGTAGGAGTACGCCCGATGGTCGTCCACCAGGTTCCCGGCCGTGTCGTAGTTCGGGTCGAAACGCGGCAATCCAATGCGGATCAGAAGTGCGACGTGCCGATGTCGGCTCGCCGGGAGGGACACGGGACGTGTCCTCCTCAGATGCGCGAGACCACCTTGTCTCCGGGGGATTCGGGCTCCGTCCGATAACATCATACGGTCCTAACGGCTCTCCGGCAACGCCAAAAGTACAAAAACTCTCCTGGGCTATGCCATCATCACGGGTCGTTCTGACACCGTTGATCAGCCAAGGGCGTAACCGGATGGCCTGACGGGCGTTGGCCCCCCCCGGCTAAGGGATGCAAACGTCACAGTGTTTCGAGGACCGCGAGGTCGTCGCCGTCTTCAGATGCGCCCCCGGCGGCGGCATGCCGCTCATGCTGTCGGCGATGCTGGGCACGCTCAGCCTGTTCGTGTTGATCCGACGCAAGGCGTAGCCCGCCAGGGCGCGTCATTGCGACCCGTCCTGCTAAGCCCCTTCCCTCCTGGTAAGAGGCTACTCCCGGAGAATCATCTCCCTTCTTCGATGCAAGAGGTGTCTGGGGTGCAGACCGATTGACTTCAGAGAGGTTCGGGCGTGCAAGCAGGGGTGCGTCAGGTCTTGACCAGCTCGTAGAGCCCGTGCCCGGCCCTTCGGAGCCTGCCTTGATCGACCAGGGCTTGCCAGACCGCTGGGGGGTACTGATCCGGTGGGCGGATGGCGACGATGCCGCCCTTTGAACCGCTGCTCATCGGACCGACGCCCAACCGCGACTCGTCGTCGAGGCGGGTGAGCTTGAGGCGCTTCTTGAAGGCCTTGAGGGCCCTTCGGAGCTCCTGTGGGTCCGGGGGTACCGGCGACGGCGGTGGGGTCGAATCCGACATGCTTGGCTCCTTGCGATGGGGCGTCGAGGAGAATCATGTCCTTTCGCCTGAGCAACAGCAAGACCTTTTTGCGGTCAGGCAACCGTGCCAACACGTGGTGCCGCACGCGGCACGGCCATCTTGGCCTTGAGTTGACGGTTGTGGCCTACCCGCAACCCGCACAGTCCGCCGGGCGCGGTCCGCGCAGCGGGCCGTCGTAGACGCCCGGGTTGAGCACAAACTCGGGACGACGTCCGTGGACGACGGCCAGGGCGTTCTCGATCGCGCACTCGAAGACGGCCTTGACCCCCTCGATCGCCCGGTTGCCCAGATGCGGCGTGCAGACAACGTTCGGCTGTCTCAGCAACGGGCTGTCCGCGTCCGCGGGCGGGTCGTCCATGGCCGCACCGGCGATCCGACGCGAGACCACCGCCTCGGCCAGCGCCGCCTCGTCCACCAACTCCTGCCGGGCGGTGTTGATCAGATAGGCCGACGGCTTCATCAGGCCGAGCTGGCTCGCGCCGATGATGCCCTGCGTCTCGGCGTTGATCCGCAGGTGCAGCGACACGAAGTCCGCCCGCCGCAACAGCTCGTCCAGCGACACCACCTCGACGTCGTGTTCCCGTACGAACGCGACGTCGGGGTCGATTTCGGCGGCGAGGACCTTCATATCGAACCCGCAGGCCCGCAGCGCGACGGCCTTGCCGATGTTCCCGAGCCCGACGATGCCCAGCGTCTTGCCGAAAACGGCCGTGCCCATCCCGCGCTCGAACCGCCCGGCCCGCAGCAGGTGATCGTGGTACGGGATCTGCCGCGCGACGGCGAACATCAGCCCCCACGCCAGGTCCGCCACCACCTCCGCGCCTTCGCGAACGGGCGCGTTGGCGACGACGATGCCGCACCGGGTCGCGGCCTCGACGTCCACGTACTCGTACCCGCTGGATGCGAGCGACAGCGCTTGCAGCGTCGGGCTCGACGCCATGTGGGTCGGCAGGATCGGCGTCGCCGCGGGCACGACCGCCGCGTGCGCGTCGGCCAGGACGTCGTTCACCTGATCGGGTTTTAGTTGCCGATAGGACGGATCGGTCACGATCTCGGCGTCCAGCGACGCGAACCACTGCGCATAAGACCCGGCCACGTCCAGGCACGTGCCGTTCAGAACGAGGATGCGCGGCTTGGTGTTCACGCCTTCACCACGGTCTGGGTCTCGCAGAACTCGACCAGTCCTTCCAGGCCGCCCTCGCGCCCGAAGCCCGACTGCTTCATCCCGCCGAACGGCGCTTCGGGCGTCGGACCGGTGCCGGTGTTCAGACCCACATGACCGAAGCGCAACCGTTCGGCACAACGCACCGCCCTGGCTTCGTCCGCGGTGAACACGTAGCCCGCCAGGCCTTGTGGCGTGTCGTTGGCCAGGCCGATCGCCTCGTCTTCGGACCCGAACGTCGCTACCGCCACCACCGGGCCGAACATCTCTTGCTGGAACACCAACATATCCTGCCGCGCGCCGGTCAGCAGCGTCGGCGGGTAAAAGCAGCCCCAGTCGTTCGTCGGCCGGTCCGGATCGTGTCCAACGAGCCGCTTGGCGCCCTTGGCCAGCGCGTCGGCCACGTGCCGCGCCACCTTGTCGAACGCGGCCCGGTTGATCAGCGGGCCGACGTCGGTGTCCTCGTCCAGGCCGTTGCCGACCTTGAGCTTGGCGACTCGCAGCGCCACGGCCTCCACGAACGCGTCGTGCACGTCCCCGTGCACGTAAACGCGGTTGGTGCACACGCAGGTCTGACCCGCACAGCGGAACTTGTTTCCCATGAGCGCGTCGGCCGCAGCGTCCAGGTCCGCGTCGTCGAACACGATGAACGGCGCGTTGCCGCCCAGCTCCATCGCGACGCGCTTGATGTGCGGCGCGGTCTGGGCCAGTAGGGCCCGTCCCGTCTCGGACGAGCCGGTGAAGCTGATCACGCGGACGTCCGGATGCTCGCACAGCACCTTGCCGATCGGCCTGGACCGGCCCACCACCAGGTTCAGCCTGCCCGCGGGGATCCCGACGCGTTCGGCCAGACGCCAGAACGCGACGGCGGACAGCGGCGTAAATGACGCCGGCCGGGCCACGACGCTGCAACCTGCCGCAAGGGCGGCGGACAGCTTCTTCGAGAACATCGCCAGCGGAAAGTTCCACGGCGTGATCAGTCCCGCCACGCCGGCGGGACGGTGGTACGTCGTCCAATCGCAGTTCCTGACCCGCGCGTCGAGCCCGCGCGGGCGGATGTGCTCGAGCTGCCCGGCGAAGTGCGTGTAGAACGCCGTCGAGTAGTCGACCTCCGTGCGCGACTCGGTCAGCGGCTTGCCCTGCTCCAGCGTAATGATCCGGGCCAAATCCTCACGATGCTCAGCCAGCGCCGCCGCTAACGATCGCAGCCACTGTTCGCGCTGCTCGGCGGATGCGGTCTGCGCCAGTGCCCGCGTACCCGCCTCGACGGCCTCGACGGTCTGGTCCTGGCCCATGTCCGGCACGTCGGCCAGATGCTCGCCCGTCGCCGGGTTGTAGACCGGCGAGGCGCCGCCCGACGCCGCCGCGGTCCATTCCCCGTCAATGTAACCCAGGCAATCGCCCAACAACGCTGAATCGATCACGTCAGTGGTCCTCCAGACTGCGAAGGATCTCGTCGGTCATCTGCGACGTGGTCAACGTCCCGCCCAAATCGGGCGTACCGACGCCCCTGCCGAGCGTGACCTCGACCGCGCGGCGAACGCGGTCGGCCGCCTCCTGGCGACCGATCCACTCGAGCATCATCGAGGCACTGAGCACCGCAGCCACGGGGTCGGCGATGCCCTTGCCGGCGATGTCGGGGGCCGACCCGTGCACCGGCTCAAACAGCGACGGCGCCTTGCGCTCCGGGTTGATGTTCGCGCTCGGCGCCAGACCAAGCCCGCCCGCGATCAACCCACCCAGGTCGGTCAGGATATCGCCGAACAGGTTCGACGCCACGACGACGTCGAACGTCTCCGGGCGGCGGACGAAATTCATCACAGCCGCGTCCACATGCTGCTTGTCCGTCTCGACATCCGGAAACTCGCCGCGGAGCGCTTCGAGGATCTCGTCCCACAAGACGAAGCCGTATCGCTGCGCGTTCGACTTGGTGATCATCGTCAGATGCCGGCGACGCTTCCGGGCCAAATCGAACCCGTACCGCAGGATCCGCTCGATGCCGCGCCGCGTGTGGATGGCCGTCTGGAGCGCGAACTCCTCCGGCTCGCCGATCTTGAACCGCCCGCCGTTGTTGACGTATTCGCCTTCGGAGTTCTCCCGGATCACGACCAGGTCGACCCTGGACGCCCCCTCGACGGCCAACGGCGACCGAACGCCCGCAAACAATCGTGCCGGCCGGACGCACGCGTACTGATCGAACGACTGGCGGATCCGGATCAGCGGCTCGAGCGTGATGTGGTCGGGGATCCGCGCCGGCCAGCCGATCGCCCCCAGCAAAATGGCGTCGAACCCACGCAGGACCTCGAGGAAATCCGGCGGCGCGACGCGACCCGTCCGGTCCCAATAGGCCGCGCCCCAGTCGAGCCCCGTCATCCGGAGCGAGAAGCCGCCCACCTGTTCCTGGACCGCCTCCAGCACCCGCACCGCCTGGTCGAGCACCTCCTGTCCGATCCCGTCGCCGGGATAGAGCGCGATTTCGAACGTCTTCATCAGTGACCCTCACCCGTCTTAACGGCTGAACGCTCCTGTCTCATCACGCCCCGCCACGTCCAATCGTCCACGTCCTCGTTGGCGCCCGGGAGCACCAGGCTCAGCCCGTACCCGAGCGCGAGCGTCGAGACGAACCCCAGCATCGTCGGCCACATGAACCCGATGTCGAACCGCAGGACCCAGTCGCCAAACGAGTCTACCAGTATATCCGCGAACACCGCCAACGCCGTCAGGCTCGTCCCGACCCCACCGCCGATCATCACGCCGAGGCCGTTCGCGCGCCGCGTGAACATCGCCAGGATGAAGATGCCGAACAGCGGGCCGATGAACGCTTGGATGAGTTTAGCGGCGATCTCGAACACGTCGCCCATTCCGCCGACAAAGCACGCCAAGCCCGTCACCACAATGCCCAGTGCAAACGAGCTGATCTGGGCCACGCGGAGTTGGCGTTTGCTTTCCGCCGCGTCAGACGATTCATCTTCGAGGCTTTGCCTTTGCTTCCACAGACGGATGTAGAAGTCGTTGGTGATGGCCGTGATGCAGGAATTGACCCCCGAATCCAGACTCGACATCGAAGCCGCATAGATCGCCGCGATCATCAGCCCCGCGATACCGATCGGCATGTTGTGGGCGATGAAGTAGGGGAAGACCTGATCATTTCTCAGCGTCTCCGGGAACGCGTGATGGGCCATGAACGCGAACAGCCCCACGCCCACGAGCGTCATCGACACGATGTAGAACGTGTACGCGAAGCAGTTGCACACAAACGCGCCCTGGCTGGTCCGCAGCGATCGTGAGGTGAGATACCGCTGCACCATCACCTGATCGACGCAGTAGTTGCCCAGCTTGCCCAGCGTAGCCGTCAGGACGATGGCGACCACGGTCACGTCCGTGTAGAGGTACAGGCGGATCTTTCCCAGCAGACCGGCGGAGTCCCAACCGGCCATCGTGGCCGTCAGGTCCGTCTTGCCGGCGGCCTCCAACGTCTGCCAGATCTCCGGCAGCCCGCCCGAGACCCCCGTGACAATGATGACGGCCGCGGTGATCATACCGCCGAACATGATCACGAACTGGGCGACGTCGGTCCAAATGACCGCCTTGATCCCGCCCAGCGTCGTGTAGACCGTCGCCAGGATCCCCAAGCCGATGATCGAGGGCGTTAGCGGCAGCGCGCCGCCGGTAACGATGTTCAGCACGAGCGAGGGGACGTAGACGGCCGCCGCCATCCACGTGATCCGCCACAGGATGAAGATGCCGCTGGTCAGCGTGCGGACGCGGACGTCGAAGCGGCGCTCCAGGTACTCGTAGGCCGTGTAGAGCTTCAGCCGGTGATAGAACGGCATAAACACCCACACGACGATCGGAAACGACAGCGGGATGGCCGACAGACCCCATATGGTGATCAGGCCGAACTTCACCGAACCAGCCGGCGCACCGATGAAACCGATCGCGCTGGTCAGCGTGGCCATCAGCGACAGCCCGACCGGGAGCCACCCCATGCTCCGCCCGGCCAGGAAGTAGTCCTTCGTGGACTTCTGACTCCTGTAGAAGTAGGCGCCGAGCATCGTGATGCACAGCAGGTAACCGATGCACACGCCATAGTCGATCCACGTCAATCCACTTTCAGGCATGGGGGAATTCCCAGTCAGGCACTGCTCGCGTCCGATTCGTCCCGCAGGGACGATTGACAATAGCCCAGGAATTCATTCCTGGGAACCCGAGCCACGGACAAGACGAAGTCCCGTAGGAACGGTTGAGGCGCCTGCTGATGCGGACGATCCGTCTGACTACGCTCATCCGTCCCTACGGGACATCCCGACGGATCACCCCCGCGCCAATACGGCACCGCAGGCCCAATGCGCGCCGGCGCGTCTCGGTCATGCCTTGTGGCCTTGAAACTGAAACGCGAACAGCTTCGTGCCCCGCATCTCAAAGCGCAGCCGCATGGGCTTGCCGGCCAGCGCCGATACGTCGGACTTGCCCTTCCACGTGACGCGCCTGGCCAGATAGTCGCCGTTGATGAATTCGCAGTCCTTCACACCGAAACCGGAAATGGGCTTGTCTTGCCCGTCGAGCAGCCCGACCCGTCCCTCGCCGGCGGCCGAGGTGTTCAGGTTCAGCACCAGCGCGTTGCCGACAACCACGACCGGCCCGACGTCGAGCGTGCCGCCGCCGTAGGCGAAATCGGCCGAGACGAACCCGTCGATCCGCTGCTCGAGACGAAAGATCCCGCCGAGCGCCCGGCCCTTGAGCCGCCGGCGCGCCTGCGTATCGCCATGCGTGAACGCATACCCGCCGAAGTATTGGCCGATGTGTGTGTCGTGGTACAGCAGGCCGGGAAAGACCATGTTGATCTTGAGATGCAGCTCCTCGTGCTGATACAGCGGCACGTACGGCGTGCGGTAGCGAATCCAGGCCTTGCCGTCGCGGCTGACCGCCAGTTGCGTGTCGATCGTGCCGTCGTTGGTCTTGCCGCCTGCCTGAAGGGTCGGCTGGTTCAGATACGACCGGTGCGACGGGTTGTAGTGGTAGTAGGGCGTCGGAAAGGCCAGATAGACGTCGTCGGCCAGCGCGTACTTCTGCGCCGAATTCGTGTACAGGTCCACGTCGGGCGGGTCCCGATCGTCCCCCGAGATCACAAGCGGGATCTGCTCCGGCCAGACCTCGTCCATCCTCGAGGTGACCACCCGTCCGGTCGCCCGGCCGCGATGCCCCACGCGGGGATAGTGCACGTACTTCTTCAGCTGGTCGTCCCAAAAGCTGGAGATCTGGCTGTCGGAATGGTGCTTCGATATCTGCATCGGGTGCATCGTCCAATGGACCGCGTCGGGCGAGGTGAACAGGCGCGTCTTCAGGCGGCCTTCGCTGGACAGAAACACGTAGCGCTTCTGGGGCGTGCCGTTCGGGTCGATCATCACCGTGCCTTCGCGCTGGCCGTCGATGACGATGTTGTTCTCCTTCGATCCCTGCCATTCGACCGCGCCCAGGTTGGGCTTGTTCCAATGGATACCGTCCTTCGACGTGGCCATCGCCAGGCGGAAGATCGGGTCCGAATCGAGGTGCACCGGCACGTAGTAGAGGCGGTACTCCTTGGTGTGAGGGTCCCACATAACGTTGCAGTAGCTGGTGATCCCGCCGCGCTCCCAGGGCCTGTCGGGAATGATGACCAGCTCCTTGCGCTGGGGCGGGTTGACGCAGAGCGTGACGTCTTTTTTCTCGGCGATCAAGAACTCGTCAATGAACAGGTGCCGGTTCGTCCCCAGCCGGTGGGGCGCGGCCTTGCGCGTGCGGTCTTCGGCCTTGGCTGGACTCGAACCCAACGCGACCGCCGGAACGCCCGCGGCCGCCCCCTGTAGCAACGCTCGGCGACTGATGCCGCCCTGCACGGTACCCATCGTCACTTGCTCCTACCGACACGGCTTTGACGAACGTCTAGCGCTATCTCGTTTCCGCTTGGAACTGAAACGCATACAGCTTGGTCGACCGCATCTCGAAGCGCAAACGGATCGGTTTGCCGGCGAGCTTCGACACGTCCGACTTGCCCTTCCACGTCACCGTGTGCGCGACGTTGTTGGTCAGGATCAGATCGCAATCGGCGGCCGAGAACCCCGGCAACGGCTTGCCGTCCGCGCCGATCAGGCCGACGCGGGCGTGGCCGGCCGACGACGTGTTGACGTTCAGGGCCAGCCGGCTCCCGGCGAAGACTACTGGCGGCGTGACCAACCGGCCGCCCGCATAGTCGGCGTCAGCCGAGTAGAACCCGTCGAGACGCTGCACCGCCCGACCGACCTGACTCCAACGTCGCCACTTCGCACGATCGTCATCGCTCATCCGGCGCGTCCCGCCGTGGCTGAGGTCCACGCCGTTGTAATACTGATAGATGTGGTTGCCCATCCGTACCAGGCCCGGACCCATCATCATGAGCTGGGCGTCCCACTCGTCCGCCTCGCCCAACGCCAGGTAGGGCCCCCGGTCCGGTCGAACCCAATGCACGCCGTCGCGGCTGGCCGCGGCCGAGATGTCCAACAACCCGTCATTGCCCATCTGGGGCGGGAAATGATGGTAGGCCGATGGAAACATGAAATACGCGTCATCGGCCCAGGGATACTTCACGCAGGCGTTGTTGTAGAAGTCGACGTCGCGCGGGTCCTGGTCGTCCGCCTCGAACACGGTCCACAGCTCACCGGGCCACGGCGCCTCGATGTTCGCCATCTCGACGCGACCGACGGACCGGCCGCGTTTGGTGTTCTTGCGGAGAAACGCCGTGTACTTGCCTAACCGCCCGTCCCAGAACGCCACCTGCTGGCTGTCGGGACACCACGGGCTGACCGGCTTGGGCGTGATGAAGTGGATACCGTCGGCCGAATACGACACGCGCAATCCGCCCGCATGCGGGCCGACCGTGTGCAGCAGCTTGTACCGCCGCTCGGGTGCCGCCTTCGGATCGATGAAGACCGTCCCGTCCACCACGCTCCGCAGGATGATGTTGTTCTTCTTCGACCCGTCGAACTCGATGATGCCGAGCTCCGGCTTGGTCCACCGGACGCCGTCCTTGGATTCGGCGTAGCACAGATACGCGTACAGCTCCCACGCCTTCGGGGTATGCCACTGGTCCTTCGAGAAGCACGAGTAGTACATCCGGATGACGTCACCGTCCTGCACGACGGTGAAGTACGACGTCAGACGGAAGTCCTCCCAGGGCCTATCGGCAAACACCACCTGGCCGGCCTTGGCGGGTGGGTTCATCACGATGCGAACACCTTTAGACTCGGCGATGAACTTGTCGTCGAAGAAGAGTTGCTTGCCAGAGCCGATGTGGATCGGCTGGTCCGTCGCCCTCTTCGCATCGGCCGCCGCCATCGTCGCGGGGCTTGACAACACACCAGCCATCAGACCCAGGATCGCGGTTCTGCCAACCAAGCATCGCATATTCATGATTCCGCCAACCCCTTGCCGGAGGTCCCGAGTAACCGACAGCGCCGCTACTGCAACGCGATCACGATCGGCCGTGACGCCTCCACCTTTCCGTAGAGCTCCAGCGTGTCGTACTTCACCGTCACGGTGAAGCGTTCTTCAGTTCCCGCCAGTTTCAAATCCTTCGGCACTCGCCACGAGTACCCGCATGTGCCGCCTCACCCAAACGGCATGACGCCCTGTGCGACTCGCCGGCCGCGCGAGTCGCTGATCGTCGCCGTCGGTTCGAGCGAACGCCCAACCACATGGCTGTGCTTCCTCTCCTTCCGAGTCATATCTTTCAAGCCCCGGATCATCATATCCAACCCGGGATCGGTCAGGACGGCTCTTACGTTGATCGTATCGCCTGGCGCAAACCGCTGCTCCTTGGCCGGGCTGATGAACATGACCGCCGGCTTGTTCGAGAAATCCAAGACGTAGGGCCTGTCCTTGCGAATCTTGATCCCGAACACCGAGGGCCGACCCCGCCGATCCGAGCGATACCCGTCCGAGTGGTAGTTCTCGGAAATCGAGAGGCCGAGTCGCCCATAATCAATCATGAGATACGCAGATAGGTAATCCCCAACGGGAAGCCGGCACCGTCGCGTCTTCTCCGGGTTGCCGTCCTTGACCTCACCTACAGCCACGGCTGTGGTCTTGGCGGCCAACGATCCGTGCATCGCCACTTTCGTAATATCGCGCGCGCCGGCGCCGACCTCGAATACGCCGAAGTCACCGCGATACGGTCGCACGGTCAGTTTGTCCCCAAGCGGCGTCGCGGATAGACAGTAGTACGTCCCATCGACCTTCCGCATCGCCCCCAACCAGTCCGACCCCACCCAATGCTCGCGCGCTTGGCTGGAACCGATGGGATTCAAGTCCAACCCCGCGAAATGTCGATCGAACCGGCCCGAGATCAAGCGCGGCTGTCCCAACAGCGCCTCGTACCTATCCCCCGCAATCATGATCTTGCCCTTGCGCGCCACCGTGGACACGAAGAAAAACGCTGCCTGGCCGCTCTCCCATACGACGAGCCGCGGCAAGATCCGGAACGGACGCGTGCCAAGTGCCGGACCGTGGTCGATCGGCACCGTCAGGTAGTCGAAGTAGACCGTTCGCCTCACGCTCCATGAGCGTGTCACTGCGGGCGGCGGGTCCTTCATTGGGGCCAACACGCCGTCGTTGGTCAGGTCCAGATCGCGGTTCACGTCGAAAATGAGTCGATCGTAGCCTGTACCCGTGCCGCCCGATTCGTCCACCACAAAGCAGAACCGGATCCCCGGCCCGGGTTCCCGGTACCCCTTGTCAAACGCGACGCAGCCGTAAAAGGGGTTCTGCGATGTCAACTTCGGGTAGGCGCTGACCTGCACGTCCGGTTCCGTGCTGCACTGCTGGCGGTGCCCCCGCATCAAAGAATAGGACAAGTCTTCCTCGAAAGCGCGCATGGCCTCTTCAAACGCCGACACCTCGCGCATGTGGAACACGGCTTCATCGACCACCGGCGCTGGCATCAGCAGGATCCCAACCGCGACCAGCGCAAGCACAGCACAGGTGCTCAACACCCGCCGGATCATGATCCCTGGTCTTGCGTTTGGCATCGGCGGTCCCACCTACTCGTCGTCGCGACGATGGGCTGGACGCAACACGGACAGCTCCCGCCGGTCAAGTTCGCCTAGAGCATACACGCCCTGCGCCGAGCGTATCAAACGGAAGGGTCGATCGGCCGCTCCGCCGTTCCCGGCCGGGGTTGGCAAGCGCCCATCGAATCGTTACAAGCAATCCCGACTGCATCGCGCCTGATCGGCACGGTTGGCGGGCGCCGACGTCCATATGACGACTTCACGAACGAGTTTGCTGGCTTCGCGCGTACGGGGCCTGACCTGGGTCACGGCCGGAGTGGCGGGCGTGATTGCTGCCGGATGGCGGATCGGGTGGTACGCGGGCCTGGCGGTGGCAATCGGCTGGTGGGTGTTGTGGCTGGCTCGCGAGCGGATTCAGTGCCGGCAGTGGGCGTCGGCCGAACGGCGCGACCGGGGCATCATTTTCTTCGCCGAGGCGGCGCGGTGGCTGTGCGTGCGGTGGAGCTTCGTTCGTGTGGCGCGGGGGCTGGCGGCCGGCGGCGTCCACGCCAGCATCGAGCTGTTTCGTTGGTCAACGGGCTGGCGGGGGTTCTTGGCGATCCCGGCGCTGATGAGCCATGCCCTGATGCAACGCCGCGGCCAGCGGCTGGCCGAGAAGATCGTCCGCTATCAACAACGCTACCCGGACCGACCGGTCGACCTGATCGGTTATTCCTGCGGCGCCTACGTCGTGCTGGTCGCGCTCAAGTCGTTGCCGCCGGACGTGACCGTCCGCACGGCCGTCCTGCTGGCCGCCACCGTCTCGCCGGACTACGACCTGACCGTAGCGCTGCGGCACATCAGCGGTCGGCTGGTCTACGTGCACAGCCGCGGGGACTGGCTGATCAACGGGCTGGGACCGCTCCTGTTCGGCACAGCCGACCGCAAGCATGCCCTGGCTGCGGGTACGGTCGGGTTCAGACGCCGCCCGGCCGACGACGTCACCGATCGATTGATCCGCGTGGCCTACAATCGGCGATTCGCCCGCAGCGGCTATCTGGGCGATCACTTCACCGTGGCCAGTTCGGGTCTGGCCCGCGACCACCTGGCCGCTTGGCTCGCCGGCAGCGGGCCCGACTGAATGCGCACGGCACTGGCAGACAAGCTACCATTGGCACCCTGCGGCATCCCGTTTCGTCCCGCGTGCCTGCCCCGTCGCCCTTGACTGTGCCTGCCTCTATAATGGGACTGTTCTATTGGGGTTGCGGTCAGATCAAACGGAGACTCACCTTGAGCGAGTTCGTGGTCGGCATCATTGGCGGCACGGGATTGGGCGATGCCCTGGGCGCTCAGACCCAAGGCAAGACCCACACCATCGACACCCCGTTCGGACCGACGAGCGGGCCCATCGTGACGACCCGGACCGACGGGGTCGAGATCGCGTTTCTGTCGCGGCACGGCGAGGGCCACGTCATCGGCCCGTCGTGGGTGCCGTACCGGGCGAACATCTTCGCGCTCAAGACGTTGGGCGTGACGCACATCATCGCCAGCGGCGCGTGTGGCTCGCTCCGCGAGGACATCCATCCGGGCGACCTGGTCGTCGTCGACCAAGTCATCGACAAGACGTTCCGTCGGGACGGCACGTTCTTCGACTCGGGCATGGTCGGACACGTGGAGTTCTCCCAGCCGTTCTGCCCGCAGATGCGTCAAGTGCTGCTGGCCGTCGCCGACCGCGTCGAGGCCGACGTCCACGACGGCGGCACGTACGTCTGCATGGAGGGCCCCCAGTTCTCGACAGTGGCTGAGTCCAAGATGCACCGACTGTGGGGCGGGGACGTGATCGGCATGACGTGCATGCCCGAGGGCAAGCTGGCCCGCGAGGCAGAGATGTGCTACGCCACCGTCGCCCTGCCCACCGACTACGACTGCTGGAGGCCGCACGAGCCGGGCAAGGACAAGCAGGCCCTACTGGCAGAGATCATGGCCAACATGCAGCGGGCCACCGAGAACGCCATCGAGCTGATCCGGGCCGCCATCGCCCATCTGGGCCAGAACCCGCCGGGCGATTGCGACTGTCACCACGCCCTGGAACTGGCCATCTGGTCGGACAAACAAAAGGTCGATCGTGCCGCGGTCGAACGATTGCGACCGATCGTGGGTAAGGTCTTCGAGGCCCCATGACGTATCGATCCCGGCTCCGGGTCGCGTTGATGTTGGGGGCGGCGGCGACGAGCCTGTCCGCCCTCGAGCAGGCCCCGCCACCGACATCGGAGGACGAGCAGGCCGGCGTCGACGAGGCCAACGTCCACGTCGGCGACAGCTACGAAGCGCGGACCGCGCTCCGTCGGGCCGATCGGTTGGCCGAGGCCAAACGTTGGCGCGAGGCCGCCAGGGCCTACCACCACACCGTCGAGCGATTCGCCGACAAGCTCGTCCGGCTCGGACCGTACGGCTACGTCGGAACGGCCGCATGCATCAACCAGCGGATCGCCACCTGGCCCCAGGCCGGCCTGAAGATCTATCGACTCCTGCACGCCGATCAGGCCCGGCAACGCTTGACCGCCGCCCGATCGGCCCGCGACCTCCCCGGGTTGCTGACGGTCATGGAGACGTACTTCTGCACCCGACAGGGCGCGACCGCCGGCGACCTGGCTGCACAGCTCGCGATGGAGGAGGGCGACTTCGCGCTGGCTTGCCGGCTCTACACACAGTTGCTCGCCCATCATCCCGACCGCCAGGAACTCACCGGCAAGCTGACGGCGAAACTGGCGCTGTGCCGGGCATGGTCCGGCCAGACCGACCGCGCCCGCGCGCTGCTGGAGCGCGTCAGGTCTGAGCATCCCCAGGAAACACTGACGTGGGCGGGGCGATCGCGTCGGCTCAGCGACGTCATCGAGGAAGCGATCTCCCAACGAGCCGACGCCGCGGCCGCCGAACAGACGCCGGCCTGGCCCCTGATGGGCGGCAATGCCCAACGGAACAGCGTGGCCCGCTCGGCGGTTCGACCCGGGGCGCCGCTGTGGGAATACGGCCCGTTCGAGGAGTTCCGCCCGATCACGGCCAGACCTGCCAAGCCAGCCAGAGGGCCGTTCGACCGCCCTCGCACGGAAACCCGGTCGGACCGGAACCTGTCGCTCGTGCCTGTCACGGACGGCACGTATCTCTACCTGTGCGACGCGACCACCGTCTGGGCGGTTCGGGTGGGTGACGGGATCCAGCGCTGGGAACCCTATTCGTTTGTGGCGTCACGCGGTCGGGCCACGCCGACACTGTCGCGCAACGAGCCGCCCCAACTGTACACGTGCGCCCTGCACGGCGACCGATTGTTCGTCGTCCTGAGTCAGGCCACCGGCCCACCGCAGCGCGCGGAACGGGCGCGTTCAGGCCTGCTGACCTGTCTCGACGTCGGGACGGGCAAGCCGATCTGGTCAGCCAGGGTCGCAGAGATCGACGCGCGCCTGGCCGGCGTCCGACTGGACGCCGCGCCGGTGTTCTATCGCGGCAAGCTGTTCGTCGTCGGTCGGCGGCGCAAACGATTCGGATTCGAGGACTGCTACCTGCTCCGTTTCGACGCCGAGACGGTCCGGCTCGACTGGATGCGACATTTGGCCAGCGCGTCGGTCGGCAGCTACGGCCTGCGCCGCGCGACGCGGGCGCTGGCGACCGTCAGCGAGGCGACCGTGTACGTCTGCACGCACCTGGGCGCGGTTGCAGCCGTCAGCGCCTACGACGGCCGAATCCGTTGGCTCCGGGTCTATCACAAGAACCGTACCGACGAGGTCGCGGGCGCTCGGTTCGCTCGACGCGTGCCGCCCTGGCGCTACGCGCCGTCGATCTGCTGGCGGGACCGGCTCATCTGCGCCGCGTTGGACAGCGAGCGCGTGTTGATCCTGAACCGGGCCGACGGGCGGATCGTCAGCGAGATCGACGCGGGGCAGCTCGGCCACTTCCGACAGATCCTGGGCGTCGTGGACGACGTTCTGTACACCGCGGGCCGAGAGCTCGTCGCGTGGGATCTTCCCGAGAACGACCTGCGCTGGTCGCGTTCGCTGGCCGAGTGCGGCGCGATGCTGGGCCGCGGTCAAGTCACCAGCTCGCACGTCTACCTGCCCATGGAGAACGGCTTCTATCGGTTCGCCCTGGCTGGCGGCAAGCCGGAATCGTTCGATTGGCCCGAGAACGCCGTCGGCGGCAACGTGCTCGCCACCCCCGGGCAGATCATCGTCGCGGGGGGCGATCGGCTGACAGGCTACGCGCCGAAGGACGAAGCGTTCGCCCGCCTGCAACGCCGGATCGACGCGTCGCCGACCGACCCGGCGCCCCTGCTCGACCTGGGCGAGGTCGCGTTCCGCGTCGGTGAGCGCCGTCGTGGAATCGACGCGCTGAATCGGGCGGTTGCCGTCCTCGGCGGCTTCGCGCAAATCGTCGATCCGAAGATCAAGACCCGCGTCTTTCGGGACTTCATCCGGTTCGGCGAGAGGGTCATGAAAGATGAGATCCCCGATACCGCGCTGGCCCTGAAGCTCTACCAGCAGGCGGCCCAGTGCCCGCCTGACACCAACGCCCAAGCGCTCTACCGTCTGCGACTGGCCGACGTCTTCCTGGCAAGGGACCAGCTCGAGCAGGCGATCGGGCAATATCAGCAGATCGTCGCGGACCGAAGCCTGTGGCATCGCACGATCCACTTTCACGACGGCGAGCAGACCTGGCTGGCGGGGGAGTGGTCTGAGAAGCAGATCGACGCCATCCTGTCGGAGCGCGGCCGGGGGCCCTACCAGCCGTTTGAGCGGAGGGCAACCGCCATGCTGGCCATCGGACGGGAGCAGCGCGATCTGGAGGCGATCCAACGCGTGATCGACGGGTTCCCCAACGCCCGTTCCGCGCGGGAGGCGCTGCTGACCAAAGCCGATCTCCTCGAGCAGCGGGGCGAGCACCGCCAGGCGGTTCGCGCCTATCTATCGGCCCTGAACCGCGGGCCCAAACAGCCCGATGCGCCGGAGGTCATGCGGCGGATCGCCGAGGCGTATCTCCGCGTCGATCGGCCGACGGCCGCCAGGCGGTGGTCTTGGAGTTCCGCCACGCGGCGTTCGGCGACCCGATGACCGTCCTGCAACTGACGACCGTCGGCGGAGGGCGGGTCTACACGGTGACGGCCACGGCGACGGCCGGGGAGTTCGCGGCCCTGGAGCCGACCTTCGAGG
>Ga0180431_10004888_pt1 | contig 16602 bp, 16 predicted proteins | sample SS_ome_11_FD_132459 | JGI IMG/M metagenome (GOLD analysis project Ga0180431, IMG submission 132459) | Hypersaline lake sediment archaeal communities from the Salton Sea, California, USA - SS_1_MS_1 metaG | ecosystem: Environmental > Aquatic > Non-marine Saline and Alkaline > Hypersaline >... | reverse complement strand
ATCGTCGAAAACGGCGGCGATATATTCATCAAGTCGGACACGCCGCGGACCGTGAGCATCTATGCGGGAGCCTCACCGCTGAGCGCCAAGGTGGGGATCAGACTGCCGGCCGGGCGCTTCGGGGTATGCACCTCCTCGGGGAGCGTCGGGCACTCGCTGAGCATGGGCCAGGCCGATGCCGCAGTCGCCATCAGCACCGATACCGCGCTGGCCGATGCAGTAGCCACCGCCTTAGGGAACCGAATCCGGCGCGCCGAGGAGATCGCGGCCGGGCTGGAATGGGTGCAGGGGATCGAAGGCATCCTGCACGCGGCGATAATCGTGGGTAATCAGTTCGGCACCTGGGGGCAATTCGAGATAGTGCCGCTAGCCAATAAGGTGACTTGACTGCCGGACGCAAAGAGCAATCCGCAAAGGAGGGATGAGAAGATGACACGCGCAACGATTGACATCGTGGCTCAGGTGATGCCTATGGCGATGTCGCAGCGCCGGGCTACCGGCGCGAGGCAGCTAGCCGTGGCCGCGACGCACCCAATCACACGCCGGTTGCGCAGTCGCTTTTCATCAAAGCGGAGCCGGCAGGAGGTCGAGCCAATTGCCTAAGACATACGCCGAGATAAACGCAAGGATCAAAGCCGGGAAGGCGGTCGTCGTTACCGCCGAAGAGATGATTGATATTGTGGAGGAGCAGGGCACCACGCAAGCCGCCGAGCAGGTGGATGTGGTGACCACCGGCACCTTCGGCCCGATGTGCTCCTCGGGCGCGCTGCTGAATACCGGCCACACCACGCCGCGGATGAAGTACTTGCGAGTGTGGCTTAACGAGGTACCGGCCTACGCGGGCCTGGCCGCGGTGGACGTGTATATCGGGGCCACCGAGCTTCCGGAGAGCGACCCGCGCAACCGCAACCATCCGGGACTTTTTGCCTACGGCGGCGGTCACGTGATTCAGGAGCTGGTCGCGGGCAAGGATGTGCGGATGGTCGCGGAGGCCTACGGTACCGACTGCTACCCGCGCCGCGAGCTGGACACCTTGATCAATATCGCGGACCTCAACGATGCGTACCTACTGAATCCGCGTAACGGCTATCAGAACTACGGTGTGGCGGTCAATCTGAACCGGGACCGCGACATCTACACCTATATGGGGGTGGTGCAGGCGGACCTGGGGTCGGCCAGCTTCTGCTCGGCCGGCCAGCTCAGCCCGCTGCTCAATGACCCCTACTACCGCACCATCGGTATCGGGACCAGGATCTTCCTGGGCGGCGGCATCGGCTACGTCTGCTTCCACGGCACCCAGCACAGCCCCACCGAAGCGCGCTCGGGAAACGGTGTGCCGATGGGCGGCGCCGGCACCATCGCCGTCATCGGCGATATGAAGCAGATGAGACCCGAGTATCTCGTCGGTGTCAGTATGTACGGCTACGGCGTGTCACTGGCCGTCGGGCTGGGGATACCGATCCCGATTCTGAATGAGGAGATGGCCCGCTACACGGCGGTCAAAGACGAGGACATCGTGGCACCGATTCTCGACTACAGCCGCGCCTACCCGTACAACGAGGGCGGCCCGCTCGGCCATGTCAGCTATGCACAACTCAAGAGCGGCCAGATCGAGGTCAAGGGCCGGACCGTGCCCACGACGCCGCTTTCCAGCTACGTGAAGGCTCAGGCCATAGCCGAGGAGCTGAAGCAGTGGATCGAGGCCGGCGAGTTCCTGATCAGCCAGCCGGCGGAGTTGCTGCCCTCGGCGGATTCGGGCCTCGGCTTCAAACCGCTGAGAGAACGGCCCTTCAACAACGGAGGGGTGATCTAAATGGCTACTCGCAGAATCGTGATGCACTTTCCGCAACAACTGATAGATGAGCCGATCATCTCGGGGCTGGTAAGAGCTTTCAACCTCGAGTTCAATATCCTGCGCGCCTCCATCACCCCGCAGCAGGAGGGCCTGATGGTGCTGGTGCTGCAAGGCACCGAGGCCGACCTAACCGCGGCGCTGCACAACGCCCAGGAGAAGGGCGTGCGGATCGAGCCGCTGGAGAAGGAAGTAGTGCGCAATGAGGACAAGTGCACCGAGTGCGGGGCGTGTGTGACCATATGCCCGACCCAGGCGCTTGCCATAGACCTGGAGACGCGACACGTCAGCTTTGATGCGGACAAGTGCATCGCCTGCGAGCTGTGCGTGCCGGCGTGTCCGCCGCGGGCTATGGAAATCTCGTTCTGAGACGCTTGGTCATTGCGGCACGATTGCGGGGAGCCTGTGCCAGACGCGGGCTCCCCGCTTGTGTTGGGGGAGCTCACAAGACAGCTATGTAGAGACATGCCATGCGCCTCTACAACGGCAACGGCTGTCGGGCTGGAAAGCCCGACCCACGCGAAGGTTGGGACTAGGCCACCGACACGATGCCTAAAGACGCGGGCCGGTTTCGCTGCGCTCAGCCGGCCCCTCCGTAGGGCAAAGGCAACGGCGAAGACGGCGGGCGCAATCAATTGCGCCCCTACAACGGCGGGGGTTGGGCGCGTCAGGCTTCGGAGGCTGAATCGGCTTCAGTTGCGGCGGGGCGGGAGGGTAAATGCCATTGCAGGAAGATGCTCAGGAGCCGGATCAGAATCGTCAGCCCCACAGCTACACTCAGAGCCGCCGCCTCCGGCAGCCCGGCACGTAACATGCCTGCGAAGACCAGCCCGCCGGCGATGGAAGCCGAGGCGTAAACCTCCTCGCGGAGCACGATCGGTACCTTGCCCGCCAAGACATCGCGCAGTAGCCCCCCGCCAATGCCGGTCAGCAGTCCCATGGTGATGATGCCCAGGAAACCTAGGCCGGCGTCGGCAGCCCTCATCGCGCCGATCCCGGTGAATACGCCTAGGCCGATAGCATCGAAGACCAGCAAGATGCGCTCGGTTCTCTGAGCCAGGCGGAAAAGCATAAATACAGCGATCGCCATGAGCAGCGAGAGCAATATGTAAGTACTGTCGGTGAGCCAGAAGATCGGGGCATCGAGCAGGGCGTCGCGGATAGTGCCGCCGCCGATAGCGGTGACCACGGCCAGGACCACGACTCCGAAGATATCCATGCCGTTGCGCACGCCCTTGAGCGCGCCGGAGACGGCAAAGGCCATCGTGCCCAGGTAGTCGAGTAGCAGCAATATCAAGAGCCGTCCCTCCCGGTGCAGCCGGTTACGCCGGACTATTCGTAGTTCTCGATGAATAGGGTGCGACAGGGCGCGGCGCAGGCTTGCTCAACCTTCATCGGCAAGGCCACGATATGGCCGCGGTCGGCCTGAAGCTGGGCCAGATTCGCCACCGGTGCCAGCAGCAAGACACCCTCATCGAAAAAGCGCCCGAAAAACTCCTGCGGGTCCTTCCAGGAGTCGAACTTGGGCATATCCGCGGAGAAGATGAAGGGCTGGTGATCGAGTATCCAGTACATGGCCTCGTGGCTGAAGTAAGGGCAGCTCTCCAGGAAGTCCTCGTCACGCCACTTCTCGCCCCAGCCGGTATCCACGATGATGGCTTCGCCGGGGTTGATCTGCGGTGCAGCGGCGATCAGGTCCTCAACCTCGATGCGGCTGAAAGGCTCGACGGTGACCCTGATGACCGCCGCCGGACGGAGAAACAGGTCCTGGACCGGCACCTCAATCAAGGCCGGGCCGTCGCGGTCCACATGCAGCGAGGTCTCCAGATAGGTTCCGCTCTGGCAGCACATCCGGAAGGTCCAGGAATAAGTGGGGTACTCAAGCCACTCCGGTGCGGGGATCTGCTCGATGAGGGTTTCGGGATAAGGCGGCGGATAGTGCCACATGCCCGAGTAGATCGGTCCGGTGATGTCTATGATGCGCATTTGGCGACACCTCTTGCACTAAGAGTTCTCGTCCTCATATCGCTGACGGATTACGGTACATTGGGTCCGTGTGACGAAGTTCAGCTTTTTGGAAATGCGCAGGGACGGCGTGTTGCTGACGAATACGGTCCAGAGCGGGCGACGGCCCTGATCAAGGATCGCCTTGACCAGCGCCGAAGCACAGGCACTGCTCAAGCCGCGCCGCTGGTAGGCCGAGGCGGTGGCCGCGCCGATGTCGTCCATAGTGGCAGCGCGGGCGTAAGTGACCGCGCCGGATACCATCCTGGCGTCGGCGATGGCGGCGATGATAATGCCCTGCTCCAGCAGCTCCTCCCACGAATCCCAGGCATTACGCAGCCAGGCGATCTCGGGCGAGCAGGAGCTTATCAGCGGCAGGTCGGCAGTCGTCATGCGGCGAACCTCGACGCCCGGCGGCGGCGGGAGGTGAACGGGTTGAGCGACCGTGCGCTGGATGTCGGGCTCCAAAACGGGATCGCCTCCGTCCTTGTCACGGACGACGGGAAGAAGCTCCGCCACCGTGGAATTGGGGCACCAGTAAAGCCGCTGCGGGCCGAGAGTGGACAATACCTCGGCCTGCCAGTCGCCGTCTTCGCCGAAAATGAACGCCATCGGATCACCGGCGCCGGTCTGGATGACGACATTGCCAAAGTCCGCGTCGGCCCAGGCGCTGGCCCGTTGCCTTCTCAGGAAATGAAAAGGGATGACGGTGCGGGTGGTCTCGCCAAGGCTCTCCATTAGTTCGGCGAAATCAGCAGGGGCCAGTTGCATGTTCATCTCCTAGAGATTTCGGCAGGGCTCACTCTGCGACAGCGACGTGTAGATGGCGGACCAGACCACTGCTCTTGGGGACGTGGATGTGGCGCAGAAGCCGCAGACCCAGGTCGTCGGACAGCTCGGTGGATAGATCGCGTGCCGCCACGACTGCGAGGCGGTGGGCAATCGTGGCAAGGACGCGCAAGATGTCATCATAAAGCTCGTCGTCATGGCTGACGTTGCGGCCATAGGGCAGGTCGAGCACGGCGGCGTCATAGCTGCCACTGAGAGCTCTTGCATCCGCCATGAAGACCCGCTGGGGCAGGCCGAGGGCGCGCAGGTTATCCGCCGCTCGGCTCACCAGCTTCGGGTTGAGATCGCAGCCGACGGCATTGACACCCACGGCTAGGGCCTCGATGAGGGGGACAGCGACGCCGCAGCAGGGGTCAATCAGGGTGTCGCCGGGCGAAGCCACCAGGTTGATCATGGCCCGGGCAAAGCGGGTGGGTAGGGAGCCGGAGTAGAAGTGCGGGCGGTTTTCGTGGGCGGGCCAGTTGCAGGCGTATTCGCTCAGGATCGGGCCAAGCGCCCACCAATCGGGAGTCGCAATCAGGCCCAGACGCACGGAGGGATGGGACAGATCGGGACGGCCCGTGATGGCATCGGCGACGGCGATAACCGGCTCCAGGGAGGTGAGCTTCAACTGCTCGGACGGGCAGAAATCCTCGATGCGGAAGCCCTGCCAGGCCAGGCGCTTTGCCCTGATGTCGCTGCACAGCTCCGCCAGGGAGGCGCCCTCAGCGGTGACATGTAGGCAGGTGGATATGAAGGCGGCGCGAGAGATGTCAACCGCGGCCGGGGCCAGGCCGACGCGGCTGCCGGTCTCGCCGCCGGTGAAGGCGTGGAACTCGGCCTGGGCCAGTTGGTCGTGAGCTTGTGGCACAGCCAGGATATAGGCGTACACGGTCATTTGCCACCTCCGGCGACATCGCAGCAAGCCGGGCTGACGATGTCCCAGGGGTAGTCGGAAGCGGCCTGCAGCGGCTTGGCCCGGGCGACCAGATCATGATCGGCCTCGGCGAAGAGGCGACGCAGTTGCGAGAAGTCGGCCTGCTTGAGACTGGCCGCAACCAGTGCCGGTCCGAGACGCGAATCGCCCCGGGAGATGGCCGTTTGCACGGCCGCCCAGCGCGCGGACCCGGCATGTACCTGCACGCCGGGCAGCCGCTCGAGGGCGTCGGTGAGGCGCGCCAGATAGCCGCGCATGGTCTGGAAATCGGGGACGCCGGCGGCCTGCAGCGGGGTATGCGGCTTGGGAACGAACGGGTTGATGCTGATGCTCCAGGTGCAGCGAGGGAACTCGGCGCAGAGCTTGCGTATCAGGGCTGGGATGGCGTCGCGGTCGGCCTCGGTCTCTTCCGGCAGACCGATCATGAAGTAAAGCTTGATAGAGCTGAGACCGGCCTCCACGGCAGCGGCGATGCTCTCGTGAAATTGCTCATCAGACAGATGCTTGCAGACGGTATCGCGGAGGGCCTCGGTTGCGGTCTCGGGTGCGAAGGTTACAGAGCGCTGCCCGGAGGCGGCCAGGAGCTGCAAAAGCGGCTGATTGCGGCTGTCGGCGCGCATTGAGGAGACCGAGACTTTGGGGGCCGGCGTGATCGCCTGCAGGCCGTCGCAGAGCTGCTCGAGCCAGGGGTAGTCGGATACCGAGGCCGCGACTAGGCCGATGCGGTCGGTATGGGTCAGAGCGCGCTCAATCGGCTCCAGCAGGGCTTCAGGCCGGCGATGCCGCACCGGGCGATAGATCCGGCTGGCGAGGCAGAAGCTGCAGCCCCAACCGCAGCCGCGACTGACCTCGATGAGGTAACTGTCGGCGAATTCGGTATGGGGAGTGAGAATGGCAGTGGCAATGGCGAAATCGTCCAGAGCGGTGGCACAGCGGCGCGGTACCGGTGAAGCCGTGAGGTCAGGGACCAGGAAGCCCGGGCAGTCGCCGAGATGCTCACACCACTGCCCACGGGGAAGCTCGGCCAGGCGCTGCAAGTGTGGCAGGATCGGTTCGATCTCCCCGACATAGACAGCATCGAAGAGGTCGAGAACCGGTGCGGGATTAGCCGTGAAACAGGGCCCACCGCCGAGTAGGAAGGGATGCTGGGGAGTGCGGTCGCCACGCAGCGGCGGGACCCCGCCCAGGTCAAGGCACAGCGGCAGGTTGAGCCAGTCGAGCTCGAAAGAGGTGGTCACCGCCAGGACATCGAAGCCACCAAGCGGGGTGCCCGATTCCAGGGAGCACAAGGGCCGCCGGCGACGGCGTAGAGCGGTGATCTGGGCCGGAGATGGCAGAAAGGCCCTTTCGCAGGAGCAGTCCGGCAAGCCGTTGACCAGGGCGTAGAGGGAATGTACGGCCAGTGAGGACATGCCGGTGTGATAGGTATTGGGATAGAGCAGGCAGACCTGCAGGCGGGCCGGAGCCTTGCGCTCGGCGGCCAGTCGCGTTTCTGCGGCAAGCAGTTGTCGGCTCGCTAGGTCGGCTTGCCGGGCTTGCATGGCCAATCACCGCCCACACTATAGCAGAGCGGCAGATATGGTACAAGGCGCTGAAGCGGGCACGAGGTATGCTAGGGCGAGGGCGTGGAATGACCGCTTGGTGGGATGGAGAACAGGGCGGACAGAAAGAATCTCGGCATCAGGCAGGAGAAAGCAAGGGATTGGTAGAAAGCTACGGTTGCGCAATGCTGTGGGGTGCCCTATAATACGAAGGAAGTCGTGGCGGACGCGGCGAAATGAGTGCGCGTCGGGGAAGATGGCGTAGCGGCCAGGGATTACCAAGCAGCTCGATTCCGAGCGTGGAGAGCATGAGCGATGATTGATGTTGAGAGGATGCTAGCGGCAGCCAGGCCGAGCGAGGATGACGAGATCAGACGGCAGATCGTGCTGCCGTGGCCGGAAGCCTTCCGAATCGCGATGCGCAACGTAACGCTGCGTCTGGGGCGCGCCGCGATCACGGCGACGGGCGTGATTCTGGGCATTGCCTTCCTGGTGTCGGTCTGGACGGCCAACGTGATTGGGGACGTACTGCGTGAGGAGAAGCCGCTTGCCGCGCTGCAGCAGCAGGCTGATGAGGCAGGTACGGAGGGCGCGGTTGCGGTGCTGGACGAAGGCGGGGACGAGGCCGCCGAGCAGAGCCAGGGCGAGGCGCGGCAAGTATGGCTGGTGGTGATGTCGCTTCTGGTCTGCGGCGTGGGTATCACCAACTCGATGCTGATGTCGGTGACCGAGCGGTTCCGGGAGATCGGGACGATGAAGTGCCTGGGGGCGCTGGACGAGTTCATAGTGCGCCTGTTTCTGATCGAGACGGCGGTACTGGGCTTTTTGGGTGCCTTGGTGGGAGCGATTGTCGGCCACCTTATAATGCTTGTCATCTACATGATCAAGGCGGGCCCCTCGATAACTGCGAAGATGGACTGGGGCCAGATGCTGATCTATATCGGCATCGCTTTGGTGATCGGCTGCGTGATATCCCTGATTGCGGCAGTGCCGCCGGCGGTGCGGGCGGCGCGGATGGCCCCGGCGGTAGCGCTGACCACGGAGATCTAGGCGGGCGGTTCGGCGATTATTGTAGGAGGTAGCCTGATGGCGAAGATTGAGTGCCCTAAATGTGGGAAAGTAATTGAGACGACGGGGCTGGTGACGGTATGTCCGGACTGCGGCGCCGATCTTCGCGCGGTGATGGAGGAGCTTGCCCACACCAGTGCGGAGAAACGCAGCGCCGCGTTCGCGCGCGACGAGGGCATGACCACGCACGAGTACATCGTGCGCACCAAGGGCCTGACCAAGATTTATCAGATGGGAGAGGTGGAGGTGCCGGCGCTGCGCGGCGTTGACCTGGACATCAAGCGCGGCGAGTACCTGTCCATCATGGGCCCGTCGGGGTCGGGCAAATCCACACTGTTCAACATGGTCGGCGGGCTGGACAAGCCGACCGAGGGCACCTGCTTCATCGAAGAGGTGGATATGGCTCAGCTAGACGCCTTCGAGCTGGCGTGGCTGCGTTGCCGCAAGATCGGCTACATCTTCCAGACATTCAATTTGATTCCGGTGATGACGGCGATGGAGAATGTGACTTTGCCGATGATATTCGCCGGGATGGGCTCGGATGAGATGCTGGAGCGCGGCGCGATGTTGCTGGATATTGTCGGGCTTGGGGACCGGTTGCACCATAAGCCGTACGAGCTTTCCGGCGGCCAGCAGCAGCGCGTGGCAGTGGCCCGCTCGCTGGCGAACGCCCCGGCTATCATCCTGGCCGACGAGCCGACCGGCAACCTCGACCTGCAGACCGGCAAGGAGATCATCGACCTGCTCAAGCGCCTGAATGCGGAAAGCGAGACGACTGTGATCTCGGCGACGCATGATCTGAAGATGATTGATGTGTCGGACCGGATCGTGCATATTCGTGACGGGCAGATCGAGCGCGTAGATGACCGCGCCGACATAGATATCGAGATCGGTACTATGGAGGGCGAAGAGGAATAAGACACTGCGGGCGGTGCGGCTCTGGCATCTCCAGAGCGGCTGATATGAATGACAAGGCAAGGGCGCGCGGCCGAGGGTTGCGCGTCTTTCGCTAAGTTGCTTGCCGTAGGCGGCTGCGAATCTGAGGGAATAAAGCGCCGATGCTTCGCGTCATGCCAAGGGAAGCGTATCTGAGGTGGCGGCGGCAGACCGAATCTGCAAAATATCCCCACAAGGCGTTGAGTGAGCTGTTTATTGGGTATAAATAAGGCAACAAGCGTGGCGACCCTGGCGGGGCGGGCCGATAACACACTGGTGATGATGAAATGACACGCACGAAGCGCTCAGCCTTTACGTTGATTGAGCTGTTGGTGGTGATAGCGATTATCGCCATTCTGGCAGCGATACTTTTCCCGGTTTTTGCCAGAGCGCGGGCCAAAGCGCGGCAGGCACAGTGCCTGTCGAACCAGAAGCAACTAGGCCTGGCGTTCGCCATGTATGCGGCGGACCATGACAGTTTCCTGCCGTTCTGGGGCTGGGCCACCAGCGGCAGCCCGGACCCGCTGGATGATGTGGACGATGGCGTCTATACCTGGGATACCGTGCTGCTGCCATATACGAAAAACCAGCAGATTCTGATCTGTCCGGATAACAGCTTCAGCCGCACCGCGCGGTCCTACGCAATGGCGCGGTACGTAAGCGGTCAGATGATAGACGCGATGCCGAACCCGGCGGCGACGGTGGTAGTCTTCGACAAGGGCGCGCAGCCACCGGGGGCCTGGGGCGACGCGGCGGGCGAGAACTTCTTCCAGACGCACGGCTATAGCGCCGAAGCCCTTGACACAACCCTGTGGCATAACAACGGCAAGAACTTCCTGTTCTGCGACGGGCACGCCAAATGGCATGGCGAGGGCCAAGGCCCGTTCGCGGCTCTCAACGCCGGTAGCAGTTGCCCGGGCGGGCTGGAGGCGCACGAGCCGGGCCATTGTGAGTTCCCGGGAGTGGAGGACGGCGACTGGCCGGAATAGCCTGGCGCGGCGCCGAAGAAACAGAAGGGGTGAGCGGCCACCTGTGCGGCCGATACCATGAGGCCCAACAGCCGGCAGGGCTTTACGCTGATTGAGCTATTGGTTGTGATCGCGATAATCTCAATATTGGCGGCGATGCTGATGCCAGTATTTGCGCGAGCGCGGGCCAAGGCGCGGCAGTCGTCCTGCCAGTCGAACCAGCATCAACTGGGTGTCGCGATCAAGATGTATGTGGAGGACTATGACGAATTCATGCCGCTGTGGAGTCAAGCCGGCGGCGCTCCCGACGGTAGCGGGCGGCTGCCGGGCTATGCAGGCACCTGGGACGACATCATCCAACCGTATATGAAAAACCGGCAGATCCTAATCTGTCCGGACAATCCTTATGGCACCCAGTTCCGCTCCTACTCAATGCCGCGCTATGTCAGTGGCATCGAGATCGGCAGACTTGCCAATGTGGTCGAAGCCGTAATGCTGATGGAAAAGGGCGGCTACGTGCCGGGGACGTGGGAGGATGCGGCGGCCGAAAACTTCCACCAGTCCACCAGCCAGGTGCCGGATCAGCGCTACTTTCATTTCGACGGGAAGAATTTTCTGTTTTTGGATGGGCATGTTAAGTGGTATAATAAGAGTAGTGGGCCGTTCGCGACGAGCTATCGGGACGGTGGAGAGCCTGGGGATTGCGAGTACCCAGAGTTGCCGCCGGTAGGCGATTGGCCCCCGGCCTGAGGCTATAATGGGTCCATCGGTGTTTCTGAAGGGAGTGTGCCGTGAATGAGGAAGGTTGAGTGTCGCAGAGGTTTCACCCTGATTGAGTTATTGACAGTCATTGCGATTATTGCGCTGCTGGCGGCGGTTCTGTTCCCGGTCTTCAATCGCGCCCGGGCCAAAGGCCACCAGACGACGTGCTTGAGCAATCTCAAACAACTGGGGGAGGCCTTCATGCTGTACATCCAGGACAGCGGCGGGTTCATCCCAACATGGTGTATTATACATAACAATCCGGGTGACGCTCCCTCCAATAACACCCAGCCCGGGTTTCTGACCTGGGATGCGGTGCTGATGCCCTACATCCGCAACAGCGAGATCCTAAAGTGCCAGGGCAACCCGAATTCTCTACACCGAGATGCACGCGCCTACAGCATCGCCCAGTACACGCAGAAGCCGGTAGGTTCGCCGTCCGGCCAGTGGTATCCGCTGCGAGGAGCCTACCAGGACGAGATTCCGGCGCCGACTAGGACAGTGCTGCTTTTCGAGAAGGGGGCCTGGAAGCCGACGGCCTGGGGCGATGCGCTAGGGCAGAACGTGTTCGAGAGCACCAACCACAAGACCACCGAGGCGCCCCCACCCGCAGGCGGCAGTTGGAGCGAAGAGCCGTTCCATTTTGACGGCAAGAATATTCTCTATCTCGACGGTCATGCCAAGTTCGCGGTCAAGACGCAATACCCGTTCAACTATAACTCCGGTCGCTCGGGCGCGCTGACGGGGGATGTCTGGATAGCCGGCCGCTACAAGGACGATGGTACTGGCGGGGATTGGCCCCAGCGGCAATAGTGTCGGGGCCTGACAAGGTGGTGCAAGTTCCAGGGGCGTCGCTGTTGACGGCGCCCCTTTTGCTGCGGGTGCTGAGTGATCTATTGAGTTGAGTGGAAGCAAGTTGCTGAGAACCGGTTCGGCCCGTTGCCCTCACCCCCGGCCCCTCTCCCACAGGGAGAGGGGTGCCCGCAGGGCGGGGTGAGGGGTGTAAGTGCAAAGCGTCAGCATGGTAGCTTCCTGTCAAGCTCTAAAATGGCCTGGATAGAACGCAACCACCCATAGAGCAAACGGAGTGCGGGCAGCTTGTGCGGGGAGGGCTCGGGTCTCCGACGGCGAAATGAGGCGCGCGTACCTGATTACTGTGAAGGCAACAGAGTAGCACGCTCTACTGGAGGCATTTCAATGAGTGTATTGGCAATCAATGGTGGTGAGCCGATTCGGACCGAGGGCTATCCGGGCGTCGGCAGCGCAGCCGGCCGGACGGTCGGGAAGGAGGAAATCGCCAACCTGCAGGAAGTCATCGCCTCGGGCATGATGAATCGCTCGGGCGGTAAGTTCGTGCCGGAGGTGGAAAGCAAGTTCGCCGAACACCTGGGGATGAAGTACTGTGCGGCCTCGACCTCCGGCACTGCGGCGATCCATGTAGCGGTCGGCGCGGTCAACCCCGACCCCGGTGACGAGATCATCACCGGGCCCATCACCGACATCGGCACCGTGATCCCGATCCTGGCACAGAACGCCGTACCGGTATTCGGGGACCTGCGCCGCGATAATATGGGCCTGGACGCCGAGGATGTAGAGCGGCGGATTACCGAGCGGACCAAGGCGATTATTCCGGTCCATCTGGCCGGCAATGCCACCGACATGGACCCGCTCATGGCCTTGGCCGATAAGTATGGTCTGTATGTCATCGAGGACTGCTCGCAGGCCTATGGCACGCTCTACAAGGGGCGGCATGTAGGCACTATCGGGCACCTGGGCACCTTCTCGCTGCAGCAGAGTAAGCACATCACTTGCGGCGATGGCGGGCTGACGGTGACCAATGATGACGCGCTGGGCGACAGGCTCCCGCTGTTTGCGAACAAGGGCTGGCCCAACTACGGCAAGGGCGAGCGGGATTACGTGATGTTCGGAATGAACTATCGCATGACCGAGCTGCAGGCGGCGGTGGTATCGGCGCAGATTGATAAGGTGGACTGGGTCACGGCCCGGCGCGCAGCCATCGGCGACAGGCTCTGCGAGGCGGTCAAGGACTACCCCGGCATCGAGGCGCCGGCGGTGACCGAGGGCGGGCAGCATACCTACTGGTTCCTGGGGCTGTTGGTTGACCAGGAAGCTCTGGGGGTGAGCACCTCGTACCTGGCCGGCGCTCTCGGTAAGGAGGGCGCGCCGGCGAGCGCCCACTATATCGGTGTGCCGATCTTCATGTATGATATGCTGCGCAACAAGCGCATCTATGGGGAGTCGGACTTCCCGTTCAATCTGCAGCCGGAAGGGCAGCAGGTGCGCTACGAAAAGGGCGAAACCCCGGAGACCGAACGGATCCTGGACGACCTGCTGCGCATCGGCGTCAATGAGAACTATACCGACAAGGCTACCGACGATATTATCGCGTGCTTTGAGAAGGTGTTTGACAATCTCGACGAGCTGCGGGAGAGCTTCAAGGCGCAGGCTTGAGGCTTGACACCGGCTCATAAGCATCTGAGGCAGCCGTCTGGTACTTCGCGTAGGCCAGGCTTTCCAGCCTGGCGGAAGGTCAACGGCAAAGGCGTCGGGCTGGAAAGCCCGACCTACGCGCTGAAAGGTTTAGACGTTGCCTTCCGGAGGGGCCGAATACGGAGGCGCGCTGTTCGCGCCGTAGTATCCGGCCCAGCCGTTAGAAGAACCTGCATAACTACAGTAGAAAGCCTGACCCACGCCTCTGGCGTAGGTGCCCACGCGTTGACGAGTAATGCGAGCTAGGTTTCTCGGAGGAATGACATGCCAGACCAACTGAAAGTCGGTGTTGTGGGCTGCGCCGGACGCGGCGGAGCCTTCCTCAATACCTTCAACATCCACCCGAACACGATGCTGCACGCGCTCTGTGATATCAACGAGGCGGGCCTCCAGGAGCGCGGCGCAGAGATGGGCATTGATCGACTCTACACCGACTACGAGCAGATGCTGGCGGAGGCGGAGGTGGACATCGTAATGGTCGGCACGCCGATGCCGCTGCATGCGCCGATGTCGCTAGCGGCCCTGGAGCGCGGTATTCACGTGCTGTCGGAGGTGCCGGCCGCCGTGAGCCTGGCCGAGGCCCGGGCGCTGGTCCAAGCCGCCCAGGCCGGCCGGGCCACCTACATGATGGCCGAGAATTATACCTACATGCGCCCCAACGTGCTGGTGAAGGCGCTGGCGCACCAGGGCCTGTTCGGGGAGATGTACTTCGGTGAGGGCGAGTACCTGCACGAGCTGAAAGGCCTCAATGAGATCACCAAATGGCGGCGTAAGTGGCAGACCGGCATCAACGGCTGCACCTACCCGACGCACAGCCTGGGGCCGGTGCTGCAGTGGATGCAGGACCGGGTCGTCAGCGTGATGTGCGTCGGCAGCGGTCGCCATTACCAGGACCCACGCGGCGATTACTATGAGAACGAAGACAGCATTCTGATGCTGTGCCGCATGAGTAAGGGCGGGCTGGTGAAGATCCGCGTGGACATGCTCTCCGATAGGCCGCACAACATGGTTTACTACTCCCTGCAGGGCACCGATGGCGTCTATGAGGCGGCCCGCGGGCTGAACGATGAGCCTAAGATATGGCTGCGGGAGCTGCATGGTGAGACCCCCGAATGGCATCCGCTCAGCGAGCTGGAGCAGCGGTTCATGCCCGAAATCTGGCGCAATCCGCCGGAAGAGGCGGTCCAAGCCGGGCACGGTGGGGGAGACTACTTCGAGATAATGGACTTCGTCGAGGCGATAATGACGGGGGCGCCTCCGCCTACCGACATCCACGCGGCCATGGATATGACGCTGCCGGGGCTGATTAGTCAAGAGTCGATCTCGCAAAACGGCCTGTGGCTGGAGGTGCCCGACTCGCGGGATTGGTGACGATGACTACAGGCGCGCAAGGAGAGGCTACGGTTGGTAGAAGACCTGCCTGAGGCCCAACTCAAGAGCGGCGAAACCATGCAGATTAGGCGGGTGCTGGCCCCGGATGAGGAATGGGGCGAGGCGCTGCTGCATTTCTTGTACGTGCGCCGGCCCGACCATACCAACAGCAACTGGCACCATAACTGCATCCGCGTGCTGGCGGGCGACTACGCCGAGGTCTCGCACGACGTGTTCTTCGCCGGGCTATTGGCGGGTGAGATCGTCGGCACCTCATGGTATGGCGCGCCCAAAGACACGCTTGATGTCGCGACCTATGGGCGCATCATCACCCGCGAGGACCACCGCCGCAAAGGCATCGCAGCGGCGCTTTGTGCGCTGCCTGTCGAGGAGTTCCGCAGCCTCGGCGGTCAGGCGGTCTATCTGGGCACCGGGCGCACCAATCCGGCGCGGTTCATCTATGAGAAGCTGGGCTTCGAGCACTACAACTATGTCGAGGAGGCCGGCACCATCATGCGGTTGGTCTTCTCAGGGGAGCCGGAGAAGTTCGAGGCGGAATACTACCGCCCCGGCTGTGAGACATACCTTAGGCCGCTGCACGGTGGCGACCTGCCGCGCGTTGAAGTCCTCTATAACCTGCCGCTGTGGGCGGTCAAGGACAGCTCCCAGGGCATCATCTACAGCGTGCCCTGCGAGGGGCAGTTCTTCGACATCCTGACCCAGGTGGAAAAGCCCGGCGAAGGCGGGATGGTGCTGGTGACCGAGCCGGGTGAGCGGCTGATGGGCATGGCCTATACGGCTAAGGCACCGGGCTGGCAGGCGGGCCAGACGCACCTGCGCTACCTGGAGTTCCTGGTGCATCCCAACTATACGGAGCACGGGCGGGAGCTGGTGCTGGGCGTTGAAAAGAGAAGCGCTGCGGAGGTCTTCGTGGCTCGCGTAGCGCAGACCGATGAGGACAAGATCGCCATAGTCGAGCAGGCCGGCTACCGGCAGGTGGGCCGGCTGGCCAAGGCAGTCAGGTCAGAGCAGGCCGCAAGCGACCTGCTGCTCTATCAGAAGATGTGAAATCGCCGCAGGCCCTATACCGCCAACGGCTGACCGGTGTCGAGATTGGTCAGGGTGACCACACCCTCCTCGATACAGGCGCAGGAGGGCACGCGCAGGGCCTCATCCTGGGCCAGCGGGTAGGTGGTCGTTCCGGGATTGATATTTGTCACACTCCCGACGACTGTGAGGCTCGGTACGTGCAGATGGCCGGTGAGCAGGTAGTCAACTCCCCATTTGGCGGCCAGCGGCAGCAGCTCATCAGGGGGCTGGAGATGCCCGTGTGCGGCTAAAAAGCGCTTGCCCTCGATCTGGGCGAAGAGGTATGGCGACTGGATCGGGGCCTCGATGACCAGAGCGTCCACCTCGGAATCACCATTGCCCTTGACCAGCAGTAGGGGGACAGCAACGGCGTTGAGGGCGGCGGCCAGAGCCTTGGGATCATGGCCCGGGCCGGGGTCGAACTTGGGCCCGTGATAGAGCAGGTCGCCGCAATGGAAGATGAGGTCGCAGTCGTGCAGAACTAGCTCCCAGGCACGCTGCCACGCTGCGAAATCCCCGTGAGTGTCAGATACCACGCCGATTCTCATGAGCAAGCCTCCGCTGTATGAGTTGAATTGGTGAGACAGAGCAGCACCGGGGTTAGCCCGCACTATTCACGAAGACCATCGCAGATGAGGCGAAACTGCCGGCAAAGGCCATTGCCAGCCGCACAGCGCCCTTTCCTAGAATATCTCGAAAATGACACAGTGCAACCCCACGTAGGCCAGGCTTTCT
>Ga0180431_10004887_pt1 | contig 16603 bp, 12 predicted proteins | sample SS_ome_11_FD_132459 | JGI IMG/M metagenome (GOLD analysis project Ga0180431, IMG submission 132459) | Hypersaline lake sediment archaeal communities from the Salton Sea, California, USA - SS_1_MS_1 metaG | ecosystem: Environmental > Aquatic > Non-marine Saline and Alkaline > Hypersaline >... | reverse complement strand
GCCGGAACCTGTCGCGGCGTAGCCTATGGCGAAGACGGATCACTTATACCAGCGCACAAAAAGAATCAATTATGCAAAACAAACCCAATTTTTGCCTTTTTTGGGCCAAAAACGCCGATTCCGAAGAAAAACAAACCCAAAACAAACCCAATTTTAACCCACTTGCGCCGAAAACAAAGCCAATCAAACCCAATTTAAAACCAGATGCGCATTTTCTCAGTTACTTTTTTTCGACAATCATAGCCGCTTCGACCGCTGCGTTGAGCGGCAATTCGGCCACTCCCACCGCCATTCGGGTGTGTCTGCCGGCATCGCCGAATACTTTCTGCAGCAGTTCAGACGCACCATTGGCAACAAGCGACTGGCCGGTAAAGCCATCGCCGCTGTTTACAAAGACCTCCAGGCGAACGATTCTCTTTACTTTCTCAAGCGAGCCAATTTGTGCTTTTAGAGCGGCCAGCGCATTGACTGCGCACAGCCGCGCCGCCTTTTGCGCCTCAGCCGGTTCGATATCACGGCCTACTTTACCGGTAAAGACAACTTTGCCGTCTCGCATAGGAAGCTGCCCGGAAACAAATACCATATTGCCGGTCTCGACTGTGTTAACATATGCAGCCACCGGCCTGGCTACCTCCGGCAGAACTATCCCAAGTTCAGACAACCTCGCACTGACCGGCTTTTGGCCCGATGAATTAAAATCAGACCCAGCAGATTCGCAGCCCCCCGACGCCGCCCAGATGACCAGAAAAGACAGGATTATCAAAGTGCTTCTCATTTTAAGTCTCCTTTCGCAGTTTTTATGCCGCATTATGTGTTACTACACTCAAGCAATATTGAATATTTTTATTGAACCCTCAATCGTCCACAAGTCCTTCATTGTGCGCCACCGCATACGTGCATACGAGGTCGCCCGTTATGTTATTCATTGTCTCAAACATATCAAGAATTGGATTGATTCCGAGCGCAAGGGCCACGATTACAGCCACCTGCTGGCCGGTAAGTCCCATTGTTTCCAGAATAATAAACAGCAGCATCAGGCTTCCGCCGGGCACGCCGCCTGCACCAATCGATGCCAGCACGGTCGTTATTACCAGGACCACGAGGCCGGCCAAGCTAAGATGTATGCCGAACATATTCGCCGCCAGCACCGCAAACATAGGCAGATGTACGCACACCCCGTCCATATTGATTGTCGCTCCCAGCGGCAGCGAAAAACTTGCAAGTTCGCTGCGGACTTTCAGTTCTTCCTCGGCTGTCTTTATAGAGACCGGCAGCGTCGCCGCGGAACTGCGGGTAATAAAAGCCATAATCATAGCTTCTTTAATCTTTTTGAGGACAAGGAGCGGATTTCGGCCGGTAACCGCCAGCAGCAGAACAGGATAGACAATAAAGACCATTGCCATTATTCCGAACACAACACCTATCGTTACACTGACGTAAGGCCCGACAATGGAAGGGCCGTACACACCGAAATTTATGACCGTAAGCGCCAAAACACCAATCGGAGAATACTCGAGAATCCAATCCACCAATTTGAACATCACATCGCGGCAGGCTTTTAAGAGCTCTTCCAGCATTTCAAGACGACCGGCGACTCTTCCCTCGCCGCCGGTTTCAATCAGGCCCCGTATAGCCAGTCCGAACATCACAGAAAAAACAATGATAGGAAGAAAATTACTCGTTGCCAGAGACTCAAACGGGTTTCTGAACATATTGAGCAGTAATTTGGACAGAGTCCCTTCGGCTTCGGCTTTTGCAGCGACATCCTGTGCCTCGCTGCTGAGCATTGCCGCCATATCCTGCCAGTTCCCAAGAGCGGCCCCCGAACCGGGATTGATTAAAAGCGCAAGGCAGGTTCCAACCACCGCCGCAAGAACCGAACAGCCAAGGTACCATAGAATGGTTTTCAGGCCTATTCGCCCGAATTTTCTTATAGGCAGACTCGCAGCGCCGACCACCAGCGAAAAGAAAATAATAGGTACGACAATCATCTTGAGCATATGCACAAACACTGTGCCGAAGGGCGAAACGTAGGTCATTAACACCTTTGTTATCGCAAAATCCGTCGTATTTGAGATACGCCAAAGAAAGCCGCCGATAACCGAGCCGGCTATAAAGCAAACAATAATCCGCAGTATAAGAGACGTTCCAAAATACCACCGAAAAAATCTTCTCATTTTGCCGGCCCTTTCAACAATAAACGCCTAAGAATGCTGCCTGCTCCTAAAGAAGTATATCTGACGTATGGAGGTTAAAGTAAATGACAAGATTTTAGGCCAACTCGAACGATTGATAAAGGGAGAAATGAAAAATATTGACGATTGAGGCAACTGCTTTTAGGCGGTATAATTATAGTTTGCCCTTCGTTTAATCTTTTACGAATAGGCTCATAAAATAAAAAACCACGCCCTTACGGACGTAATATTACGAAGGAACATAAAATAAACTTTGATGTATATCCTGTTTCGCAGCCGATAAAAAAACATCGAAGGCAAGGACGATAAAAATGAATGATAAAATTATAAAAAAACGAATCAATGATATTGGACTCCGACTGAAGAAAAAAAAGATAGATTGTCTGATAGTAACAAAGCCGGCCAATGTAACTTTCACAACGGGCTTTTCGGGCGCTGACAGTTGGGCGATAATCACCCCTCGCCGGGTTTATCTTGTAACCGACAGCAGATACACCGAGCAGGCACAAAAAGAATGCCCATCGTGCAGGATAATCGAGCGGAGCGCCCCAATAGCCCAAGCTGTAGCTAAACTGATTAAAAGGTTAAAATCGGCCCATACAATAGCGGTTGAAAAATCCGCTTCGCTTGCTGTTTTCGGCCAACTGAAAAAGAATCTTAAGACCCCTGTCAAAGCAATTGACAATATCATCGAAGCAGTCCGCAGCAGCAAAGATGAAAGTGAAATAGCAGCGGTTAAAAAGGCGGCACAGATAGCGGCAAAAGCCCTCAAAGAGACTCTGCCGATTATAAAGCCGCCAATAACCGAGAACGAATTGGCCGGCCGTCTTGACCTTCAAATTCGCAGACTCGGCGCCATAATCAGCTTCGAGACAATCGTTGCCTTCGGCCCAAACGCCTCTCGCCCACATCATCAGCCCGGCGGCAGAAAACTGAAAAAAAACGACACAGTCCTTATTGATTTCGGGGCCAGATACAAAAACTACTGCAGCGATTTGACCCGGTGTCTTGTTATAGGCAGGCTAAGCGCCTTTTATAAAAAGGTTTATGATGCGGTTGAGCAGGCACAGGCCGCTGCGATAAAAATGGTACGGGCAGGGGCCGAGATTACAAAGGTCGATTCCGCCGCCCGGCAGGTAATCGCCAAATGTGATTTGCCGGTTTACGGCCACGGCACAGGACATGGGCTGGGTCTGGAAGTACACGAAGGGCCCACCGTTGCTGCTAAAGGTAAGGGGAAACTAAAAGCCGGAGAGATTATCACTATTGAGCCGGGTGTATATATACCCGGCAAACTCGGCGTGAGAATAGAAGATGACGTTCTTGTAACCGAAAAAGGCTGTGAAATATTAAGCAGCGACTGTCCGCACCAGCCATTACTTCGAAGCTTAAAATACTAAGCTGAACATCTGAGATTCTTTTGCTTTAGGATTGGCACCTTCTGCTATGGGGCATTTTACAGCTGGCATATCCACAGCACCTCCTGACCATCGGGTCGATATATTCGATGAACTGGGTTTTTAAGGCCGAGTTCGCCCGGTCGAACGATAAAAATGACGTTTTTGTCCTCGGTGCTTTTTTGTAATTCTGTAAATGCCGGCATGAAGGAGTCGCCGTACATAAAGTGCATTTTCCCGTAACGTGTGTATAAATCATAGTTGGCGGGTGTGATGAAATTGCGCTCCTCGCGAAACCACCGCTGCGGCTCATACTCCAGGGCCACAAGGGTAATTATATACGGCTGATTCATACCATTGGTCGTGCAGAAAACAGCATCAACATCATCAAGACGCCCTCGCAGCCACCGGCAGGCCTCTATCAAGTCAACGTGGAAGCTGTGATAGATTGTCGGTCGCCGGTTAAATTCACCGTAAAACCGGTGCAGGTAACGAGCATTTAAGCCAACGACTGCAACAGTAAAAACGGCGATAGTGATAAAGGTCAGGCGGTGGTTTTTCTTCCATAGCCATCTGCCGGCAGCTACCGCTCCGAGAGCGGCCAGCAAAACAAGACTGCACAACCCCGGCAGACTGCGCAAAGAATGAAGACTAATATGCCGGAAAAAGCTATCACCAACAGGATAAACGATTAAAAAAGCCAGCAGTACACGGGCGGCCAATGAGCACTTGAAACGACGAACAAGAACGAACAACCCGATAAGCATCAACGGCAGCATATACCAGTGAAACTGCCCGATATCGGGCGGGGACTGAATCGGATAATGGTCGCCGTTGATAAACAGAAAATCAGGCCCGAAGTGCTGAATGTAACGAGCGGCTATTCTGTACAGCACCACATACGACGGGTCCGTTGCGTCCCAGAGAAACAAGGCCTGGCGATTGCGAGCGACACCTTCAAAGTGAAAAATATGCTCCAGGACCAATGGAATAAATGTAACTGCAAAACCAAATGCAAAAGCGCCGATAGCCAAAGCACCTCTGCGGGTTTTGAGTTGGTTCCACCACGCCGGCAGCGTCATCATAATTACAGCTAAGAGAAAAACGGGTACAAACAGCCGCATTGCCGGATAGCTGTAGCAGCAAAGCCCGGCTGCCGCACCGGCAAGTGCAGCTAATACAGGTCTCGGGCTGCGGGCCTTATCAGGGGCCCCCAAACGCCTTTCTTTGCGTTTGGGGAACGCCTCGTCACTCAACGGCAAATTGGCCCAGAGCATCATCGCCAAAGAAACTGTGATATACAAAGGACACAAATTTGCCCCGTGACCCCAGCGGCTTTGTTGAATATGCCAGGGGTTCAAGGCTAAAAGAGCCGCCGCCACCAGGCCTGTTGTCCGGCCGAACAATCGCCTGCCTATGAAATATATCAACAGAACGGTAAGCACACCACCACTCGCTGCCGGAGCCCGTGCGGTAATTATGTTCAATCCTCCAACGGTCTGAAACAGTGATAGCAGGTAAATATGTAATGTGCTGCGGTGCCCGCCCAGGCCACGCATATAAAAAATCGGCCAGGAAGCTCCTACCTGGTCTTTGCCGGTCTTAAGCAGACAATTTGCGTTCCAGGCATTTGCGGCCTCATCCTGGTTCAGACCCGGCGGGGATTGCCCCAAATTAACCAGGCGTAAAAACGCCGCTAACACTAAAATTAAAAGCAAAATTGCTGCGGTTCGATACCTAAATGTGTTCTTACGGTCGTTTACTGCCGAAACTTGCCTGGTGCCAGCCATAAGGAAAATCTACTTCGCCCACAATCCTCTGTCAAGATAAAACAAACAGGTGCTGATAAGGTCAGGGATTATTTGTTTGACAGTCGGCGATACTAAACTATAATACCAGCAGTTCGCTAGGGGTGGCCCGAGGATGAATGGGCCTGAGAAAAAACCCTTTGAACCTGAACAGGACAATCGCCGAAACCGGCGGATATGCCTGCGTAGGAAAGTGGTTGATAAAATCCGGTTATAAGAGTTTGAATCGCTTCCTACGAAGCGATTTTTTTATCTTTTTATAGCTGAGAACACACAAGGCTGAACAGGAATGATAGGAAAAGATAATGGCTACACAATTAGAAATTGCACGAACCGGCACAATCAGCGAGGAGGTCAAATTCGTTGCTGAAGCTGAACATGCCGACACCGAACTGCTTCGCAGTGAACTTGCTGCCGGCCGGTTGGTGATACCGGCGAATAAGGTGCACCTGAAAACCAACCTAAAGCCAATTGGTATAGGCCGCGTGCTCAGCACCAAGGTAAATGCAAATATCGGCGCAAGCAGCGTTTGCTCTTCGGTTGAAGCCGAGATTGAAAAGATGCAGGCCGCTCTTGACGCAGGCGCCGATACGATTATGGATTTGAGCACCGGCGGAAACCTCGACCATATCCGCGAAGAACTGCTGGCTCGCTGCCCGGTTCCGTTTGGAACAGTTCCAATCTATCAGGTCATCGAAGGCAGGGATGTCGAAGATATAGATACCAAAATAATCCTCGACTGTCTGCAAAAGCAGGCCAAGCAGGGCGTTGACTTTTTTACGATCCACGCTGGTCTCTTAAAAGAACATCTGCCGCTGCTCGAAGGAAGAGTCGGCGGCATCGTAAGCCGGGGCGGCTCGCTATTGGCCAAATGGATGATATATCACAACAGGCAGAATCCTATGTACGAGATGTTCGACGACTTATGCGACCTGATGACCGAATATGATATTGCCTTTTCTCTTGGTGACGGGCTTCGTCCGGGCTGTATAGCCGACGCCACGGATGACGCCCAAATCGCAGAGTTGAAAACAATCGGCGAACTGACAAAAAGGGCACAGGACAAAGGCTGTCAGGTCATAGTCGAGGGCCCCGGCCATGTACCGTTCGACCAGATACAACACAATATGGAGATACAGGAACAAATCTGTAACGGTGCTCCGTTTTATGTTCTTGGGCCTTTGGTAACTGACATTGCGCCCGGCTACGACCATATAACATCGGCGATTGGCGGAACCGCCGCCGCCTTTTACGGCGCATCTTTTTTATGTTATGTCACGCCGAGAGAGCATTTGGGGCTGCCGAATGCCGATGACGTCCGCCGCGGCACAATCGCATCGAAAATCGCCGCACACGCCGCCGATATCGCTCGCGGCTTAAAAGACACCGCCGAAAGAGACAAAAAACTGAGCTTCGCACGGGCAAACCTGGACTGGAAAACCCATCTGGAAGAATCTCTCGACCCCGAGACCGCCGAGAAAATGCACGATGAGGCCTGTAAGGAAATCGGCGAAGAAGAACTCTCCACGGCTGATTACTGCTCGATGTGCGGCAAGCCCTGGTGCAGCGTTAGAATAAACAAGGAAATCAACGAAGCTATGAAAAATCGGAAAAATTGAAATCTTCCGGTATTGTTTCACATTAATCTATTTGTATTTATGAAAGGTGAAAAATGAAGAAGTCAGCCAAAGTCAAAGCCCATTGTCTCGCAGTTCTGATAATAGCAGCCCTTACGGCACAAACATGTCCCGCAGTTTCCTTCCGTGATGGAGATTTTCAATACTGGAGTATAAACGGAGGCTCTGTTGATATCGACGAGAACTGGACCATCACTGCTCACGAGGAACTGCGTTTTGGCGATAACGCAAGTGAATTTTATTATCAGCATACGGACGTGGGGGTTGTATACAAAAATGTTGTCGAGAACGTAGATTTAGGATTCAACTTCAGAAAGGCCTTTACAAAAGTCGCCAGAGACAATTGGAATTCAGAAAACCGTCCGCACCTTAATCTTACTATAAGAGGCGAACTCTTCGATATGCCTGTAAGCAACAGGGCAAGGCTCGAATACCGTGACGTCGACGACACCAAACACACTTACCGCTACAGAAACCTGTTCACAGTCAACATCCCTGCCGAACTTACCGATTTAAAATTGAAACCCTACCTTGCTGACGAAGTGTTTATTAATTGCGATGAGGACGGTCTCAACATAAACAGAGTTTATGCAGGACTGAAACTAAAATTGGCGGACAATATTGATGGCAGCCTTTTTTATCTTTGGCAAACGAGCAAGCCCTCCGGCAGTGACTGGGGACAGGATATAAATGTCATTGGAACGGCACTGAAAATCAGGTTTTAAAAAGGTTTCTTTTCAAACAATAGCTTCTGACTTTAGGTTTTCATCGAATCCAGTTCGATAAAAGCTACCGGCAGGAATATAAAAATGGGCAGCCACGCCCACAGTTCCGGTATTACCTTGTCAAAGAAAACGACTTCCGTGGCAAGCATTTTGCACACAAAGGTCGTGATAAAACACGCCGTCGTCGCGGCAAAGCTAATCATTACAGCCGACTTCATCGACTTTGGGTCGCGGCAAACCAGTATCGGCAGACACACCATCAGCATCACTAGGTTTATAATGGGCTCGGTAATGTGGAAATGCATTTGGGAGAAAAGCTGTGCCAGGTCTTTCACTTTTGGTCCCTGAGCCGCAAGAGCAGCCAACTGCGGCCAGCTTAGCAGGGTTTTGTGACCTGCCCTGCGTCTGACAGGGATGTCTCTTGGAGTGATGTCACTGGCATAAAAATCTTTGGCCTCGGGGCCCATATTAAAACCTGTCGAAACAAATTGTCCGTTAGCCAGGTCCCACTTTTTGGTTTTAATATTGTAAACTCCGGTATCGGCTTTAAGCTGGCCGGTCACCTTCCAGCTTGCCGAATCCGGCATTTTTTTACGTATTATTATGGTCGGTTTATACATTGTGGACGTTTTTACGTCGAACTTCTGGGTGCAAACCAACGAACCGTTGGCATCGGCGATAAACCATACATTATAGGTTTCCTGGCCGGGAAGAGCATCCTGGCCGCGTACCAGTTTGTCGGCGAGCGGAGGTATTATCAGCTCCTGGTCAATCACCAGCAATCCTGTCAGCAGCAGCGACAGTATTATTATCGGCGCAATAACTCGCTTGAGACTGACTCCTGAGGCCATTACCGCCACCAGTTCACTGTTGCGCACCATCCTGCCGAATGAAAAGGACGCCGCAACTACGGTTATCATTCCTGCAAAATCGCGAAAATAAAGCGTGGTGTGAAGAACGTAATAGCTCAATATGTTTCTGAAGACGGCAAATGTACCGAGGTCGGCGTGTTCGGTAAATTCATCAATATTCACGAACAAATCAATAATTATTCGCAGGCCTACCAATACGCAAAAAGCTATTGCATAGCCCGTCATAAAACTCTTTGCGACATATTTGTCCAATATCTTCATAGCACTTTCGTATTGACTGCAGCATTAATTTTTTACTAACTTACGATATACTGCAAAAGCCGACAGAGACACAAGGATTAACTCGATGATAAATTGCAATGGTGCCTGTCGAGCCAGTTCTGCGATTGGATAAAACCTTTTATCCCTGTCAAACAGCGGTAAATAGGAATAACTGAGTTTATATTTCGTATTAACATCCATTGGGCCAGTTTCAATCGCCCACTGCTTAAACTGCTGCCAATCATTTGTTTGGAGTCCATTTTGCCGACAGTACCTTTCATAGAATTTTAAGGTATCACTGATGTGAACGTAATTATTTTTTCTTTTTCGTTTCCACGGCCCCGGCGAAACATAAGCCTGCCACTTTGCGGTTTCGTAGTTTGCTTTGCCAATTGCCATTGCAGCTAATGCCCCGGTTGTGCCGGAGCGGTCAACGCCTGCACGGCAATGAATCAGCACAGGCACTTGTGCCGTCTCTATCGCCTCTATCAACTCAGTAAGCAAAGGTCTTTTCACAAGTTTGCCGGCACTGAGGCCGATAGTAATCATCTTTACACCCATCTCGTTGGCTACAGCCCGCTCATCCTCTGTAGCCCGGCCGGCGTCACCGCGAAGATTTATCACCGTCCTGATTCGGTATTGGCTAATCCACTTTTTGAGCTGCGCAGGTCTCGGCTGTGCGGAGCGATAAACTTTGTCTGTAACCACCTCGCGAAAATTTGCACCGGCTGCAAAAAAGACAAAGTAGTATCCCAAAGCCAATACGACCACAAGAAGTAAAACAATCCTGCTTCGCAGTCGCTTGAATGTCGAGGGCCGGTTTTTCCTGATTCGGTTCATAAAACGTGTTCTCAAATTACGAACTCAAATTCCATTAAAAAAGGTCTGCTGAAGTACAACTGGCCAATCAGCAAAATAATATTTAAGACGACTGCCAAAAGTGCGGTTGCCTTCATTTGTGGTTTTAATAAAGCCGTTACCGATACTATGATTCCTAAAGCATAGACGAAAGGCGCCAATCCTATTGTAAGTAATATGAGCTTGTCGACAGCAATAACGGCATTAACTGAAGTATTAATAAATGACAGCACCACCAACACAGCAGTAGCTGCCGGCGCAACCAACGCCAGTACAATTCCAATTAGTGCCGGTTTGTTCTTTGCCAAGTTTTTGACCTCGTCAATTTTTCATTAATTTGTGATATATCACGCCTGCCAGCAGTATCAAAAGCCCCAGCCCGGCCCACATCAATCCGATACCGGAACCTGCGTGAGCATCAGGGTTCCGCGCAATTTGATATCCGCTCATTATGCAGACAACCAGCACCGCCGCCGGCACGCAACTTACACCAAATGCGTTCAATAAATGTCCGCCTTTTAAGGCGATACCCAAACCGATACCAATGATAATCATAGCGATGCATCCAGTCCCGAATACCAACCGGGAATGAGTTTCTGCCTCTATTTCAACCACTGTTCTGCGCAATATTTTTTGAAGCTCGTTTAGCAGCCGTTTGAGTTCGCCCTTTGGCTGTCGATTCAGTGCCGAGGCAATCACCTCAGACTGGATATTCTCGAGAATATTGGTTGATTGAAAATGGTTTTTGACGGTATTTGGCAGAATCAGGCCGCGAATTCTAAACCAACCTGCAGCTATACCCTTCTCACCATCCGCCTGTTGCCAGTGCGGGCTGTATAACTCCATTGTCAAATTTGGTGCTACATCCTCGCCCTCGATACGAAGCAGCCCTTTTCTACATTCCAAAGTCCGGATAAGCCGCCCGCCTTCTACGTCATATTCTTTAACGAGGACCTCTCCGGCCAGTTCCACTCTTTTTTCGTCCCGCGCTCTGCAGGAGGTGGTTCTGAATTCTATAAACTTATCACCACTGTGAAGCCGGTATAATTTACCTTCACCATCTGATGTTCCTAAAGGTGCTCGGCCGTCTTTGTGTGGTATGTTTATCTTCTCGGCAATATCCCTCGCCAACAGTTCTGCACAAAATTGGGCTTGCACCTGCCGTGCCAGTTTCGCAATCGGATAGAAAAACATCGGGTCGACATCGCGAATTTTTTTCATCTCGTCTATCTTTTTGAATCTTATATTATCACCCAGAAGCGAGCCGAACTCAGCCATCACCGACATCGATTGAGCATAAAACCACGCCTCGTCCTCAGAGTCCATCTGGGAAGTGTTATATGCGGTTATCTGGACCTCGTTAAATTTATCGTGTGAGATGAAATTCACCTTTGCTTTTTCAGCAACGGTAATCTCCTGTATATCGCCGAACTTGGTCTTGATGATAATCACACCCGAAAGCGTATCATTCTGGGAGTTTGCCTGGTCTGCGTAAATCATATGTATGTGGTCGGGTACGGCATAATACCCTTTCCTCTGGATATTGCGGAAAAGAATCTGTTTAGCATCGGCCTTAATTGATTTTTCCGCCCGATGCACAAAGGCCGGCATCACATAAAAACTCAATATCAAATTGGCGATAGCGACCATAATCGCAAGAGCAAGGCCCGGATAAATCAGCGACAGCAGAGAAACTCCGCTTGCCCTGCAGGCGTCAAGCTCATTATCGCCTGCGAATCGGCCATAGACCAAAGCGGCTGCGAACAAGGCCGCTATCGGCAGTACGAACGTCAGAGTAATCGGCAGAAAATATCCCATAAGATGCAGAACCTGCTGAGGCCCCACGCCGTATTTCTGAACAGGCCCCAGGATACTGCCCAGACTCAGGATTAGCGTCAGGGCCACAGTCGTCAGGATAAAGACTTTGAAAACCTCGCGAAATATATATCTGTGCAGAATGAAAATCATTTTTCGTATTTCATATTTTGCTGCTTCTTGTTTTGCTTTACGGCTCTTTTGCCGTTCGAGTGGCCATTTTCAATAATAAACAACCCATTTGCAACAAAAATCTTAGCAGCCCAAACAGAATCCACAACTCAAAATCCCCGGCAACTGTTGATTTATTTTCCATTTGCGTTAAAGGCAAATAACCCTTAAAATGATAGTTTATTACAGACGATAGTATATATGCTAAACGCCAGGTGCCATTATTAATTCAGGAGCGAGTAATGAAATCCGGTCAATTTTTAATCGTCATTTGTCAATTGTTAATTTTTAGTTTCTTCGCCGTCGGCGATTTGCCCGCTGATACCATCGTCCTTGACGGCGGCCAGGTCATAAAAGGCGACATCCTCGCCGAAAAACCAACGCAGTTAATCATCGATATCGGCGTAACAGTCCTGACCATCCCAAAGCAGAAAATACTCGAATACGAATACACCAAAACGCTCGATGAGCAGCAAACCGACGCCGACTCACTGGCCGCAGTTGCCGACAAGCCAAAGAAACTCCCCGGCCGACTGTATTACAGCTCAAAGCTCAGAAAAGCCACCATCGAAAAGTGTGTCGAAGCAGTCTCAGAATCCGTTGTAAAGGTCTCGACCCCCGCCGGTATGGGCTCCGGCTTTTTCATCAATGAGCAGGGGTACCTCATAACCAATTATCACGTGATAGAAAAAGAAACAAAGATTGAAGTTATCGTATTTGAAGAGGTAAAAACCGGCTTCGAGAAAAAGAAATTCAAAAAGGTAAAAATCGAAGCTATTAATCCTTTCGTTGACCTGGCATTGCTGAAGGTCGAAGACCTCGGCGACACCAAACCTAAATTCGCTTATCTTGGTAAAATTGACAAAATCAAAGTAGGTGAGACGGTTTTTGCCATCGGCAATCCGCTCGGCCTCGAACGGACCGTTACCGACGGCGTCATCAGCACAAAGAACCGCTCGTTTGAGGGCCTCGTATATATACAGACCAATGCCGACATTAATCCCGGCAATTCCGGCGGGCCGCTCTTCAACCTCGCAGGCGAAGTCATCGGTGTTACGAATATGGGATACATTTTCTTCGGCGGCCTCGGCTTTGCCATTCCAATCGATTATGTAAAGCACTTCATAGATAATCGCGAATCATTCGCCTATGACAAGGACCAGCCAAACACCGGCTACAAATACCTTCAGCCGGCACGAAGACGCAATAAGTCCGTACCGAAGTTCCTCAAAAAGAAAACCAAACAAAAATAGTTTTTTCATCGAAAGAGCAAAAAATGAAACACACGATAAAAACAATATTTATCTTTGCCGTCTCTGTAATCTGTGTCATAAGCTCCGTCCGGGCCGGCCAACTGCCCAAAACCGTAAAACTGCTCCCGCCAGAAACCCTTTTACTTCTGGATATTGAAGATTTCAGCAAATTGAAGCAGCAGTTTGAAAAAACCAGCTTTTACAAACTCTATAAAGACCCGGCAATGGCCGCCTTCATCAAAGACGCCAAGGCAAAATGGCAGGAAAAAATCCTCGAACCGGACGAGAAAAATATATTTAAGACGATTATCGATGCTGACATTTTGCCACAGAAAAAAACGGCCTTTGCTTTGGTCCTCAACGAAAAAGCAAAGGATGCCAACGAGCCGATGGCATTGTTTATCACTCAGTGGGGCCAAAACACAACCAAAATAAAAGAAGCCGTCGAAAAGGCGGTCAAAAAAGCTATTGAAGAAGATTTACACAAAAAAACAGAGGATTACCGCGGCGTTAATATTACGACATTGATTGGGGAAGATTCAACAAGACTTGGCTTGGGTTTTTCTTCGACGCTGAGTTTCTGCTTTATTGATGACTGTCTGCTTGGTTCTGAGGACATTGAACTTCTCAAATTCGTCATCGCACACATCAAGGCAGTTGCCGGCACTACTCTTGCCGACGACAGCGATTACACTGCTGCCGCCGCAGCAACCGGACCCCATCATGACATTGATTTATACGTTAACATTAAACAGGCCATCAAAGCAGCTATTGCCGCCGATGCCACCGCCCAAGCACAGAGAACCATAACAAACCTGGGTCTTGATAATGTTACTGCTTTAAGTGCTTCGATTGGCGTGGCGCCGAACAGCGAAAACGCCTGGACTGGCAAGGCATTTCTAAAAATCAACGGCCCGAAAAAAGGTATTTGCAAAATGCTCGAAGTCCAGTCAGCAGCGATTAAAGTCCCGTCATTTGTTCCTACGTCAGCCCGGTCGGTAACCTTTGTAAATTTGAATATTGAAAAGGCCTACGACGAGCTTGGCAGCGTCCTAAACCTTTTCTCGCCACAGAGCGCTGCAATAATGTATATGCCTCTTTTGCCCGACAGCCCCGACGGCCAGCCGGGAGTGCAAATTAAAAGGGACATTATCAGCCACTTAGGTTCGGAAATTTTAGTCGCCCAGAATATCAACAAGCCATTCTCTAATACCGGACCCGCCGGACCGACAGAATCATTTGTTGCCTTCTCGACAAGTAACCGCAGCGCTCTTGAGAAATCCCTGTCGCTGCTGCACAGTAAGCTGATAGCTCCAAATGACCCTGATGCCCGCCGGCAGCTCCTGGGCCATACGCTTTATCTGATTGACCTGTTGGGTTTTTTGCCTGCTTTTTCGCCCGGCGGCGCAACACCAATGCAAGATGCCACCGACACCCCTATGCAGCAGGTGCCCAAAATGGCTTTTACCGTCACTGACACTCATCTGATTTTTGGCACCGAGTCAACCGTCGAACGGGCCATCCGCTCACTCAGTGGCAGTGACGCTCCCACAGTCGGTTCTGAAAAATGGTTCACACGTTCGAAGTCCGCTGTTCCTTCGGTTGTGGGAGTGGCCAGCTTCGAGGACAGTGTGGCTTCGGGAGAGTTGCTTTGGTGGACGCTCAGGCAAAGTGGAAAATCAGAACTCTCGTCCATACAAAAAGGCCCGGTTTCATTGCGGTTCAGCGCATCGGAAATTGATGAATTTGCCGATTGTAGTCTCCTGCCCGAGTTCGATGCTATACGCAAGTATTTCGGCTGGTATGCTTTTTATGGCGTCAGCAAACCGGATGGTTTCTTCTTCGAATCAAAGTATATTAATTCAAACTAAATAGTGCTGACAAAATTACGTTGAGGGAGAACTAAAGTGAATAACTCAAAGCAAAAATCTTCATAGTTGAGTGAACACATAGGTGGAAATTGCTGTTCACTATCATCAGGACGCCGATGGTCAGTTTATCAACCTTGCTCTGCTGATTGGAACTATAAATTAGCCGATGCCAAGAACAACGGCGCCGGAATCCCTCCCAACAATTCCACAGAAGGGCCCTTTAGGACTGCGAAGTGCTTTTGTCACTCAAAACCGCACTTTCTACAGAAAGGTATTTACGAACTTTTTTCAGCAATACTTTTTTATTAACCGGCTTGGCGACATAATCATCGCAGCCGGCATCGATGCATTTTTGCTCGTCTGCCTTCATCACATATGCGGTCAGAGCGATTATTGGCGTCTGCAACTGTTTTTTCCTGAGGACTTTTGTGGCCTCATAGCCGCTCATATTGGGCATCTGTATGTCCATCAGTATCAGGTCGAACGGCTGGCTGAGAGCTTTATCAACCGCCTCTTTTCCATCCTTTGCTATTGTTATCTGAAGGCCCTGCTGTTCCAGCAGCAGCTTAATAAGCTCCTGATTGGTTTTGCTGTCTTCTACTACCAAAATATTTCCGGAGAGCTTGTCCTGCTCACTAATATGCTGCTGGTTTAGCTCGTCTGCAGCATCATATTTGTTAAAGGACTGCTGGGTTTCTGTCTCAACGCCTATTGGAATTACAAGCGAGAATACTGAGCCTTTACCTGCTTTGCTGGTTAAGCTAATTTCTCCACCTAAAAGATGTGTCAGGCGTTTTGTGATAGCCAACCCGAGACCCGTACCTCCATATCTGGTAGTGCTGGTTTTGTCCGCCTGAATAAACTCCTCGAAAATCAATTCTTGCTTATCGGCCGGTATACCAATTCCGGTGTCTTCAACATCAAAACGGAGATATAGTTGGGGCTCACCATTCTGAACTCGCAGAGGCATTTCTTTACAATCGCCCTTCTCGAGCGAAACATTTACATACACGTGGCCTTCTTCAGTAAATTTAATGGCATTACCGATAAGATTAACCAAACACTGCCGCAGGCGAACAGGGGCGGTGCAAACCTGAACTGGGAGGTTTTCACATTGCAGAATTTCAAATGCCAATCCTTTTTCAATTGCCAGCGGCCGCATTAACGATTCAGTGACTGCAAGTAAATGTTCCAGTGAACAGCTTACAATCTCAATGTCGAGCTTGCCGGCCTCAATTTTTGAGAAGTCAAGGATATCGTTTATCAACTGGAGAAGATTCTTGGCGCTATCCTTGATGATACCGACGTAATGGCTCTGTTCTTCGTTGAGCTGCTCTTCGGAGAGAACATCACTAAAACCAATAATGGCATTCATTGGCGTCCGAATTTCATGGCTGACATTCGCAAGAAACTGGCTCTTTGCCAAATCAGCTATAACCGCTTCCTGAGCCATAAGACCTGCCTGCTCGGCTGATGTCTCAAGCTGCAGGTTTAATTTTTCAAGCTCTGCCTGTGTTTGTTCTCCGCGTTTCATGGCCTGTCTCAAATTTTCCTCGGCCTTTTTTCGCTTGGTAATATCATGGACGAAAACCAGCCAGGCCCTTCGGTCGTCATAGTCGGTAACACTGGTATTAAATTCAACTTCTATTCTCCGGCCGTCCTCGTGCTTCAGGGCTGTTTCATATCTTTGCTCATCTCGCTCTTCATTTACAAAACGCTGATATTTATCCTTGACTTTCT